>JAEEGL011639377.1_pt1 | contig 13530 bp, 14 predicted proteins | sample 9134231 | NCBI WGS metagenome assembly JAEEGL01 (sample SAMN16246548, study PRJNA631951) | gut metagenome | biome: gut microbiome; feature: rumen; material: fiber-attached | host: Bos | place: Iran: Karaj | collected 2018-10
CTGTCCGATTCATATCTAAAGAAGGTCGCGAAAAAAGAGACCTGCAAACGCGAAGGTGGGGTATACAGAATAGCGGACGAGAATCCGGATGAGTGGTCCTGTCTCATATATCTGTATCCCGATGAAAGAAGGGCTACGTTGCAATATACCTTTTGGGATTATGTGTTCCCGGTCGAAGTAGAATAAGACAAATATCAATAAAAGCGTTAAATCGACACGAAATATTTGGAAACCAGAAAAGAACATATTATATTTGCGTCAAATTGACGCGAATAGACAAAATGGGGCCATTTGAACCACGTGTCAACGAGCATTTCAAAAACACTAAAAGCATTATGAAAAAAACAGAAAACACCACCACCAAAACGAAAGTCTACAACGTGATCATCATGGACCGCAGCGGCTCCATGTGGGACATCCAAAAGCCAGCCATCCAGGGTTTCAACGAGGTGCTCGGGGGAGTGAAAGCCGCACAGACCAAATATGCGGAGACCCAGGAGCAGCACATCACGCTGGTGCTCTTCGACAGCTCATCCATTGACGAGATCTATTGGAACGCGGACCCGTCGGGTGCTAGGCATCTCACTGAGGAAACATACGTGCCCGGTGCCTGTACTCCGCTCTACGATGCGATGGGGCGTACTCTCACCAGGCTTGAGAAGGAACTGAAGGGGGACTCGAACCACACTGTCATCGTGACCGTGATTACTGACGGTCTCGAGAACAGTTCCACGGAATACTCCGGCGCTGCGATAAAGGCTCTGGTCGAACACCTCAAGGACGAGGGTTGGTCCTTCGCCTACATGGGCACCGACCATGACGTCCACGGCGTGTCCGTGAGCCCCTCCATCACAAACGTGATCAAATTCGAAAAGAACGAGGCGGACACCATGAAGTCCTTCAGGAAGGAGCGCCGGGCACGCGACAAGTGGTTCGCGGAGGAGAATTGTTTCTTCATGGCTAATCCAACGGCGACAGAGGAGCAGCGCATACGCTTCAAAAAGGAAAAGGCGATGCAGTACTACGACGAGGCCCCGGCGAGTGAGGCATACTCCGATCGGATTACCCCCGAGAGAGTGGCGGCCCTCGGTTCAAATGAGATATTCGTCTTCGGGTCGAATGACCGGGGCCGTCATGATGGCGGAGCCGCCAGGCTCGCGGTCCAGCGGTTCGGAGCACAGAGGGGCGTTCCCTTCGGTCTCCAGGGACGCTCTTTCGCGATCCCTACGGTCGGTACGTCCATCGGTCCCAACGAAATCAGGGAGGCCTTCCACAGATTCGTGGAGTACGCACGTGCTCATCCCGAGATGACTTTCCTGGTGACGGCCATCGGCTGTGGTAACGCCGGGTATACCCCAGAGATTATGAGCCGTCTCGTGGTGGAGGGTATCGGCGTCCAGAATATCCACTTCCCGATCTCCTTCTGGAAGGAATTTGAGAAGAGGGGGCTGATTTAGCCCCCTCCGTAAAAAGGTTTACCGCGAAGGAAGAGTTCGCCATTATTGATATCTTTGCAGTATGAATTGGACAAAAGCAGTGATTGACTCGGACAGCGTCATCTTCTCGGACGGCATTGTCGCCTTCATCATGAAGAAGGTGCCTAACGTGGATTTCATGATCGCCGAGACGCCGGTGACGCAGGCGCTGTGGATGGCCATCGAGGGAAGCTTGCCCTTCGAGGGAAAGTTCAATCCATCTTTTCCGGTAGATAGTGTGAATTATCCGATGGCACAGGCGTTTATCAAGCATCTCAACGAAGCTACGGGAGGGTCTTTTCGCCTGCCCACCGCAGGCGAATGGGAGATGGCCGCCATGTGCGGAAACAAGAACTATCCATTCAAGTTTGCCGGCACGGATGATTTCGGATCGATTGACACAAGCAGGGGACCGGTTAAGGCGCATGAGCCCAACGAAATCGGGCTTTACTGCATAACTGGAAACATCCTGGAGTGGACGGATACGATCATCAAGCTTCCCGCCGATCATTTTACTTCAGCCGCTGCTAGCATGGGGCTGATGGAAAAGTCAAAGGTCGAGTATTACGAGGAGAGGATCCTAAAGGGCGGAAGCTCTGCCCAGGGTGAATACACGAGCAGTATAAAGCATTACAAGCATTATCCTTCAAGTTACGGTAACGGGCTTACGGGATTTAGGTTGGCAATGGACAAGACATGTTAGGAGCGATCACTGGGGACACCGTAGGCTCGGTCTACGAATTCCACAACACCAAAGACTATGACTTCAGGCTCTTCTTCTCGGAGAGCAGCTACACCGACGACACCGTCATGACGATGGCCGTCGCCCACTGGCTGCTCACCGACAAGGAGCATACCTACCATGGGCTGGAGGAGTCCATGGTATACTTTGCCGAGGCCTGTCCCTGCCCGATGGGCGGGTATGGCACCGGATTCTACTACTGGCTTTTCCGCCCAAGCATTCTCCGTCCTTTCGACGACAGGTACGGGGTTTCCCCTTACGAATCCCCGGCCGGACGCCATCCGTACGGATCGTTCGGTAACGGCGCGGCCATGCGGGTGAGCGCGGTCGGCTGGTTCTTCGACACCCTGGAGGAGACGGAGAGGGTTGCAGCCATCTCTGCGGCCATCACGCACAACCACCCGGAGGGCATCAAGGGAGCCCAGGCGACGGTGGCTGCCATCTTCTTGGCCCGGAACGGAAAGACGAAGGAGGAAATCCGTGACTACATCGAGAAGACATACGGCTATGACCTTCACAAGGACTGGGCGTACTGGCATCCCATCTATGAATGGGAGGACAGCTGCCAGGGAACCGTCCCGCCGGCAATCATCGCTTTCCTGGATTCCACGGATTTCGAGGACGCCATTCGGAAAGCAGTTTCCCTCGGTGGTGACTCGGACACCCTTGCCTGCATCACGGGTGGCATCGCAGAGGCGTTCTACGGGGGCGTTCCGGACGCGATGGCCGACAGAGTCATGAAACCGTTCCCGACTATGTTTAGGCGAGTCATCAGGGCCGTGGCCGAGACTACTGAATATGGAAAGATATGCCCTGCGAAAGTGTTCCAGAAGGAGGACGAATGACAGGAGTCGGATTCGTTAGGAGTACTTTTATAACCCTGCATCCTTCGGGTCTTGAGAAAGATTCGGAGGACGCACGCTATTATAGAGTAAAGGGTGATGGTATCCTCGGGAAAAAGTGTAAATTTGTCTTATGAAAGGAAAGGAACCACGTTATTTCAACGGGATTGAACGCCCCGCCTACACCCCGGGCATGATAGCGGAATTGCGCCCCGACGAGGTGTTTGTTTTTGGGTCGAACCTTGAAGGGATGCATGGGGGCGGAGCCGCCCGTGCCGCATTCAAGAACTTCGGAGCCGTGATGGGCTGCGGAGTCGGCCTCCGCGGGCAGAGCTATGCCATCCCGACCATGCAGGGCGGGGTGGAGACCATCGCTCCCTACGTGGACCAGTTCATCGCTTTCGCCAAAGAGCATCCCGAGCTTTTTTTCTATGTTACCAGGATAGGTTGCGGCATCGCCGGATTCCGGGACCGGGATATCGCCCCCTTGTTCGCTTCCGCCGTTGGCATGGAGAACATCTGCCTGCCGGAGTCATTCCTGAAGGTACTCCAGTAGGATTGATCTTCCTTCGAGAAAAGGATTCTCTATCCGCGAAAAAAGGGTTCGCAAAAGGGTTGTACTTTTGCAGTCGAATCACAAAAGGAACTGAATCTAACCCCAAGCAGACAAAGCTATGACTAGAACCGAACTTGACAGCCTGTACGAGACCCTCCGTAACGACGTTTCCTCCCTTGTTGATACGACTGGCATGAGGGTCAAGAAGGACAAAGATGGCAGACTCTTTGTCGCCGAACCCAAGCCCGTGGAAAGCAATGAGCAGCGTGTGAAGAGGATACTCGGGGCGCTCTGCCCTGTCGTCGGTGGGTCTGTCTCATTCTATTCAGGGCTTTTCTATGATGTCCTGACGGGATCCATGCCGGAGGAGTTCCGGGCAATCGAGAATGAGTTAGAGCGTCAGGACCGTTCTTGCGTCACGCAGAACCTTGATGTGCGTATGGTCATGCTCCTTCTCCGTGAAGAAGGTGTCATCGAGTACGGGAAGACCCCCCTGTGTGGGAATGGGGATGCCGGCGAATTCCTCAAAGACCTGATCTCTGCTTCCGATATACCATACAAGGATACCATGCTCGCCATTATTGAAGACCAGCGTGGCGATGACAAGCCGTTGTTTATCGATGATGACCCTCTCGAGAGTCCGGGCGAGAAACTGGACAGGGGAGTGCTCCTTCTGTCGCTCCTTTCTCCCGAGGAGATTTATGAATATGGCGGCGAAGTATCCATAATCGGACTTACTACACAGGGATTATTCTGCCAACCCTTGAATTCTAGTTTAGCACAGGTCCTGCCTCTTTTCTACCTTGGTTCACCCAAGGTGAAGGAGCTATTCAACTGTGTTAAATTCAAGGACGGATGGGCCAGCCCTGAGAATAAGGCGAAAGAAGTGGCTTCGGCACTCTTGCCTTATCTGGATGATGATGCAAGACCTCTAGCGATGGATGATCCGTATTATCGCAATGTCCTTCGTCAGTGTCTGCGTGCCGGTGTTAGCATATCGGACTGGCTTTATAGGTGGGATGTCGCGATGAAGGAGAGCTCCGTTCATTGCAGAGCCTGGATTTTCGAGCATTTTGACGGAAGCATTGCGGAGATGATCATGGCCAACAAGGACTATTACCTGATTGTTCTTGACGAGAACAGTAGGAACTCAGTCCTTCACGGGACGCAGTATCTTCCTTTCCGGAAATACATCATTGATAATGGTCTGCTGAGCGAAGTACATCAAATGGTCACCACACCCCCTCCTGGTGAGCCCGAAGAGTATATCACGTTTTTGGAGATTCAACCACAGACAGATCAGCAGATTGACGCTGTGCGTTTCTTCAACGGAGATGTCGAAGACCCCAATACCGATGACTCCAAGAAAGGGCCGTCTGTGAATGAGATGCTATTTGCTTTTGATCCGAGCCAGAAAAGCGTATACTATCGCTTCATCCCGTTCGATAAGATTGTCCGGGAGGGGTATTCCCTTGACATGGACCGTTACAATGCCAGAGAATATCATCAGTACAAGAATCCTGTCAAGCTATATGATATCCTTACTCTTTTGAAGGGAGAATCGAAGAGAGTTCTTCCTTTCAAGAATGAAATACCATATGGCCCGTCATGGGATACATACGCGTATGTATGGGAATTGAAGAATGATGCTCTTGAGAACTACGGCGAATCAAAACACGGGAGCTCCCCCGAGTGGATACATGACGGGGATGCGGTTGTTGATCATGCCTCGGCGCTTCTTCTTAAATCATCCTGGCCTATGCAGCCAACTTGGATTGATGCATCTCCCAAAGGGAATAGAAAGGAGCACACAATGCTTGTCCTTCAGGGCGATCTGGTGCGTGATGAATTTAAGGCTTTCGCCGTGGATACGACCAAGGCGGATCCTTGGTATGTTGCTTACCAGATAAGCCAGAGAACGTGGCAGTTCCGTCTCCGCGCGGGGGAGGACGGACGCATTACCGATGAACAATTCTTGCGGATGTATATTGACCTTCCTTCCTTGGAAGAGCAAAGGGCGATTGTCGAGAACGTGATCAGCGAGGAAATTGAGCGGAAAAAGAAGCAGGTGGGAGCCGTTGACACCCTCTTCGATCTGGCCCATCTCATCGGGAGCCCTGCCAATAAGGTTCAGGCACTGCTGGGCAACCTCATTGAGATGTGTGGCAGCGACGTGGAGAAGACCACCCAACTCAAGATGGTCGGGGACAATTTCGATTATATCAGGCGGATAATTGAGACGACCAGTCAGGACTTTGAAAACTGGAAAGGCACTTTGAAGGAAAAGAGGATTCTCCCCATTATCGAGAGATGCGTGGCGTCTTCCGCCAGTCTTCCTTTCGGACTTGTACCACGCCTGGATTCGTCCCGCGTTGACGGAGGAATCACGGCGAAGGTGAATGACACCCTTTTCGCCGTTGTGTTCGACAACATCATGAGGAACGCCTATCGTCATGGTTTCAACAAGACTGTATCTGCAGACCATAAGGTGCTGGTGTCTCTTGATATCGTGAAGCACGAAGGAAAGGACCATCTCCTGATGAGCGTCTGCAATAATGGGAATAAACTCGAGGAGGGGTTCTCCGTGTATGACTTCGTGACCAGAGGACGAAAGGGACGCGCTACCGGCAATACCGGGCAGGGCGGATATGACGTCTACCAGATTGTCAAGAAGTTCGACGGACATCTTGGACTCCGGTCGTCATCCGACTGGAACTTCATCATAGACATCCTGATTCCCGTGTCGGGAACCGATCCGGAAAAACAATATGAAGAATATGGATATGGAACACTTATATAGAATAGTATGGGTAGACGATGAGATTGACATTCTTCTCGTAAGCAATCGGGCACGATTCGAAAGGAAGGGTTTTGTCATTATACCTTTCACAAACTCGAACGAGGCGATTGAATACATTTTAAAGAATCCTCAGTATGTCGACGGAATCATCGTGGATGGCAAGTTTTCCACGGATGGCTCGCCGGTTGACGAATCCTCATCAAGAATGCCCGGCCTTGCGAAATTCATGCAGAGTTTGAGTGCAATGAGGCTAAAAACGAAAATGCCCTTGCCTTGCTGGATCTTTACGGGGTATGGTGATCAGTTGATGCAAAAGTTTGATGATGACGCACTCGAACCGTTCGAAGATGTTATCTCAAAATCGGCTAATTATGAAGTGATTGAAGATTGGCTTGATTCGATGTGTGACAAGATCAAGGAGACACAGAACGAGGATTTCCGTATTCGTCAGGAGAATGCCGATCTCTTCGCCATGTGCACCGACAAGTATCTTGGGGAGGACAAGGCGACATATCTGATGGATATCATCAAGTTCGACAGGACACATGAGGGCGTGACGCCGTTCCATCCGATAAGGATGCTCCTGGAATCCACTCTGTGCCTTCTTGAGAATAGAGGAATCATCCAAGGCACCTTCAGCCCTACTGCAAATGGAGAAAAGGCCAGGTGGTTACGGGAGAACAACTTCATTAACAAGACCTCCATGAGAATGCCATTTTTCGTGATTGATTCCATCACGATGCTGGCCCATAACAGTTCGATGTCACATCCCGAGAACAAAGAGGTGCCAAACAGTTATGACTCCCATGAGTTCTACCAGAATCGGGCACCGTATATGTTTCCGCTGATGTTTAATGCGATCCGGACGGTCCTTACATGGATTAAGCATTATCTAGATGACAAGCCGGATCCTTTCGTATCCCAGTACGCTCTTTATCAACAAGGTCAAATCGTCCAGGAGGAGGCAGGTCATAAGCAAAACGAAAAGGAAATACCTGCTGGATATCAAAGAGCAACTCTTCAGGAGATCAAGACGACCTATAAATTCTTACTTGACAACGGAGAAAACGCCATCCATTATCGCAGGGAAGAAAAACCGGATGCCACGGTTGGCGATCCATTCGTCGTAAAACTGGGAGATAAAAAAACAGCGAAGGGAGATTGGATGGTTCAGAAGATCAAACCTTGGAAATAGGGGCCAAACTAGAAGACGTTTCCGTCAACATAGTTTTTATTCATGATTTCGGCAAGTCGGTAGAAGGAAACCGGCTTGTCGTTATTGTTGTCCACCCCGACGTCGTATTGAAAAGGCAGAAGATGCCGAAGGCGTGGGATGTCGTGCTAATCGGTCTATACTGCTATAAAAAGGCCGCCCCGTCATTGATGACAAGGCGGCCTTAGGGCCTTCTTGCATGAGCTTCTGCTATGCCAGGACAGCCACAAGGATGCAGGCATCTGCTTTCCCGTAGTGCTCCTCGAACGTCTCCTCGTCCATCCATTCAAGATCAAGTTCGTACGGGAACTCGCGCAGGTCCTTTTCGTTGATGAGATAATTCTCGTCCGTCCACATTTTGTCAAGCACGTCCCTGGGTGCGGAGATGACCTCTGCGTCTTTCTTCGGCACGTAATCATAATCATCCATCAAGTAATTGTCGTCGTCGTCCACGGGATAGTACTCGTCCTCATAGTACTCCTCCTCCTTTTCATACTGATTTCGGGAGAGCCTCTTGATGACGACGAGTTCGCTGAACTGACCGATGTTCTCGAGACGCAGGTCCGAGACACGCTTGAAGTCCGGGCTGTCATCGTAGAGGATTCGATAGGAGAGCTGGGTGAGCCAGATGATCACGACGATCGGATGTCCGTCAGCGTACACTTCCCACTCGATGTCATTTTCATCGACCTCCCTGTCGTACAGGGCCTCGTCGCACTCCTCATATCCGTACGCCCAGAGTTCCAGGAAGTCAACCCTCCTCACGGGATTTTGATCATACTCATACCCGTTATCGACGCAAATGTTATTCCCAGCACGATGGCGCGAAGAGCTGGAATACCAGGTCTCAATGATGATTCCGGTATCCCCGTACATTTCATAAATTTCTCGTATTTTTACCATATCAAAACATAATTATCAAGAGTTTTCACTGCAAAGAATATACCGCAAAACGATAACAAATTTGTGTAAAACAATATTGCCAATCTATTATAAATATTCTTAATAGTATAAATAACCTATATATAGATTGGCAAAAAAAATAGATGATTGTTTTGAAAAAAAATGAGTTATCTTTGCATTAGATTGATTTCGTCCAAGCGGGGATGACTTCATAAACTGCCGACATCCTCGGCGTCCTTCTTAGACAGCGCTTTCAGCGCCGAAATCCCCGCCAGCCGTCTTCTCTGGGACAAGTAGGATATGGCCTTTACCGTAAGGTGAGGCTTCGGATTTAATTCTGTCGCAGATGAGAAGGACAGTGAAAGCAGGAAAGACAGAAATGTTTTCCCAGAAGTACCTGGTAGCCGGGGAAACAGGAAAAGGCTACGGGCTCTACCGTATGGTGGCCGAATCGCGCGGCGTCAACATGAGGCAGGTCGCAAGGATGATCCGCAAGATGGATTATAGTGAATTCCTCTCGACCCGATACTGGAAGCTGGTCGTTCAGCAGGTGCTGCACGAGGCTGGCTGGCGCTGCAGGAAGTGTGGGCGAAGGGATCACCTGGTGGTGCATCATCCGGATTACGGCATTCACGGGTATGAGATGTATCATGCTGATGAGCTCCAGTGCCTTTGCATCTACTGCCATGACCGGATCCATGGTATCCGGAACTAACGTCTGTAGCCAATCCGGACGGGCCGGCAAGTCCGCAGGGCTTCCTTGCCTTGGTGTCCGGATTGGCTTATTCTCTTTCGTAGAAGGCGGGCAACCATTCCCGCCTTCGGAGAGAATTATGAAATCTAAAAACAATCTAACCATCACGGGGATCATCGTCACCGACGTGACCGTATCCCCCGAGCGCAGCTATGCGCGCTTCACGCTTGTTCACAACTTCGGTGGACACAACCCTTCACTTTACCTCCGCTGCCTGATTCCGGGCAGGATACTCGACGATACCCTCGCGCCCGGACCGGCGAAGGGTGTCGCCGTCCGTGTCTCGGCCTATATCCGTCCTCACGGGGACGGAGTCCAAGCGGTCGTCAAATCCATGGAAACCATTAACCTTTAAACACAACCAACAATGATTTTTAATCACATTGACACAGGGAAATCTTATGAGATTCCCGCAGACAAATGCAACATCGATGACTTCATCGTGGAAGGAAACGTTTTGGTCATGAGCACCGGGGATCGGGTCGAGTTTAGCTCCCAAAAGGGTGCCAAAGACGCATGGTGCTGGTTCTATGAATGCTTTCGGGACGGTGGATGCAGTCTCTTCATTCAAGAGGAGACGGCAACATTTGGCTGGTATCATTAATGGTCACGGTCACCGCCGCCGGAATATACGCGCTCCGTCGGCTACGGCACGGACGCTGCGGGGGGCTCTGCTGAATGGCCCTCCTCGCGCCGGCCGTTGCCCCGACCGGTGAAACTATAAAGGAAAAATGAGTACTCGCAAGAATCGAGATCCACCGATTTCCGCCTCCTCTGGCTTTCCCTAAACAAATAGGCCCCCTCAAGCAAAGGGGCTAACTAAGTACGGGTTTCTCCAATAATGTGGAGAGGAAGTATCACCAACAGTTATTCCTCTATTTGATGGATGCAGTCGGGAGATCCTTCCACAGGGTGGTATAATGCGGTGACCGATGCTGCTGGGCCATGTGAAACTGGCCGTCCCCTTGTATCCCGAACAACACGGCCCCCTTACCGAAGACTTTGTTGATCGTGTCGATGGTCTCCGAAAGCCGGGCGTCCCGTTCATCAGACTTTTCATCTGTGAACAGAGATCCGACGTGTTCACCGTCCTGTTCGATTTTCGTGAACACGACCCCGGCCTTCTTGTATCCGAAGCCCGTTCGGAACAAATCCCTGGCGGTCGAGGCCGCAGAGGCGATGACCGTCCTATAGTCGGCGGTCCCGTCGGGGAAGACCGTGCAGATTCCGCCGTGCGTCTGGGGAAGGTCCTCCTTGAACCGATTCGTCATGGCGAAAACCACCATCTCCCTGACATGGGACCTCTGCGCGCGTAGCTTCATGACGGCGTTGCCGGCGAAGGTCGTTACCTGCTCGCAGAACTCCTCGACGGTGGTAATCTCGTGGTCGAAACTGCGGGACACGCAGATGGTCTGACGGGGTTCTATCATGTCTTCGAACTCGACGCAAGGTATTCCCCTCAGCTCCTTCCAGGTGCGGAAGCCGGGTAAGTGGAACAAGCTCCGGACCGTTGTTTCTGGGAGCTGTGCGTAGTCCCAGGCGGTTCGGACCCCCAAAGCCTCGAGTTTCCGAAATATCCGCCGTCCTATACCCCATACGTCGTCTGCGGGGAACTTCTTCAAGACCTTTTCTATATCCTGGGGGCGGTACATGTAGCACCCGCCGTTCAGTTTGGGGTATTTCTTGCAAAGTTTCGAGGCGATCTTCGCCAGGGTTTTGGTGGGTGCGATTCCGACCGAAACGGGAATCGAAGTCCGCTTCCAGCATTCCCGTGAGATCTCCTCGGCGTACGCCTTGAAGTCGATATCCATCCCGTCCAGATCAAGGAAAGCTTCGTCGATGGAATAGACTTCGACGGCAGGGGAGTACTCGCGGAGGACTTCCTGGACCCGTCTGGACATATCCCCGTACAGGGCGAAATTCGACGAGAAGACGGCCACGCCGTTTCTTGTCACGATGTCCCGGATCTTGAAGAAAGGATCGCCCATCTTTATGCCGAGCGCCTTAGCCTCATTGCTTCGCGCCACCGCACATCCGTCATTGTTGGACAGCACGATGATCGGCCTGCCGTTCAGTTCCGGACGGAAGACCCTTTCGCACGAGGCGAAGAAGTTGTTGCAGTCGGCGAGGGCGTACATATCATACGATATCAGGCTTGGGCCATCTTCTTCCCGGCCTCCCGGGCCTTGGCGAGGTCCTCCTCCCAGTGGGCTTCCCTGTATGCCCGTTTGTTCTCGGCCGTACCTTCGGAGAAGTCATACCTGGAGTAGTCTTTCACCTGGACCGTGTTGCATGCCATGACGGCCTCGGGCTCGTGGCCAAGGGCTCCGGCGAGCACGCCCTCAAACTGAGCCAGACTGGATTTACGCATCTGCTCTCCATAGGATACCGGAGCATTCATCGTGTAGATGAAGGTGACCGGCATCTTCTTGGGGGCATTCAGGCCACCCTTTGAGTAAGACAGCCAGGGGAAGACGAGGCGCTCCCAGAAGGCGCGTAGCTCGGCCGTCACCTCTCCGAAATAGATGGGCGAGGCTAGCACCAGGCCGTCGGCTGCGGCGCATTCGGCGAGGATGTCGGTGATCCCATCCTTGAACCGGCAGGAATCAACACGCTTCCCTTTGAGCTGGCAGGCCATGCAGGAGCGACAACCCTTGTAATCAATATCGTATAGGCGAACGTGCTTTACCTCGGCCCCGGCACTACGGGCTCCTTCGGCAAAGGCCTTTACCATGGCGGCCGTGTTCATGTTCCGGCGCGGACCGCCGTCGATGATCATGATCTTCTTCATATCTTTCGTTTTCTTGTTGTCTTTGAGTACCGGGCTCGCGAGCACGGGGGCCGCCACGATTGATGCGGCGGTAAGGAGCGATGCCTTGATGAATTCCCTTCTGTCTGTCATACTTTATACTCTTTTGATGACCCAGGTCACGACACCCCAGATGAGGAAGTCGTTGTCCGGACCGACGGGGATTGGTTTATACTTTGTGTTATTGTCGTTGCATGGCATGAGAAACGCTCCGCCCTCGTGAATCTCCACTCGCTTTACGGTATACTCACCGTCGATGAAGCAAACAGCCTTGCAGTTGTTGTAAGGTTCAATTCCACGGTCTACGATGATGATATCACCCTCGTCCATGTCGGCATCAACCATCGAGACCCCGTCAATCCGGAAGAAGAAGGTGGAGGCGTTGTGGCGTACCAGAAGCTTCACAAGGTCGAGCTTTTCCTTGAAATCCTCGGCGGGGGAGGGAAAGCCTGCTTTGATCGCGCCCATAAAGGGAAGGTCAAGGGATTCGATGTCTGTTATTTGGTGCGGTTTCATTTTCGTCGTTCAAAATAATGGAGAAACATTTCGGAGACATTAGATAACTATTATTCCTTCTTGTATCCCTTCTTGATGATCTTCAAAATCGCATCGCTATAGTCCGAAACAGTGACGTGGGCGACATTCGGATACAGAGCATCCATCCCCTTCTTGTCTTTAGGAGCCATGGTCGAGAGGTACCACAATTCCTTTTTACTCAGGATGACGTTTCGGGAGACTCCTTCCTTCTGTGCCTGCTCGCGACGGAATTCGTCCAGAGCCTGGTAGACCCAATCCTTATCATAGATTAGTTTGGGTTTTTTGGGTGCTTTTTGAGCCTCCAGTATGGCTTTTTGGACAGCATCTCTTGTCCATTGCGTTCGCATCTCGGATAGATACTTGTCGATGTTTTTGTCAATCTTGATGGCGTCACGGGAGATAAGTGAGGACAGTTCAATACCTTCCAGAGACCGGCAACGGCTCAGGGCGACATAAGCCTGGCCTTCAGCAAAGCACTTCCGTAGATTGAGGATGACATTATCGAATGTCTGCCCCTGGCTCTTATGTACCGTGATGGCCCATGCCGGCATCAGCGGGTACTGCTCATACCAGCCGATGACAGTGGTCTCGACTTCCTCCGTAACGGGATTGAACTCGGAGATCTCGTAGTTCCACCGGACACGGTCAACCGTGACAAGGCGTTTCTCCTTCTCGGTCCGCACCTTGATGGTCGTGTCGTTTACCGCCTCGACAATGCCGAAGGTCCCGTTCACATACCCTTCCGGATCATTGTTCTTGACGAACATGACCTTTGCTCCTTTTTTGAGTGTCAACTGGCTTGGGGCAGGGTAGTCATTAAAGTTGAAATAGCCGTCTTTGGATCCGTGGAAGGTATATGACTTACCAGGTAGTGCTTCCATCCTCGAAAGGTTGATGGC
>JAEEGL011669190.1_pt1 | contig 13530 bp, 16 predicted proteins | sample 9134231 | NCBI WGS metagenome assembly JAEEGL01 (sample SAMN16246548, study PRJNA631951) | gut metagenome | biome: gut microbiome; feature: rumen; material: fiber-attached | host: Bos | place: Iran: Karaj | collected 2018-10
AAACATATAACAATTATCCTTTCACTTTACAACTATATTTATTTTATATCATAAATGTATGTCTCATTCAATAATGGCAAAGAAAATTCGTATTTTTTATTTTTAGTTTTTCTCAGTTTTTTTCAGCTTTTATGCCAAAGCTCGTACCAAAAATCTCTGAAACCCTATTAAAATCAACAAAGCCTACCGTCCGTCGCTACCAACAAAAAAGCATAAAGGATAAATCCTGTATGCTTTTTATTCTTATATTTTTCCATAACTATCTAGTTCAACTTTTTTCGCACCTGAAAGATATTTATCAACAATCTCATCATATGATTTATATTTTAGTTCTTTACTTGTTTCAGCATCTCTATATACAGGAGGCTTGTTTTCGCTTTCATATTCTTCTTCAATCTTTTCTAGCAATTCATATGAAGCATCCTCTTCAGATATTTTTCCAAACTCATAGTAATGAAGTGCCGCTCCACCTGCTCCTGATGAAAAGATCACTCCATTATCATAAATTGATAGATCTCCTCTTTCCATCGTATCTTGGAAAAATACTTTAGTAACTTGATTATCTTTTTTATTGAATGAATAAATTGCTCCAGGAGCTCCACTAGCTCCAACTATTAGTTCATCTACTCCATTTTTGTCAATATCATAATATTCATATGTAAGAACTGTTCCATCTTCACTATAACGAGCAACGTGTGTAATCAAAGTTAAACTTACTAAATCGTATTTAGCAGGAATTTTATCTTCACTTTCATAATCTTCTATATCATATTCTTCATATGCTTTTTTATATGAATTAATTACATCACCATATATTTCTTCATTAGATAATGTCTTTTCTTTCTCTTCTACTGTAGTTGTATTACTCTCTACATTGTCCGCTATGATTTTTTCTTCTCCACCATTTATCATTGGATAAACATTATATCCAATAACAACTGCTACTACAATAATAATTATTAAACATATAAACTTCTTCACGATACTATTCTCCTTCATCATTTACTATATATTTATTATTCTATTGAAAACATAAGCTCTATTTCTTCATATTCTCTTGGAGAATAACTAGTCTGCTTTTTTATTTTTAGAATATATTCTCCATGTTCCAATTCACCAAGAGCTTTTGACCAGTCAACTTTTACTATTTCTTTTCCTTTTTTATCAATTGGATCTGCCTCTTCATTTCCAACTGGAGGTGCCTTGTATAGTTCATCTATAGAACTTTCTATATATCTACAAATTGTGTAACTGTAATTAATATAATAAGGATAACTAGTATTATTAATAATTTCGTACTCTAATCCCTTTGATGTGATTGACTCATCAATTATCCTAATTGACACTTCATTTTCAACGTCCACAGCATCTTCCTCTTGCTCAGTTTCTTCTTCCATCTGGCTATATGATATTTCATCGAAATTATTTACTTTGTGATTTTTTTCTAATATGCTACTACCACTGCGAGCGTTGATTATACTCGTAATTATCAAAATCCAAAATATAATTCTTTGCATACTTTAGTATCCTCTTCCAAATCTAACTTCATTTTGAGTATATCATTTTTAAAGTGTTGGCTCAACAAACATACTTCATTTTTTTAAATCTTTTAACTACAATATGCTTTTATTTTCGTATATAACTCATCCATTACTTCTTTTAACCTATTAAATTTCTTATAATCTAAAAATTTCCCATCAAGATATGTTCTTTTGTTAATCTCTATCATAATAGATACTATCTTTTCGTCAGTACCCCAATACTTTAATGGTACTATTGATCCATTATATGGATGGTTAATTTCCACACTATATCCGTATTCTATGAAATGTTTCTTAATCACATTTGTTAAAATATCATCCTTAAAGTTATCTTCTATTCCTATACATATGTCTGGATTATTTTTTATTTTTAGTACTTTTTCAACAAATTCATCTGAGTAGCTATGTAAGTCAAGTATCAAACAATTTCCAAATTTTTCTAACTTCTTATCCACTAATTTAGTGAGCTTATCATGATACTCATCGTAGTATTGTTTTATTATACTTTCTTTATATCCGTTATCAATATTAATAAACTCTACACCATTAGAGTCTTTTTCATAAATAGCACCCATTCCGACTTTGCTCATCTTTTCTTTCGAATCGTCTTTAAATCTTTCAACATCACAAAACATCCTTGAATATTCAAATTTCAATACATCAGTCTCATCTTCTGGCAAAAACAAATCTACTAGATAGTCACTCATAAAAATAGCTTCGCTGCCCATATATTCCTTATCTACTAAAAACCTATTTTCTATTTCTTTTGGAAATTCAACTGATGCATGCGGCACATGAATTATTATATTATTTTCAATAGGTCTATAATCTACTTTTATATTATTATCCATTCTTCTTTTCTCCTCTCTTTTCTTCTAGTTCTTTTCTTTTTCTATTTCTAATAGCAGTATAATGTACTCTAGTTATATTTCCTATTGGTAATCTCATCAGTAAATAGAAATCATCCTCTGGCAATTGAGCAATATATGATTCCACTTCACTTGATGATTTTCCGTATCCATATTGACCTTTATTATATTTTCTTATTAACCTATGTAATTCAATATATACCTCACGCCCCCTTTTTGTTTCTTTAATAAATGGTTCTTCTTTTTCTTCCATAAAAATACCTCCTAACAATTCTTATAAAGAGTGTTACGAGGTATTAAAAAAGGCATTTCAAAATGAAATGCCTTATAAATTCTTTATTTGTTTCCTCATCTATCTGAACTTACCACCTAATTTAATAGGTTGGTGTGGAGTCATAAAGTCAGTCTCTCGTCCACTCTTTATAAGGCTATTTATTTAACTATTTTTAGTTTAGCACACATTTTTATTAATTGCAAATCAAGTTGTCTTACACATCATTATAACAGTTCTTTAATCCTATTCTTTAATCTCACTTTTGAGAAAACATCTAAATTTCCACCAGAAACCATTCCTGATAATATTATTTTTGTGTTCTTCACAACAATTATGTCTTCACAATAGTCATTCTTTTCTTTATATACTCTATATACCAACTTTGCGGCAAAAGAATTTGTAATAAGTATTAAATTAGGATCAAACATATTAATTTGTGTCTCAATTATTTTTTTTATTGTCTCATATAGCACCTTTATGTTATTTTTTTCAAATTCCATTATTATATCTTCTAGTTCTTTTTGATTAGTACAATGATAATATAATAAATCACCAAATATTAATAAGGCTCTATTCTTATCCTCTTTTTCAGCCACATTTATTCCTAAACTCTCAAGTTTTTCCTTGCAATTTTCAAGTACTGTCCATGACATTTGTACTGTATCTTTATCAAATAAGTCATATAGAGCTTTAAAATACTTTGTGTTGATCAAATTATTTTCTATCAATTTATTCTTATCGTTATCATTTATTCCATCAACATATTCTAAGTGAACACCATCCTGGCTTTTGATATCATCTACTGTTGAATCATATTCAGATGGATTCATTCCTAGGATAAGAATTCTTTTTCTTCTATTTCCTTTTAAATATTCACTAATTTGATTTAATTTTGAAATATTAGGATATCTACCATCGTCTTTTTTTATAATCATTTTACTTAAATCTACTAAATCACACATCGCTTTTCCTCTTTTATTAATTATTCTATATACCATCTCTTGTTTTATACATATATGCTACTATTCTTTTGTATTATTTTGAGAATCGACTTTTCATTATTATTCAATATATTCGCTTTCTTTATCTTTAATTTTTCTATTATCTTCGTATTAATCAAATTCTCCTTGTTTACGTAATTCGCCCAACACCTTTAAAGATTCTAGGTTTGCAGTTTCTTTTATATCTGTACCTTTGTTCAATACAAGATGTGGGAAACCATAAAACTTTTCAATAAACCTTACAACATATACATCATATCCATTATACTTATTTTTAAACTTTTCTATGTCTTTGATATAATCGTTCTTGTCATATTTTAACCTTTTCATTATCTGTTCTTTATCCATTTACTTTTTCTCCATCAATATCCATACTTCCTTACTTAATTCTAAATTCTATTAGCTTATTCGCCCTTTTAATTCCTTCTGCTATTTTATTAAATGTTTCCTCGTGATGAACTTTATACCATGCAATTTTAAAAGCCATGCTCATGTACCCATTTCCATGAGATTTAGGAAATAAATAATTAATTTTTTCAACAGATTCATTAAACCATTCTGGTAAATCAACATATAATTCTAGTTTTACCATTTTTTTCATATAAATCCATTTATAGTTACCTCTACAACCTTTTTTCCCTTCTAAATCTAAAAGCTTATATTGAAAAACTCGAATTTAGTTTGTCTTTCTGCTGGAGAATCGTCATCAGCCGCTCTTATAGGATTTGGTGTATACACGTGAATTGTATATCCAAGTGAATCATAGTATTTATTTGCTCCTCCATCTAGAACCCTTGCCTCTGGTACTCCAATTCCAAATGGTGCATCAAATACTACGCAAAATATATTTAGTACTAGTACAACAACCCATCCGATCACAAATTCTAACGCAGTTATTTTCTTTTTCTTTAAAATAAACTTGTTAATTAAAAATAATATTAATAAAAACAATAATAATGCAACAATCATGTGTCCTATAACGCCTGAAATAAAGATTATCTTATTCATAATGCCTCCTAATACATAAAATAATTTATATTTTTATTAAATCATATTCTCTTTTGTTGTTCAAGAATTATTATATATTATCTTTATCATCATAACGAAACAAAAAGTCTTTATTTTTCAAGCTTTTTGTGCTATACTATTGCTACATGCTTATATTTACTCCATTTTACAGAAACTACAAGTCATTTATTATAAAATATACTATTTTGGGAGGTATGATGCGTAAATACGTCGAAAAAGAAGAAGAACTGATACTTCAAAGTGAGAGATTTACACTGTCAAATGGTGTCACCGGCCGGATCCAGATAAAAGAGGCTTCATATACAGTTACTCTTGTTCTCAGTACCGACTGCTACAGGAATCTCCAGTTTAAGGCTTGCAAAAAGGGCATCCGAGTTGAGTCTAGGCTCAATCATAAGCCCAAGATGAAAATCGAAAAAACGGTAAGCTTTACAAGAAACATTGAGAATCCTTCACAGCTTACTGAAGATACCATCATCGCCGGAGACCAGCATTACTCGGTAAAGATCGTAGTGAGACTTTCTGACATCGCAAGAAGCGATGTGCAAGAACATTTCAGAAAAGCTTTTGCAGCATAAAGTAACCGTTCATCAGAGTAGATGTAAGCATAAAAAAGGAGTGGTCGCAGCTTGACCGCTCCTTTTTATTGTTGTTTTTAAATAAAAAAAGCAGGAGCCGGGACAAGCCCGGACTCCTTTTGCGTTAATCTCCCAATGCGTCTGCAACCATGAAGATTCCTGCGGCGAGCAAAATGAAGCCAGCTGCGAAAAACGCATACATCTGAACATCAGTGTTCGCCTTCTCAGCGTAGCCCAGCCAGAAATAGAGAACCGAAGACACAACGGCAACAATTCCCATCGCAAGCTGACCTTTCTTGAAAACCGACATAGTTCCTCCTTTGGGACATGGTATGATACTATGCTCATACCGGTTAATAAAGTAACGCCTATAATTATTATACCAAAAAATGGCCACAAATACAAATAACTGGCTCTATTATAAACATACTCCACCAAAAAAACTAAACTTAATAACCTATTATCCAAATAGAAAGTGCTCGAAGGTATTACCTCCGAGCACTCCTTTACCATAGTCATTATTGCTTACTTGGATTCACCAACCCACTTGATACCGTAGTTTGCTCCGCGTTTCACATACATAAACTTTCCAGTTAATTTGTGAAAACCCATATCTTCTCTAAGAAGATTCAAGACGTCAGCCATGAACATATAATACACTTTCCCTGTAGCACGATCCAACCAGATTGCATTCTTTGCAGAACAACCATTTCGCTGCGTATCCTGCAGTTCAAGGGTTGCAGTGAAAGAAAAAGTAGCAGGTCTCCATTCGATCGTTGTGTATCTTGGCTCACTACAATAATACTGAGTCATATATGTTTTTGTTAAACTGCCTATTTCGTAGCAAACCTTAGCTTCCTCCGGGGTCAATTTGAATTCGGTGTAGTCCATGATCTCTCCATTTTCTTTAAACGGAAGACATATAAGATTCTTTTTTGCCATGATTTCCTCCTGCAATATATAAAGGCAAGCAAAACTATAGTTTCTTTTCGAGTTTAATCCTCAATACTAGTCTAATATCGAGAATAAATATGAACTCTATATTAATTATACAACCAACATATTTTAATTTCAAATCTCTTGTTTAATCTATCAATCAAACTGCTCTTTACTATTCATCATCTTCAATTTCTACAGCATATTTAGTAATATCCCAGTGCTTAAATAGCACCTTTTCTTTACTCAACCATGTTTTTTCATAATTCCAATAATCAATATTGCTTGTATCTGATTCAGCAAATAAGTCCAATCTTTTCACCTCTCCATTTGCTAAATAAATAAAAATCACATCTCTAAGTGGTGATATTATGTCCGGCTTATGACTATCAACAAGCCTCATTTTAGTTATTTTAACAATAGACATTACTTGTTCTTTATAAGTTATCATATTATTATTCTCCCTTCCTCTTTTTTATACTATACACCCTGTTTTTAATTACTTTTACATTTTGCACTATCCAATTTAATAATATTACATTTTTATACTGTCCCAAACCCGCTAATAGGTGACAACTAGTCACTTATATGGTATAATAATAGTAGTGATCTATATGACCAAGATGCCTACAATAGGTATCTGTGATTCCTTTAAGGAGGAAATCATGAGCGAGTATCAGAAGAACGTCATCTATTTTTGTGTGGCTTGCCTCATGGGTATTGCCTACATCTGTATTGGCGTCTTTCTCGTCCCCAGTGATTCTGGTGACCGGTGGGTCTACATCAATTCGGGAGTCTTATTGCTCGACTTTTGTGTGTGGTTCTACTATGATACTTTGCGGTATCACTAAAAAGGAGCTGGCCTCACGGCCAGCCCCTTCTTTTTTTTACCTGCTTTATAAAATATTAATAATCTCTACTTTTCAAAAACTTAACTCTATATTCATGTAACCTATTCTTAATTTCTTTTCCTTCACTTAGCTTATATTTATTCATTATTTCAGTACCATTTATAGAGTTCATTACTTCATATCCGATTTCCTCAAATTGGTTTCTACTTTTGTCATCCGACGTATTGTCTGCATTAACAATTATTTGAAGTCCATCTAATCCTAAAATGCTAGAATAATTTTTTTCAATAAAACTTACCTTTTTAGCTGCAGTCATTTTATCAAACATGCCACCTCGCATATGTTCTAAACATGCTGTTTTACCACATTTAACAAGCCTACCCGGAAGTTTTAACCTACTTTCTATATTTTTTACAAGCTCTGCACCTCTTTTTTCATGACCTATGTGATGTGGATATTCTTCTTTTGGTGTAGTACCTTTTCCTAAATCATGAACTAGTGCAGCAAATCTTATTTCAAGTTTTCTATCATCATTAAAATTCATAGTTTGGTCTGTAACCTTGTCAAGTACAATCATTGTATGATTAAAAGCGTCTCCTTCAGGATGATACTTTTCTGGCTGCTCCGCTCCTATTAAATCATATATTTCTTTAAAGTGAATATCTAATACTCTTGCATCATTTAATATTTTAAAGAAGTTTGAAGGATAGTCTGATAGTAATGCTTTTTTTAGTTCAATATAAACTCGTTCTGCTGATAAGCTTGATAGTTCGTCTCTTAATAATGTCATCATCTTAATTGTTTTTTGATCCACTTTAAAATCAAACTTACTAGCAAACCTTGCTACTCTATATACTCTTAATGGGTCTTCTTTAAAATGACTTCCAACTGCTCTAATAATTCTATTTTCTATATCTTTTTGCCCATTAAATGGATCAATAATTTCACCTGTTAGAACATTTTGGGCAATTGCATTAATTGTAATATCTCTTCTTTCAAGGTCTTCTTCAATTGTAATTTTCTTATCTGTTTCTACATCAAAACTATTATGGCCAATTCCTATTTTTCTCTCTTTTCTAGCAATCGCAAATTCTTTTCCGTCAATATCAAAAACCGGAAAATCTTTTCCTCTTACTATTGCTTCTGGTAATAAACCTCTAAATTCATCAAAAGATATTCCCGTAACGCAGTAATCTTCATCATGATTTTCTATTCCAAGAAGCTTGTCTCTTACTGCTCCTCCAACTAAAAATAACTTACCACCTTTTAAATCAATTATTCTTGCAATTTCTTTTATATCTCTCATTTTTTCACCATTACATTAATAATATTATTGTTTTAATTATACACTATCATATCATAATAGAAACTAATGTGTATGTCATTATTTTAATAAAAAAAGCAGGAACCGGGACAAGCCCGGTTCCTTTTAGCATTAGTCCTCCAGAGTGGTCGCAGCGACCCAGACACCGAAGAGCAGGATAACTACTCCGATTACTGCGTACGCAAACTCACCACCGGCGTCGAGAGAAGAATCAACGTACCCAACATAGAAGTTGGCGAAAGCCACGGTGATGCAAAGTGCTGCAAACCACAGCTTGTACACGATAATCTTCGACATTTCTTCCTCCTTAGGACGGGGTATGATACTATGCTCATACCTTTTATATGATAACGCTACTATTATTATATCATAAAACAATATGAATCTCAAGTTATAGCCCTAGAGCCTGTATGAATATCTCACCAATTTATTCATTTATTTTTTCTAAAGCAATTTTTATTTCGTTTTCTACAACCTCTTTTGCAGGTCCTCCTACTACCTTTCTTTTCGCAACACATGTTTTAAGATCTATAGCATCATAAATATCCTCTTCAAACACATCTGAAAATTTCTTATAGTCATCTAATTTCAATGTGTCTAGCGTATAATTATTATCAATAGCATACTTTACAATCTCACCTGTAATCTTGTATGCAGTTCTAAATGGCACTCCCTTTTTAGTTAAATAGTCTGCGCAATCTGTCGCATTAATAAATCCTTCTTTAGCTGCTTTTTCCATCTTATCTTTATTAACTTTCATTGTCTCAAGCATTGGAATAATCGTCTTTAAGCAAATCTTAACAGTATCTACTGAATCAAATACAGACTCTTTATCTTCTTGCATATCTTTATTGTATGCAAGTGGAAGACCTTTCATCATTGTTAATCCTTGCATTAAGTTTCCATATACTCTTCCAGTCTTGCCTCTAATAAGTTCCGTAATATCTGGGTTTTTCTTCTGTGGCATAATAGATGACCCTGTAGAATATGCATCATCTAATTCGATGAACTTAAATTCCCAGCTACACCATAAAACTATTTCTTCTGATAAACGTGATAAATGCATCATTATAATTGATATATCACTTTCAAGTTCTAATACATAGTCTCTGTCAGATACTCCATCAATTGAGTTTAATGTAACTAAGTCAAATCCTAAAGCATCTTTAATATAATCTCTATCTAAATCATATGTTGTTCCAGCTAGCGCACATGATCCAAGTGGCATAACATTTATTTCTTTATATGTATTTTTTAGTCTTTTAATATCTCTTAAAAACATTTCCACATAAGCCATCATATAATGTGCAAAAGTCACTGGTTGTGCTCTTTGCATATGAGTGTATCCAGGCATAACAGTCTCTAAATTTTTCTCTGCAATAACTATTAAAGTCTTTATTAAATCTTTTAAGTACTCCTCTATACAGACTACTTCGTCTTTTAAGTACATCTTTAAATCGAAAGTTACTTGATCGTTTCTAGATCTTGCAGTATGAAGTTTCTTTCCTGCATCCCCTACAAGCTTTGTTAGTTCCTCTTCCACAAATGTGTGAATATCTTCTACTTTAGGATTTATTTCTAAAGCCCCACTTTCAATATTTACTAAAATTTTATTTAATCCCTCTTCAATCTTTTTCTGATCATCAGAGCTAATTATTTTTTGTTTCTCAAGCATGCGAGAATGAAAAATAGACCCTGTTATATCATATTTATATAATCTTTTATCTATATGAATAGATTGATTAAAATCGTTTGTTATTTCACTTATATTTTTTGTAAATCTTCCTTTCCAAAGTTCCAATTTATTTTCCCTCCATTTTTGCTTTAATTTTTGTTGGTAAGCCGTATAGATTAATAAATCCTTCTGCATCCATATGACTAAATTCATCATCTTCATCAAATGATGCCGTCTTTGTAGAATATAGTGAATATGGACTCGAAATAGACTTAACCATTATATTTCCTTTATAAAGTTTTAGCTTTACTTTCCCAGCTACATTTTCTTGCGTCTTATCTACAAATGCACTTATAGCCTCGCGAAGCGTGCTAAACCACATTGCATTATATAAAAGCTCTCCAAACTTAATAGATATTATTTCTTTATAATGCATCGTCTCTTTGTCAAGTGTTATGCTCTCTAATACCTTATGTGCTTTGTAAATAATTGTTCCTGCTGGAGTCTCATATACGCCACGAGACTTCATTCCAACTAGTCTGTTTTCGACCATGTCTAAAATTCCTATTCCATTTTCTCCACCAATTTTATTAAGCTTATATATAATATCTATTAACTTCATCTTTTTACCATTAAGTGCTACTGGAAGTCCTTTTTCAAACTCAATAGATATTTCAGTCACTTCATCTTTTGCCTTCATAGGAGTAACACTCATCTCCAAAATCTTGTCGTACTTTGGTTCGTTTTCAGGATTTTCCAAATCTAATCCTTCATGTGATAAGTGCCATATATTCTTATCTTTTGAGTAGTTTGTTTCTTTATTAATTTTTAGTGGTATGTTGTGAGCTATTGCATAATCAATTTCCTTTTCCCTGCTATTAAGTTCCCAATTTCTCCATGGCACAATTACCTTTATATCTGGGCAGAAGTTTTTAATACCAAGTTCAAAACGTACTTGATCATTTCCTTTTCCTGTACATCCATGGCAGATTGCATCTGCATTTTCTTTTTTTGCTATCTCAACTAATTTTTTAGCAATAAGTGGACGTGAAAATGGTGTTCCTAAAAGGTACTCTCCTTCATATTTTGCTCCAGCTTTTATCGCTTCCGCTATATAATCATTTACTAATTCTTCTTTTAAATCTAATATGTATATTTTAGATGCTCCTGTCTTTTTTGCTTTTTCTTCTAGTCCTTCAAGTTCAAAATCACCTTGTCCGACATCTCCTGTAACTGCAATTATCTCTGCATTATTATATTTTTCTTTTAGCCATGGAATCATAACTGATGTGTCAAGTCCTCCTGAATATGCTAAAACTATTTTCTTTATTTCTTTATTTTCTTTCATAACTTATTCCTCCACTTTTACTTTATTTATTTTTCCCCCATAAGAGGTAATATTTTTTTGCTTTCATATATTACTCTTATGCATCTGCCGTCTCCTTTTTACTAATTCTAAATAAATCTTACTTTGTCTTAAATTCATTTTTATTACCTCCTTCTTTCCTAAAATAAAAAGACGTCTCTATTACTAGAGACGCCTTTATATAAAGCGTGGTTCCACTCTATTTATTTATAAAATAAATCAAAATATAAGATTTTAAAATGTATCAAATGTATCAAAAAAAGCACCCCTTCAAAAAGAGGTGCTTTAAATTTAGCACGATACCACTCTAATTATTCATATATTTTAACTCATATATAAATCACTCATCATATCCTTAACGCGGACGAAACGAATTACCATACTTTTAATTTCCGGTAATCACTCCTGAGGTCTTTTCATTTTAGCCTCTACTGTCAAGCTTCCACCATACCTTGACTCGCTGTAGCTTCATCTAAAACTACTCTCTCAATCAACGTTTTTACTATTAAACTATAACCATTATAACATTATGTAAAGCAGTTTGTCAAGAAAACTTAAGCTCTGCTTTTAATTATTAACTACTACATTAGCATTTTCATTTTCTAAAGCTTCTTTGTAATTAGTACGAATTATTTCATCAATATAGTATGCAGCATACATCTTACTTTCCATTCTAATTGTTCCTATATAGTACTTATAATAAGTCTTTCCGTCTTCTGAAAACTCTTCTAAACTATAGCTGTGTCCTAGTGTTTTTACTATTAATTCATCACTTAAACGCTCTAGTTTTTCTTTATTTTCTGGAGATACATATCCATTATCATCTAAGCATCTTGCAAGTTCTCTTCTAGTAGGATTCATTGTTGCATAGTCCACTTTTTCACCTGTTGTACTATCAATTACCCAAGAATCTGTATAATTATAATATGACATCCTTTCTTCAGCTTCTTCATATACTGGAACAGCGAACTTATAATACCCTGCAATAAAAATTATTAAAAGTATAATGCCAATTATTATAATTGGCTTTCTATAATAGTATATTGCAGCCATTTCCCATAGTTCATCTAATGAATTTTTATCACTCATATTTTATCCCTTTCTATGCTTTTAAAAATAATTATTCACCAAAAAAGCTATTATAAACTTCTTCAGCTTCTACCAATTCTTCTTCAGTATATGCACAAAGTAAAACTTCAATATCATAATCTTTATTTTCTGCTATAAATTTATTATATGCTAAAAGACACATTCTAGTAGATTCCCCAACAGGATTCTCTAAGTTCCCTCCAAATATTCCAGAACTAATAAGTGGGAATGCTATTGAATGCAAATCGTTCTCTTTTAGTACTACTAATGAATTATAATATGCTGAGTATAGCTTACCCATTGCATCTGGAGTAATCATAAAATTAGGTCCAACTGCATGAATAATATTTTTTGCATTACTAATACAAAATGCAGGAGTAATTACTGCATCTCCATCATTTAGTGGAGTATTATATTCTCTGCAAGCTTTACTAAGCTCATTTAATCCCGCTCTACTAAATATTTCTCCGCATACTCCAGATCCTGCTAATAGACTTTTGTTTGCTGCATTTACAATTGCATCAACATATTGATCTACACAAGATCCACTTATTACTTTTATACTACTCATTTTATCACCTTTTATTATAATATTTCTTAAAGCTATTAAATCATATTATTCAAATTGATTCAATTGAAAAACATCAAATAAAAAAAGATAGATTTTCATCTATCTTTTTTTAAACTATCTTTTTTAGATTATTTATTTAATTCTGGAGTTTCCCATAAATTAAGCTTTTGTCCAACTCCTTCTTTAAGTGCATTTTGATATACATCATATGCCCAAGCAACATCTTCGATTGCCATTCCACCTACTGAATAGAATATAATCTCATCTTCATTATCTCTTGCTGTTTGCTTGCCATCTATTATTGCACCCATTTCATAAACATCTTCTTTTTTAACTTTTCCCATATTTACTGCATCATAAAATGCCATTCCAAGAGATGGTGAATAATGTACTTGTGTTGGAAGTTTTTGTCCTGCACCATAAACT
>JAEEGL012186940.1_pt1 | contig 13530 bp, 11 predicted proteins | sample 9134231 | NCBI WGS metagenome assembly JAEEGL01 (sample SAMN16246548, study PRJNA631951) | gut metagenome | biome: gut microbiome; feature: rumen; material: fiber-attached | host: Bos | place: Iran: Karaj | collected 2018-10
GTTCATCTTGGAAAAGTATATAATCTCGGAATAGTTCAAGGAATCTTGATGGACGATACACACCCTTTACCATCGTTGACAGTTCGTCATAAGGCATGGTAGAAATCTCATCGCTATCCTCTACGCGACGCCAAGCATAGAAGTGCTCGTATGGTGTACGCACAGTGCCTAGGCGTGTCTTTACACCATCGCTGATACAAGCCAGTGGGCAATAGTGAAGGAGGTGCGGAATGTCCCTCCAATAACGAATATTGATTTGTTCCCATGCTTTTTCTATGGTTGCTTTTTCGTCAGCAGGATTCTTTAGCTCTATCACGCAAACAGGAATACCATTCACATAGAGCAACACATCGGGGCGACGGTTCTTTGTCTCTCCGTTGTTGATGTAATCTACTGTGAACTGGTTGACCACTCGGAACGTGTTGTTATCTACTTCCTCGAAGTCAATTGGTTCAATAGTATAAGGTGTGCCGTCCTTGGCAGTGAACTGCATACCGTCCACCATCCATTTATACACTTTATGCAGTGTGGCGAAATCCGTGTCAGCACCCACCAATCGGATATTGTCGGAAATCTTGCGGATGTCGTCATCCTCCAGCGCAGGATACTTTTCCTCCAAGTAATGGAGCAGGTCATCCATATACAGCACTTCCTTGCGGTTGGTCCTTGTAATGCTCTCGCCAAAGATGTACTGCCAGCCTTCTGCTTCAAGGAAGCTAATGAGGGCATTCTCGTAGTCACTCTCCACGAAGTGACCATCCATCGCCATGTATTTAGGTTTCGCCATACTGCTTAAATTTTAGTTACTCGTTTCTAAAGATCCTTTAATGAGTATCGGACAGAGATTGTTCAACTGTTCTTTCAGTTGAGCGGCAATGCGCTGACGCTCAATGTAGCACTTGTGTATGTTGACAATCTCTTTTTGAACAGAGATGTCTGGGATAGGAATCCTAACATCATTCATATCGTCCATCGTAAAGACTTCTCTTGCACTGCCCCAAGAGTTAAAGCGAGAATACCGGTCAAACTCAGGACGGTCAAAGAACATAAACAGATAATCAGGAAGAAGTTTCTGTTTATCTTTAACACGGAAAACGGTATATGCTGATGAAACTATGTATGTATCATCAGTATCGTTTATGGCAAGAGTAATTTTTTCTCCATTTCGTGAAGTAACAGGTACAAAAGCAAAATAATCAGGCTTAACAATTATATAAGGAGACAATGATACTCCTTGCATGTCTGCTTTTGTATCAATAAACTTTTTCTGAATGGATATACCACGAAGGTCATTCAAAGTGTAATGATTATCAGAGTTCCTTTCGTCACACAATTCAACATAATCTCCAACCTTAACCTTTCCACACTTCTTTTTCAACTGATCCATATAGCCATCGCAAACAAGTTTCAACTCTTCCACTTTGCTTTGATAGGCAGCTAGATTGTTTTGGAGTGCCAGATAAACATCAACGAATTTTCGCTGCTGTTCAATTGAAGGAAGGGTGAGTTCAAAATCGCAGAACCTTTCCCAATCAAGATTAGAGCGAATACTGCCATCGCTACAAAAAGCTCCAAATCTGTCCTTTTCTTTAGACAAGAATAGCATAAAGAAATACTCTGGTAGAACAATATCCTTGCGGAGAATTTCGAACGTTGTATAAGCAGGTGAAACAATAATGGGATTATCTCCATTATACATGCTAATTCGAATACAAACGTCACGTCCTGTTTGCATTCCACTAAATACAAATCGTTGCTTTCGCACAACTTTGTATTTTGATTCGTCGAGACCTTCTGTATTAGCGACAGTTGGCATGAATTCCTTATTGATATTCAGCCCATAGAATTCTTTTATTCCAAAAGAATTTCTTTCGTCGCAAGCAGAGATCAACTCTCCCAATTTATACTTAGTCAATCCCATAGCCTATACCTTTAAAAGCTTCTTCGAGCATCTTCTGTGATTCCTTCTCACGCTGCATCAGCTCCTTCATCTCCTGCTGGATGCGAGCCATCTCTTTCGGGTAGTCAATCTCAAGGTCGTGGTCAACGAACTCGATATACTTGCTAGGCACAAGTGTCCAGTTGTTCTCTCTGATGCCGCCTTCACCCTCTACGCTGACGCTCCTATATAGCTCTGGCACAGCAAAGTTCTTACCGTCAGTGCCTTCCGACTGCCATTGGTGATAGATGTCTGCCACGCGCTGAATCTGTTCTGTGATGAGCTGTACCTTTTTCTTCTGCTCACCCTTCACAGGATTCTCTGTCCATTGGCGTAAATCCATAAATAAGATTTCGTGCTCACGGTTGCGCAACATGCGTCCATGATACTTACCACCCTTCTTATTCTGGTTCAGAATCCAGAAGGTTACGCTGATGTCTGTGGTGATGAACAGTTCCCTTGGCAGAATAATGATGGCTTCCACCTTGTCGTTCTCTATAAGCTTCTTACGGATTTCCAATGAGTCTGTATCACCCAAGGCACCATTGGCCAACAGGAATCCAGCCACACCAGTCAATGGCTTCAAGTGCGAAAGCATGTGCAGAATCCATGCATAGTTAGCATTGCTCTCAGGAGGTGTCTCGTAGTCGCTCCATCGTGGATCGTGAGCCAGATTATCGTTGTACCATCCTTTGAGATTGAATGGTGGATTGGCCATAATGTAATCGAAGTACAAGCCTTTGTGCAAGTCGTTGGTGAAAGTAGAATCACTCTCGCTGCCCAGGTTGTGGCTGATACCACGAAGCGCCAGGTTCATCTTAGCCAGTCGGTAAGTAGCCGCTTCCTTCTCCTGACCATACACATTAATCATGCTGATGTCACCCTGTTTGGCTTTAATCAGCTCAGTACTCTGAATGAACATACCACCAGAACCACAGCAAGGGTCATAGAGTGTACCATCAAACGGCTCTATCACAGTAGCGATGAGCTGGACCACATCGTGAGGCGTATAGAACTCGCCCTCTTCCTTGGTGGCATTCACGGCAAACTCCTTCAGGAAGTATTCATAGACACGACCAATGAGGTCTTTCTCCTCACCAAAAGCCTTGTGGCTGATCTTGTTGATTTCGTCCACAATCTTCTTCATGTCATTGGCTCCAAGGTTACGCTGGGTAAACGTACCTTCTACGAAGCAGCCCTTCAACTGCGGATTTGTCTCACCAATACTACGAAGGGCTGTATCAAGAGCCACATTCAGTTGTGGTGCAGCCGTATTGATGATGGTTGACCAGCGGGCCTCTACAGGCAAATCAAACGTGCCGTCAGCAAAGGTGGCATCATCAAAGAAAGCCTTGATGATTTCCTCATCATCTGGGTCAAGTCCCTCGTCAATCAGCTTTTGGCGCAACTTCGCTACACCATCCTCATATTTCTCGCCCATAAAGCGGAGAAACACGAGTGTTAGCATCATGTCACGCTTCTCAAAGAACGACCCCGAGTTCTTTGCCTGTCTCAATATATCTCTGCACTTGAACAATATTGCTTCAAGATTCAGAACTTCTTCTTTTTTACTTGTTTTCTTTGCCATATATCTATTGTTTTCTTTTCGTTTGCAAAATTACACTTTTACTATGCAAGTTTTCTTCATTGTTCATAAAAAGTCACTTAATCACAACTCTTCCACGTACAACATTCTCTATTAGAGTCTGCCGGTATGTCGAAAAGACATTGTCAATACTGTCTAAAGCCGATGTAATATTATCAATTTTACCAATAATATCATCAAGATATGAAACTAATCTTAATTGCTCATCGATGGGTGGTATCATACATTTCAAATTTGGTATTGATTTTGAATCCAAAGATTTGATGTTAACCCCCATTGCCAATGATCTTAGAGACTTCTCGTGTCCTTTCAGTAAATAATATAAATACTGAGGTGCTATAATACTCTCATCTATGCACTTTATTGCAGCAACAGAAGGGGTTAATATACCATCTACACCCTTAAACACCTCACCAGCGTTTTCGCCTCTCACAATAATAACGACATCCCTAACAGTAGAACATTTAGTTTTGGGAGTAACTTCATAAAGTGGGGCATCAATGGAAGGATTCCTTAAATATGACACCGAAAGTGCAGGTAAACCGTCATTAGTCTGGACGGGTGGTCTGTTTACACCAAACACAACATCTGTAGCAGCCCGCAAAGGATATTCAGTCCAAGAAACTGATTCGGAACGACCTTTGATTTTTACTAAATTAGCTTTAAGTGAAGCAATAGCATCTATAACAGGTACCAAATCCTTAGTTGCCTCTACCAAAGAAACTACATCTGTTTGTTCTTGTTTGAAGAACTTTTCAAACTGAATGGAGTACCCCTTCTCAACGGAAGTATAGTCAATAGTTATTTCCCCCTTGGCATAGGGTTGACGTTCCTTTTCTATAAAATCATGGATGTCTGTATCTAAGGAAATTGCAACCCTTTCCTTTTTCTTGCCATTCTCCAGAAGGCCAACCTCGTAATAACCAAATTGCTCATTACCGACAATCTGAGACATCATCGAAACTATTGATGATTTATATTCGTCGATAACAGATTGGACAAAATCGTCATCTATACTATTACGACGATTTTTCCTAACGATCGAAGATGTATCGATAAGACGAACTTTCCCCTTTTGGGTATCATTCTTTTTATTTGAAAGAATCCATAGGTAAACAGGAATACTTGTCGCAGTTAGCGTCCCAGAAGGTAATGCGATGATAGTTTCAACTAAATCATTCTCAAACATCCATCGACGTATCCGAGACTCGCCACTTGTTGCTGTACCACTCCATAGAACAGATGAAGAAGTTATAAAAGCAGCACGGCTACCCTGTGGATCCATCTTAGAAATAATGTGCTCAATGAAAAGAAACTGGCTGTCACTATAGTTAGGAAGCCCCATAAAGAAACGTCCATTAGCATCAGTACACTCTTTTTCTATTCTTTCCTTAAGATGCCTCCACTGCAATCCTAATGGAAGGTCTGCAACAATATATTGAAACCGGTTATTAGCAAACATGTCCTCAGTCAATGTGTCGCCATAGAGGACTTTGCTGTTCCCATTACCTGATAAGAGAACCAATGCCATAGCAATTGCACAAGGGAAAACAGCAATTTCTTGTCCGTAAAGGCCAATATTCTCCTGATGAATTGCAATTGTCTTTACTTTTTCAGCAGCATATGCAAGCAGTAAACCAGTACCACATACAGGATCGTAAATGGTAACGTGATTATCTTTTTCTTTATGTACATCGTTTGTAATGAGACAACCACAGATTAACTTAGATAGTATTTCTGGGGTAAATAAAAAAGATTTATCCTTTGATGTCTCAGTTACGAGAGAGGAGATGATTTCTGTAAACTCTTCATTATCTACCGATGAACTCGATAAATCCAGTTCAGAAAAGAAATGAAATATTTCAACGATATATCTAGATTGGCGCTGTAAGACAGATAGATTCTGTAGGAAATTCATACCTCTTAATATGTTCATCACAGACCAATTAAACCCTTGAAGATAAGAGTTTAAAACCACATCGATAGAGTTGTTGGAAAACAGTATTCCATTAAAAGTATAACCTGAATAATTGTAAAAAGGGAAGCCACCAGATAAATCCTTTAGCTCCGAATCAAGACGTTGTTCGCTCAGCCGTTCCCTATTCTTTATGTAAAACGCCTCACACTCTTTTGCATATTTCCCAATTAAGCAGTCAATACGACGCAAGAAAGTAAAAGCAATAGCAACCTCTTGTATTTGCAATCCCGGCATTATATCTCTATTACTAGAGCAAAACTGCAAAATTCTTGTTTTTATTATTCCTATATTTTGTTCCGTCTTCATTCTTTATCGTTATAATTTTGACTATTTGTTATTTCTGGGTGCAAATATACACGTTTAGAGTGCAAGTTTTCTGCATAGTTAAAATAAAATTCTGTTTTTTGAATAATCACTTGCTGTAACTGGCTGAATTTTGGAGTTTACAAGTGTTACTTCACCAGTATTTCTAAGGAATGCGTTGTATTTTGACAATAGTAGCTTCAATTCATCTATAGCATCCATGATGTTATCCTTACCTCGTTGAAAAGGAGAACAAAGATAGGAATATACCCTCACATCATTGTGTGACACGTCATCTTTATGAACTCTATTTGTCCATGGCTCAAAAACATAAAAACCTCTATCAAAATGAATTCTGTAATTGTTTGCATACAAATCCCTTGAATGCAAAGTTTTTCTTGACAGAAGGAATTCTATGATAATAGTATACTTTCTTTTCACCTTTATTTCATCAATCCATCGGGTTATTATCTTTTTCATTTTTCCATCTTCTAATTTATTTGTAGGAGGACAGATAATAGAAATATAATATGGAACTGACATCTTTTGAGGCAATATTAAATCTAATAGAGCTGTAAGATTAACCAGTCCACAGAAATGATTTTCGTCTGTCCCTTTCTTTTTTATGTTATTAGTAAGTAGATTGCTATCTGAAATAACCATACTATTTGAGGGAGGAATGGATTTTATCTCATCTTTTAAAATATTGTTCCAGCCATTGTCCTTCATCCCTGGGACAGTGTCAACATTTAAATCCGGTTTAAATTCATAATAGAAAACATCGTCATTCACATCATCTATACAGACTGCCCATACCCCATAACAATCCCTCAATTTCGCAACATCATTCTTGTTTTTAAGAATATATATGATATTGCCATTTATGTCAGGACTCATTCCGTTAGTTTTTATGGCATTGAACGTTTCATTAGCTGCTGATGGCCAGGGAAGATTCTTTCCTTCTATAAATGAGTATATGTCACCTGGATTATTCAGGTCTTTGGGCTCCTGAATATCAGTTAACTCAGTTTCTGTAAGATCAAGGTACAGATCAGCATGCCTACGAAATATCTCGATGATATTCTTGTAGTAATAATCTGATATAGTAGAATCTTGGGCAATAATCTCCAAAGAATCCTTATCAATATATATTTTCGTCTTTGACAGCATACTATTTGTTTTTATTTATACGTTCCAGTCTTGAAATTGTCAATGACTCTCGAGCAGCTTGGTCAAAGAAACCTTCATCAAAATGATCATCGAATTTTGCATTGTCTAAGAACAACATATCAACCACCCCTCTCTCTTGAGATATATAATAGACCTTTATTGTCTCATTAATTGTACTCAATGAAACCCCTTCTTCGAATAATTGCTTTGCGGCTATAACCTGAGAATGGCGAACCAAGTATTCCGAGTGTGTTTCAATTATGAATCTCAAACCAAATTTTTGGCTAATTTCGAATATCAAATCTGCCAATTTACTTTGCAAAGCAGGATGTAAGTTTTGTTCTGGCTCTTCCAACAAAATGGTGAGCTGCTGGCCTTTGTACTTGCGGATAAGGGTTGCAAGACGAAGTAACAAAATCACAATTTGGATTGACCCCATACCCTTGTCTGCCAAATCTATCCCACCAGGATAGCCTTTACGCTTGTCACTGATAATTTCGGGGTTCTCTTTGTCAAAAATAACAAGACTATAATTATCTCCTTTATAGGGAATAACCTTAAGTGATTTGCCTATCTTAAACTCATCGAGCCAATCCTCTATCATTGAAAACTCCTCATCACCCTGAGATATGCGTGAGGTATAGAATTCATGGATAGTGCGTTTGGTGTAATCGCTCGAATTAGCGCAATTTGCATAGACGGAATCCTGAAATACAGAATGGGCATAAATATATTCTATTACTTGTTTATTGAGTATGGTTTCTAAGTCTTCCGCAATCTCCCTTATTTTCGTTATCTTACCTCTAAGGAAGGTTTTATTTGCCTCTTCTTCCTTATAACTCTTTGAACGTCTATCTCCAAGTGTTCCATCATCTGCAAATTTTGCAAAACCCATTATAAGCTCAGGAATAATCAGCTTTCCCGCATGAATTCCTTTGTAAAAATACAGATCTATAGCACCAGCTCCATTTACTCTGATAGTATAATCTTCTTTTTTTAAATCCTTCTCTTTTTTATTAAGTTCCAATTGTATCTGCTTTAATTCCAATTGAACTCGTTCTATTTCCGATTTGCCAGCTGTAATCATCTCAAAATCTTTACAGTCGGATAATGTTTTGTTCAACTCATGTAATTTTACAGTAAGGCTTTCCTTTTTTTTCTGTAAATACTTTCTGTCGTTAAACAGATTATCATTATATGCCTCATTGTCATTACCGAATCGAGCAGTCATTTGGTACTTTGAGAAATCAAAAGTAAAAGCGATGTCTCTATCTTCATCAGAAACAGCAATCAAAGATACTTCTGGTATTACACCAGGTTTCCTTTCTCCCCGAATGTTAACGACAAAACGGAATTTATCAATTTTCATCGTGAATGAGATAGTTTCTTCCTTTCGTGGGCTCTGACGACAGAATGCACGATAGAAATCACCGACATTAACGTGTTCTGTATCGAAACTGAAATGTGGTTCAAAAGTATTATTTGTGTTATCTGAGTTATCGGCACCTTCGACTCTACTTTTCAGGAAGTCACGCATCAGAAGCATCGCTTTCACAAGCGTTGACTTACCCGCATTATTTCCACCGACCAAAATGGTAATATCACCCAGATCTATTTCGGGAAATTTAGTAAAACGGCGGAAATTTGAAAAACCAATTGAATTGTTCATATGCTGTTTTCTTTTATTATTCGACTGCAGAATTACTCACTTACTATGTAGCGGTTAATTATTGTTTAATAATTTACGCCAAAAACAATTTATTCAAGTCTTCGTCAAGTACTATATGCTCCTTGAAGGAGATACTTTCGCCATCATAAACTGCAGATACATCCACGCCTCTGTCTATAAGCGTGTCGATGAGCGCCGTATCGTGAACTGCACGGGCAGAAGCCCAGCATCGCTTGCCAACCTGGGCATTGAATTGCTCCACCAAAGCTTCTGTACTCTGATGCTTTACGCCATTCTTGATGTTTCTGTACTTATAAGTTCTTGCCATAATCTACTGTTTTATTGTTTTCTCGCTGCAAAGGTAGTGTCTAACTATGCAGGTTTTCTTCATCGCTCAGATATTTTTGATTCATCGAGCGAATCTTATGTGCTACTTGTTGTTTGAAATCTATAGGAGACAGAACCTCTATGTCATTTCCGAATGACAAAACTAGAGACTCCAGTTCTTTATTTATCTTCACGTTGACACTGATGATTGCAAAGTAGTCATTCTCCTCAACAATATGTTGGGTAAGATGGAGCGGTTTGGTACGAATATACTCAAACCGAGGCTTGCTGATGCGTAGAACGACGTCCTCAGAATCGCTATCTGGTACAGTAACACCAATCACGTCATCGAAATAGTCGTCAAATTCTATATCAGCTTCTTTGTATGGAATTGCCACTTCTTCAAAATCGTCAATGCGATCGAGTGCGTAGTGGGCATAGGCATCATAATCTTTGGCTTGGGCAATCAAATACCATCGGTCGTTATACTCTTTGAGGTGATATGGATAGATGGTAGCAGTTATCTGAGACTTTCCGTATGGTGTGTATCTGAGCTTTAAAACACGCTTGGTCAGTATAGCTTGTAACAGTTTGCTGAAATGACTAAGACCTGTGTAATCGAGATTTGTTTGGAAAGAAACAACTGGTGAAGATTCACCATCAAACAAACCGCCCTCGATTTGCATCAAGATAGTGCGTACCCAGTCGTAAAGTGGTTCGCCTTCAAACTGGCGCAAAACATAGATTGCGTCTTCAATCTTGTTTCGTTCGGCATCGTTCATGCGATACAAGGGAAGTGTATAGTTTGTATCTGTATAGCGATATAGACGTTTATGACCTTGTCGAAGATTCTCATTGAGGGTGATATGGTAGTCTGCTTCCAACGTATTAATGTCATTCTGGATGGTGCGTTTGGAAACATCAGGCTTGTCGATTCTACGCAATGCCTTATTGCACTCATCAACAAGGTCGTCGATGGTGTATTCCCTATATCTGTTCCTGAAGCACTTATTCAGAACCTGATATCGCAACAATACTTGCTTATCTACTGGCATATCAAATTATTCTTGTATTTCTTTTTCTTTCCTTATATCATCTAGAACCTTCCCTTTATATGAGAAATACTTAGCGCCTTGATAGGCACCTGACGTATTACGTTGTTCTTCAGGCATAAACGTCCCAACAAATGGGGAAAGTTTATAAATACGTCCTTCGTATTCAATGCTATCGTCTGATGCAACTTTCGCATTAAGGCCAGTTGGGTCAAATGTGATATTCTCTCCAATCTTTATACCACACATTGAGAATTTGAAGCGAGGACGCTTAACTTCACGTTTCTGTTGTGGTTTCACTTCAGTTTCAATGATGGGTTTGTTATCCTCATAGAGTGTGACCTCTGCATCGTCTATCGTCATAGCAATATCACGAAAGATATCAAGAGCTATTTGTGGGGCGACATTGAAAAACTCGCGATTCTGACGAATACGTAAATCTGTGAGACGATCTATGGTCTTATGAACCAACTTCTCCACCTCATTGAATTTAACCGTCTTCATCGTTGCAAATATTTCAAAGGGCAAAGGTACTGCTGTATTATCCAGTTCTTTGCTCCGCACATCTACAGGACGGCTACTCTTACCAATCTTTACCCAGTCCTCACGGAAGCTAGGATTGGTAAGTATATATACATATCCAGGTTCTTTGTTAGCCATATTGCTATTCATATTATTACGATTTCACATCTATCTTCGTCAACATATCAATGTTATACTCTTAGCAGTTCATTGATATTGACCTCCAAACATCTGGCAATATCGATGAGATTCTCAACACTGGGCTGAGCGTTATTAGTACACCATTTAGAGATAGTGGCAGGATCCTTGCCAAGCTGCTCAGCAAGCCACTTGTTCGTACGTTTCTTCTCCGCTAGAACAACTTTCAGTCTATTCAGGTCTTTAGTTCCCATATATATACCTTATTAATATAGGTGCAAAAATAGTCATTTTTTTGCAAAAAGCATTCTAAAATTAGAAAAATATCTATTCTGTGGTCAAAAAATTGAAGAATTAGACAATTTTTGAATCATTTTTTGTATATTTGCACCTATAAAAACAGATGGTATGGCAAATATAACAGTCCAACAATATCAGCCATCGGAGATTATTGCGATCTTCAATGATATACTTGCCCAACAAAACAATAAGGCAAGTGGAAAGATTGTATGTATTAGAGGATTGTTCCTGAAAGGGAACGGTGTTGCCTACAATGGTGTTTATTTCGATGCACTCCGTGACGAGAACTCTCCGGTTGAACTTCCCATAAGGATTACCGAAGCTCAACGCAAAGAATTAACAGCCGGAAATCTTGTTGATATCCTTGGTACGTTAGGCCGAAGGATTACCCAGAAGAGTGAGATTAAGCTGGAACTTAATGTCTCTCGCGTTGAAGTTGTCAAAGAACAGGTCATTGACGAGAACGAGGTAAAGCGAATTGAATACCGCCAACGAAAAGTTGAGAAAGGTTTTCAAAATGTTGATGGTGTCCTGGAGTCATTGCTATTTAGCGAAACACGTCCACAGATTGCCTTGGTCATTGCAGCAACAACTGTCACCAAGGGCGATTTCGAGGATGGTATTCGAGCAGCCAGAGCCTCTATCGATTTCCATGAAGAGCGAGTCGCACTTACCCAGACAAAGGTCTTATGCGCCAAGCTAAAGGAACTCGATACCAAAGGCTACCATGCCATTGCAATGGTTCGAGGTGGTGGTATTGACCCCAATACTGACGTGGATAAGCCCGAGGTAATTGAAACTGTCGTTGACTTGAAAACTCCTTTTATCTCAGGAGTTGGTCATAAACCTGAGAAGATCTTCCTCCGACAAGTTGCAGACAAATGGACTCCTACCCCGCAGGGACTTGGGCAGTACTTTTCTGAACTTGTCGAAGCTGTCACGGAGAAACGTAACAAATCTCAGGCAGCTCTGACGGAACAGATTAAGAAGCAATACCAGAAACAGATTGATGATTCCAACAAGAAGAACAAGGAACTTCTGGAACAGGTTACCAAGCTCAATAAACAGGCAGAAGAACAGCGTAAGGCTAACGCTGAGAACCTGAAAAAGTTGAATGAGGAGAATGCCAAAAATCTCCAGAAGCAGCAGGAGGAGAACAAGAAGAATCTAGAAGCTCAGCAAAAGAAGAATGAAGAAGCTTTAGCCAAGATTCAAGCTCAGTCTAAGCAACAGCAGGAAGCTGCTGGAAAGCAAAATGCTGCCCTTCAGAAGCAGATTGAGAACCTTACCAAGTCGAACAAAGAAACCTTCGACAAGATGATGGCTCAGAATAAGGAAACGCTGGAGAAAGAACAACAGCGCAGTCGTGAACTCGAACGCCAACTTGAAGAAGCACGGAATAAGAAAGGCTGTGCAGGTGGTTGCCTCGGTATGATTGTAGCAATAATCAGCATTGCCAGCCTGGCTTGCTGGGCATTCTGTTTGATACTATAAGACGGAAGTATATGGCAAGACTTATATCAAGACAGGAAGCAGCAAAATTGCTTGACGTATCACTCCAGACTATCACAAACTGGATTGACAAAGGCTTTATCAAAGGTCACATGATTGACAAACACGTGATGGTTGATCGAGAAACGGTTGAGCAATATTTTGATTCTCTCCAAGACCTTGCCCACTTGGAAAAGGCCGTGGCTGAAAAGAAACAACATCTGCGTGCGGAAGAATTCAAACTTGATGATGACATTAGAGACTATCTTGAAGCACGAGAGGAATTGAAGGAAGGTCAGCATGGCTTCTACAGATGGGTAACTCAATATGCAACAATGTCCTGCTATGAAATGTTCACCGAACAGGAACGGAAGGTGTATAGTGAGATGATGGGACTTGGCCACACCGACTATGTTTCTGAAAAACTAGGTTTGACTCGTAGCAGGGTTTTACAGATCTTCATGAGGTGCCTTAAAAAGATTGCAGATACGATTAATCTGCAAAAGAGCCATGATAAATGGGAACAACTGGAAAAGGAGAACCAGCGTCTAACCCTACTTACGACCACTCTCAGGAAACAATTGGAGGAAGCTAACCGCAAGGCATCAATACCTGCTACACCTCCCCTAACAGAAGATGAACTGATGATAAAACTGGTCAACACGCCATTGGTCGATTTCAATTTTGCAGTGAAATCAATCAAGATATTAAAGGGTCTTGGCTGCAAGACCATTGGCGAGGTGGCATGTCTTCAGAAGGAAAAACTAATGAATGTAGATCATTGTGGCCGGAAAACAGTTGAAGACATAGAGAAAGTTCTGGCATCAAATGGCCTGTCTCTAGGTACAGACTTTGGGACTCTACTACAGGTTCCTATCAAATGATTCTTCCTGGAAGAACAATATACGAGTCGTGAGACTCTTTTCCTATTCGCGCGGACGTTGGCTTACTTATTCTTGGACTATGTCTTTGAAATGGCCAGGTTTTCGGATGCCGAATAAATAGCGAACGCTAAATTAACCCAACGATTAGGGA
>JAEEGL012239444.1_pt1 | contig 13530 bp, 12 predicted proteins | sample 9134231 | NCBI WGS metagenome assembly JAEEGL01 (sample SAMN16246548, study PRJNA631951) | gut metagenome | biome: gut microbiome; feature: rumen; material: fiber-attached | host: Bos | place: Iran: Karaj | collected 2018-10
CGCCTCTGCGACTGCGTCGGGGCAGGCAACACGCCTTCCCTGCGCACCCACGAAAGCTGCGGCTTTCGCGCCGTGAGCCGGCCAGGCCGGGATTATCTGCAGAACCTGCCGGACGAGGGAACCGTCGGCATGGAATACCGCTATGAGGAGGAAGAACAATGACCATACGCATCATGCGCCCGGAGGACTACGACCGGGTCTGGCGGCTGTGGCTGTCCTGCCCGGGGCTGGCGCTGAATAACCTTGACGATTCCCGCGAGGGCGTCGCCCGCTTCCTGCGGCGGAACCCCGACACCTGCTTTGTTGCCGAGGAGGCGGACGCCATCGTCGGCGTGATCCTCACCGGCTACGACGGGCGGCGCGGCTACATCTACCACACCGCCGTGCGGCCGGACCGGCAGGGTCGCGGCATCGGCGCGGCGCTCGTCGGCGCTTCGATGGAGGCGCTGCGGGCCATGGGCGTGACCAAGAGCGCGCTGATCGCCTTCGCAAGCAACGAGAGCGGCAACGCCTTCTGGGAAAAGCAGGGCTTCCGGCTCCGGACGGACATCGTGTACCGGGATCTGCTGCTCAACGCCTTCGAGAAGATCATCACCTGAAGATCAAATCCTTGCCAAAGCGCAAAAAGTGGATTATATTGTAGGGGCAAAGCAAAGGAGGCGTCCGGATGAAAACGATTTATCTGGCCGGCGGCTGCTTCTGGGGAACGCAGAAGTTCTTCGATCAGTTTGACGGCGTTTTGGAGACCGAGGTGGGCTATGCCAACGGCCCCACCGAAACCCCGAGCTATCAGCAGGTCTGCGCCAGCAGCGGCCACGCGGAGACCGTGCGCATCGTCTACGACGAGACGCGCATCAGCCTGACGGAGCTGCTGGATATGTTCTTCCTGGCGGTCGATCCGCTGTCGGTCAACCGGCAGGGGCCGGACGAGGGCGTCCAGTACCGCAGCGGCATCTACTACACGGAGCAGACGCAGCTTGCGGAGATCGAAGCGTGCATGCAGCGCGAGGAAGAAGCGCGCGGGCAGAAGCTCGCCGTGGAGCTGCTGCCGCTGCAGAACTTTTACCCGGCTGAGGAATACCATCAGAAATACCTGGACAAGAACCCGACAGGCTACTGTCACCTGCCGCGGCATCTTCTCCATCTGAAGAAGTAAGGAGGCAGGATCATGCCAGACAACAGACCCCAGGGCAGAGAAAGAAAGATCACCGGCCAGAGCGCCGGTGTGCATCGCCGCGGCGAAGGACTGGGCACCGGCCCGGTCGGCAGCGGCAGCAATCCCAACGGCCAGCGCCCGGGCGGCGCGCAGCGCGGCTATCAGAGCGGCGGCACCCGCGCCGGCGGCCGCAGCCCGCTGATCATCATCATTCTGATCGCCGTGCTCCTGTTCGGCGGCGGGGGCGGCCTTGGCAGTGTGCTCGGTCTCTCCGGCGGCGGCAGCACGGACAGCTACGCCGGCTCCCAGACCGGCACCGGCGCCTATGACTCCCTGCTGCCGGGCACCTCCGGGCAGAGCGGGCAGAGTGGCCAGAGCAGCACCGGTACGGGTTCGCTGGCCAACCTCCTGCTCGGCGGCGGCAACAGCTGGACCGGCGGCGCCGGCAGCTCCGGCAGCTGGACCGGCAGCGTCAACACCGGCAAGCTCGACCGCAGCGTCTCCCCCGACGCGCGCGATAAATACACCCGCATCGTCGGCGGCGGCGCGGACCAGGTGACCGTGATGGTCTACATGTGCGGCACGGACCTCGAGTCGCGCAGCGCCATGGCCTCCCGCGACCTGCAGGAGATGGCGCAGGCCACGCTCAGCGACCGGCTGAACCTGGTCATCTGCACCGGCGGCTGCAGCCGCTGGCAGACCCAGGGCATCAGCAACCGGGTCAACCAGATCTTTGAGCTCCGGGACGGCTATCTGCGGGATACCGGCACGACCGCCGGCAGCGGCGCGATGACCGACCCGAACACGCTCCTGAGCTTCATCCGCTACGCGACGGACAACTACCCCGCCAACCGCTATGAGCTGATCCTCTGGGATCACGGCGGCGGCTCCATCTCCGGCTACGGCTACGATGAGAAGTTCCAGACCAGTGGCTCCATGTCGCTCGCCTCGCTCGCCCAGGCGCTGAAGGCCGGCGGCGTCAAGTATGACTTCATCGGCTTTGACGCCTGCCTGATGGCCACGGCGGAGAACGCCGTCATGCTCGCCGACTACGCCGACTACATGATCGCCTCCGAGGAGACCGAGCCCGGCGTCGGCTGGTACTACACCAACTGGCTGACCGCCCTCGCGGCCGACACCTCCCTGCCCACCCTGGACGTGGGGCAGAAGATCGTGGACGACTTCGTCAGCTTCTGCAATCAGAGGTGCCCCGGCCAGCCGACGACGCTCTCGGTGGTCGACCTGGCTGAGCTGGGCGAAACGCTGCCCGCCGACCTGAAGGCCTTCTCCTCGGATCTCAAGGACCGGATCACCGGCAGCGACTACAAGACCGTCTCCGCGGCACGCGGCAATACCAAGGAGTTTGCCAGCTCCACGAAGATCGACCAGATCGACTTCATCGACTTTGCCGAGCGCGTCGGCAGCAGCGAGGGTGAAGCCCTGGCGCAGACGCTGCGCAGCGCCGTCAAGTATAACCGCACCGGCGGCAGCGTCTCCAACGCCTACGGCCTGTCGGTCTACTTCCCGCTCAAGAAGCTCTCCACCGTGGACAAGGCCGTGCGAGCCTATGACGCGCTGGGCATGGACGAGGCCTACTCCGACTGCATCCGCGCCTTTGCCAGCCTCGAGGCCGGCGGCCAGATCAGCGCCGGCGGCAGCGCCAGCAATCCCTATGCCTCGCTGCTGGGCAACTACGGCGCCAGCAGCGCCTCTGCCGGCAGCTCGGGCGACATCAGCGATCTGCTGGGCGCCGCCATGTCCGGCGACCTGAGCAGCCTGCTGGGCATCGGCAGCAGCGGCTTCTTCAGCGGCCGCTCGATGCCGGACGTGGAGAGCGCCGCCGCCTATCTCGCCGCCAACCGCTTCAATCCCGACCTGCTCTTCTGGCAGCGCAACGCCGACGGGGACTATGTGATCTCCCTGGACGAGGCCCAGTGGAGCCTGGTGCAGGACGTGGCGATGAACCTCTTCGTCGACGACGGCGAGGGATACGTGGATCTGGGTCTCGACAACGTCTTCTCCTTTGACGAAAACGGCAACCTCCTGCCCGACCGCAGCGGCGCCTGGCTCGCGCTCGACGGCCAGACCGTGGCCTACTACTTCATGTGCTCCGGCGAAAACGAGGACGGTGCCTACACCATGGGTTACGTGCCCGCCCTGCTCAACGGCGAGCAGGTACGCCTGATCCTGATCTTCCCGGCGAACGCGGACGCCTATGTGGCCGGCGCGCAGCCCGCTTACGCCGCCGGTGAAACCGAGACGCTTGCGCGCGGTCTCATTGAGCTGCAGGACGGCGACAGGCTGGACTTCCTCTGTGATTTCTACTCCTATGCCGGCGAATACCAGGACAGCTACCTCCTCGGCGAGCCGATGACGGTGAGCGGCGCGATCGCGGTCAACGACATGACCCTGGCTGAGGATCTCCGCGTCCTCTATCGCTTCACCGACATCTATCAGCAGCACTACTGGTCGGAGGTCCTGCCCGGCTGACCCCGGCCCCATCAAAAAAAAACGATCGCGGGAACGCTTCGTTCCCGCGATCATTTTTATGCCCTTCGGCACATATTAAAAAACAGTACTCACCCCGTAGGTCAGGCCGAGGACGACGGCCGCGGCGATCAGCACGCCGAGGATGATGGCCGGCAGGGCGTCGCGCATCCGCAGCCCCAGCACCGCCGCCACCAGCGCGCCGGTCCAGGCGCCGGTGCCCGGCAGAGGGATCGCCACCAGCAGGCACAGGCCGATGGCCCCGTACTTGCGCACCTTCTCGCCCTTGTGCTCCGCCTTGGTCTCCATGCCGGTGATCCAGGCGTCCAGCCGCGCGCTCCTGCGCCGCAGCCAGGCGAACACCCGGCGCACATAGATAATGATGATCGGCACCGGGAAAAGGTTCCCCAGAATGGCGGCCAGGGCCGACAGGCGGTAACCGAGGCCGAGCGTGACGCCGTAGGGGATCCCGAAGCGCAGCTCCGCCACCGGAACCATCGATATCAGAAACGTGAGCAGCAGCTTTCCCGCCGTGCTCCCTGTCAGCCAGGCAATCATGGTTACTCTCCAGTCAAAAATCTTTCGCCATTATAACGCCCCCGGGCTCAGAAAGCAAGAACCGGGCGAAGGAATCATCAAACTTTAAGAATCGCGCCGCTGCGCCGAAGGAAAAGGAGGCATTCACGCGGAGATCCTCAAATCGATGTCAGAACGGCTCGCGGCGCTGCTGCATGCGCTGGTCTGGGGGCCGGGCATGCCGGCGCTGCTGTTCGGCAGCGGCGTCTTTCTTTCGCTGCGCTGCGGCTTTCCCCAGCTGCAGCTGCGCAGCATCCTGCGGGACACCTTCGGCTCCCTGCGGCGCGGCAGGCAGACGGAGGACGGCGGTCTGCCGCCGTTTCAGGCGCTGACCACGGCCTTGGCCGGCACCGTCGGCACCGGGAACATCGCCGGTGTGACCGGCGCGATCCTTCTCGGAGGCCCGGGCGCCGTCTTCTGGATGTGGGTCGCCGCCTTCTTCGGCATGGGCACGAAATACGCGGAAATCGCGCTGGCTCTCCGCTACCGTGAGGAGGGCAGCCCGCCGCGCGGCGGGCCGATGTATACCATCGCGCACGGCCTCGGCCCGAAAGCCCGGCCCCTGGGCGCGGCTTTCGCTCTCTGCGGCGGCCTCGCCTGCTTCGGGATCGGAAACCTCGCCCAGAGCAGCGAGATCGCAGCCGCAGCCGGGACGCTCTTCGGCGCGCCGCCTCTGCTCACGGGGCTTCTGCTCTGCGCGCTCGCTGCCGCCGTGCTGTCGGGCGGGGGAAAGCGGATCGGCCGCTTCACCGGTCTCGCGGTGCCGGTGATGGCGGGGCTCTATCTGCTGGCGGTGCTGCCGGTGCTGATCGTCCATGCCGGGGAGCTGCCCGCGCTCCTGGGGCTGATCGTCCGCAGCGCTTTTCAGCCGCGGGCGGCGGGCGGCGGCATCTGTTACTGCGCGCTGCGCCAGGGCTTTTCCCGCGGGATCTTCTCCAATGAGGCCGGGCTCGGCTCCGCGCCGATGGCCCACGCCGCCGCCTCCTGCCGCGAGCCCTGCCGACAGGCGGCCTGGGGCGTGGTCGAGGTGTTTCTGGACACCTTTGTGATCTGCACGCTGACGGCGCTGGTCGTCCTGCTCTCCGGCGTCGGCCGGGCCGGGGACGCCGCGGCCTTTTCAAGCTACGGCGACGCGGCCTCCGCCGCGCTCGGCCGTCTCCTGCCCGGGCCGGCGGGCAGACTGGTCATCCCCTTCTGCCTGCTGTTTTTCGCCCTGTCGAGCATCATCGCCTGGGGCTATTACGGCGAGCTCTGCTGGGGCTGGCTGCTGCGCGGGCGGCCGGCGGCGCGCGCCGTCTTCCGCCCGGTGTTTTCCCTATGCTGTCTGCTCGGCGCGCTGGGCGCCGGGCGGCTGATGTGGGAGCTTTCGGACGCGCTCAACGGTCTGATGGCGCTGCCGAATCTGATCTCGCTCCTGCTGCTGTCCGGCCGCGCGGCGGCCATGAGCCGCAGCTATCGCAGCCGCTGCGCGCAGTCGGCTCAGTCGTGGTAGACGGTGCAGCCGGGCAGCGCCCGCTGCAGGCGCACGATCTGCTCCGCCGTCAGCTCCGCGTTGCCGCGGATATCCAGCTCCTTCAACCCGCTCAGATTGAGCAGCGCCGTGACGGAGGTGAGGCAATTATTCGACAGATCCAGCTTTTCCAGATTGGTCAGGTAGGCCAGCGGCGTCGGATCCGCGACCTGATTGTCCGACAGATCCAGCTCCCGCAGCTTCTCCAGAGACTGCAGGTCATAGAGCGATTCCAGCCGGTTGCCGCTCAGATCGAGCTTTTCCAGCTCCCGGATCCGCACGATCTCCGACAGGTCGAAGGGCTCGCCGAAGCCGCTCAGGTCCAGCACCGTCAGATCCATGCGCCAGCGCTCGCCGTGGATCTCCACCGTATACACCAGCCGGGAGGTCTCGAAGAAGCAGTTGGGGAGCTCCCGCTTCAGTTCATCGACCGCTTCGCCCGTCAGCTCCGGGTTCTCCTTGAGATTCAGCTCCTTGAGGGAGTAGAGCGTGCCCAGCGACTCCAGGTATTCGTTGTGCAGCCAGGCGTTTTCCAGATTGAGCTTCTCCAGCAGGCTGAGCGGCGCAAGGCCGCTGAGATCCTGCAGCTCGTTGCCGGACAGATCCAGCTCCCGCAGCTCCGTCAGATAGCAGAGCGCCGCCGTCGTATGGATCTCGTTGCCGGAGGCGTCCAGCCGCTGCAGCGACTTCATCGCCATCAGCGGGCGCAGATCTCCGACCCGGTTGCCGGCGATGTTCAGCTCAGCCAGATAAGGCAGATCCATCAGGGGCGTCAGATCGACGATCTCATTGTCGCTCAGGTTCAGCACCGTCAGCTGCCGGCAGGCGGACAGCGCGCCGATATCGTTCAGCCGGCAGCCGCTCAGATCCAGCTCGGTCACTTCCTCGCTGAAGGTCACGCCGCCCAGGGACAGCTCCCGGGCCTCCGTGACCGCAGTCTCGCTGTGGATGGCGCAGTTCGGCAGCGCCTCCGACAGTGCCCGCAGCTGCGCCTCGGAGATCTCGATGTTCCGGATGCTCAGCATCTTCAGCTCCTGCAGCGTGTACAGCGGCGCAAAATCCGCGATCGGATTGCCGTCCAGATACAGGGTCCGCAGCCCCGTCAGGGTCGAAAGCGGCCCCAGCTCGGCAATGTCGTTGCCGCTCAGATCCAGCATGGTCAGACCGCCGAGGCCGGAGAGCGCGGAGACGTCGCTGAGGCCGTCCTCCGTGAGACTCAGGCTGCTCAGGGCGTAGAGCGTCGCCACGCTGCGCAGATCCTGCTCGCCGAGCGTCGTGCGCCGGATGATCAGGGAGCTGGCGTTGCGCTCCAGCTCCATGCCGGCGATCGTGATCTTGCCGGCCTGGCGCACCAGCTCCTTCTCGCCCTCCAGCAGGTCGATCCGCACGCGGATCTCCTCGTCGCCGAGGTCCATCGCGCGCAGCAGCTCCAGCGCCTTGTCGTAATTGCCCAGCGCTTCGTAGCAGTCCACCATCTGCAGCTGGATCTCCCGGCTGTCATGGGTCGCCGCCGCCTGGCGCAGATGGCCGAGGGCGTTGTCATACTCCCCGGCGTGATAGCTCTCCTCCGCCTGGCGCAGGTGCTCCCGGTAGCGTTTCTCCGCCGTCGCCCCCTGCAGGGAGAGCGCCATGATCAGCAGCAGCACGACCACCAGCGCCAGCGCGATCAGCACCGTCTTCTTCCGCAGGCGGGAGGGGCGGCCTTCCAGCAGCTCCCGTTTCATCTCGTCGACCGACATCTTCGGCGCAGCCTGCCGTTTCTCTTTGACGGCCGGGAGCTTCCCGGTCGTGTTTTTCACGCGAGGCTGTTTTTCTCTGACGGTCGGCTGCTGCGGCGCGGCATGCCGCCCGGTCGCGGTTTTATCCTTCATGGCTGGCGCTTCTCTCTGTGCGGTCTTGCGGGCGGGATGCGCGCGGGCTGCGACACATCTTGCCCTTCAGGGTATACTTTTCTACTATATTTAGTATTATAACACGGCTGCCGTAAAGAATCAAGCCCGGGGGATCTCCCCCGGGCTTTCCGGTGTTTTCTTTCCGTTTCGGTTTATCGGATATCCTGTTGTTCAAAGCGGCGCTGCGAAAGGCGCAGCGCGAGGGCGGTGCACAGCAGCCAGGCCGCGGCGCATGCGCCCAGGAAGGCGAGCTTTGCGCCCATATGCTGCGGATCCGGCGTATCCAGCACATCGCGAAGCAGCGGCACCGTGTAGCAGCCGACGATATCGGCGACGACGAACAGCAGCGCGAAGACCGAGCCCTTCACGAAGCTCAGACCGACCTTGTTCACGTCCCGGTAATAGCTCGGGAAGAAGATCAGGTGGTAGAGGCCGAAGAAGAGAAAGCCCTCCCCGAGCAGCGCGACGTTCGCGTCCAGACCCGCGGCGTTCGGCCCGGCGCCGATCGCCCGCGCCAGGAGGAGAAAGCCGAGCATCAGCAGCAGCTGGATCAGCTCCAGCAGGATCGTCAGCAGGAAACGGGCCGTCACCACGTCCCGCTTGGCCACCGGCAGCGTCAGCGTGAAGATCACGTCGTGGTTCTCGCGCCCGCCGAGGCAGATGAAAAACAGGCCCAGCGTCAGGTAAAAGAAGCTCACGGCGTAGGGGTAGTTGGGTGCCAGCACCAGGGCGCCGAGCAGCAGCATCACGATCGCCGCCGGGTGCAGGCAGAGCGACAGCTCCTTTTTCAGCAGTTTGCTCATGCGTCTTCCGCCTCCTTCTCCAAATGCACCATGATCTCTTCCAGGTTCGTTTCCCGGCTCGCAAAGGGCAGCGCCGCGGCGTTTTCGGCGCGGACGAGCGCGGTTTTGCCGCTTTTGCTGCGCCGCGGCCCGATGAGCAGCCGCTCGACCGCCGGGTCGAGCCCTTCCCCGCCGTATTCCGTCAGCCGGTAGCTGCGGACGAAGTCCTCGATCTTCGCCTCGGCCCGGATCGTCCCGCCGGCGATATAGAGGATGTTGTCGGCGGTCTTGTCCAGATCCGAGGTGATATGCGTCGAAAAGAGGATGGTCTTGCCCGCGTCGCGCAGATCGAGGAATACCTCCAGCAGCTCCTCGCGTGACACCGGGTCGAGGCCGCTGGTCGGCTCGTCGAGGATCAGCAGATCCGCCCCGTGGGAGAGGGCCAGCGCCAGCAGATACTTGATCTTCATGCCGTTGGAGAGCGCCTCCGGCGTCTTGTTCTCATCCAGCGCGAACAGCGCGAGATAACGGCGGTAGGCCGCCTCGTCCCAGTGCTCGTAAAAGCTCTTCGTCACGGCCGTGATCGCCCGGAGCTTTTTGCGGTTGTAGAAATTCATGCCCGCCGACACGAAGCCGACGCGCTGCTTGATCTGCTGCTCATGACCGGCGAAGTCCTCGCCCCAGCAGCGGATCTCGCCGCCGTCCGGCCGCAGCAGGCCCAGCAGCGAATGGAGCGTGGTCGTTTTGCCCGCGCCGTTGCGGCCGATAAAGCCGGTGATCTTCCCCTCCTCGAGGGAGAAGCTGACCTTATCCAGCCGGAAGGCCGGATAGATTTTCTCCAGATTTCTGACTTCCAGTACTGTTTTCATTTGTTCTTCTCCTGCATCTGCCTGCTCATTTCCAGGAAAAAGTCCGCCTTGATCAGCGCGAGGCCCTGGTTGATATCGCCCAGCACCACCAGGTCGTCGCCCGGATTGATGCCGAAGGTGCGCCGCGCCTTGACCGGGATCACGATCTGTCCCCTGTCGCCGACCGTCACCGTGCCGAAGATGAACCTTCCCCTCGGCACCCGCGGGCTGCTGCTCAGATCGGCGTGCAGCAGATCCTCCAGCGTCGTCTCGAAGATGTCCGCCAGCGCGTCGCAGCGCAGCACGTCCGGTATGCTCTCACCGGACTCCCACTTGGCCAGGGTCTGGCGGGAGACGCCGAGCTTTTCCGCCAGCGCCTCCTGGGAGAGACCGGCCTCGCGGCGAAGATTCGCAATATTCTCACCGATCATATTTTTCCCACCTTTCATACCTCATTATAGCAAAACAGCGCGGGAGCGCAAGCAATCCCGCTTGACATTTCCGCGCTGTTTCTGTTAAAAATCCGGGCGTCAGCCCTGGGAGGCAAAGCCGTAGGTCGTGTAGTAGTCCCGCGCATAGCGCAGCAGGATCTCCGCGCCCTGGCCGCGCAGCTCCGCCGTCTCCGCCCCGAGGACGACCGCGACGATCGTGTGCGTCTCGTCCCCCATCGTCACGGGCAGCGTGGCCACCACGCAGTAGCCCGCCCGGTTGGTCGAGCCGGTCTTGAGGCCGTTGACGCCGGGCATGTTGAAGACCAGCGGGTTGGAGTTGGCCGTCGTGAAGCCCAGCTTTTCCAGATGCACGAACTGCTTTTCGGTCATTTCGGTGATCGCGGGGTACTTCTCCAGCAGATAGGCGCTCAGGCGGAAGAGGTCCATCGCGCTCATGCTGTTCTGCCGCTTGCCGGGCAGGCCGGCGGCGCTGTAGCTCGGCAGGCCGTGGGGCGTATAGAAGCGGGCGGAGAGCAGGCCCAGCTCGGCCGCGCGCTCGTTCATACGCGCGACGAAGGCCTCCTCCGAGCCGGACAGGTGCTCGGCCAGCGCCAGAGCGCACTCGTTGCTGGAGGCCAGCATCATCGCCTGCAGCAGCTCCTCCAGGGGGATCTGATCGCCCGGCGAGAGGCTCACGACCCCGTCGGCCGACCAGGAGAGCCGGGCCGCCTTCGAGGAGATCGTCACCGTGTCCTCCGCGGCGATCTCGCCCTCCTCCAGCGCCTCGGCCAGCAGCAGGTAGCTCATCAGCTTCGAGACGCTCGCGATCGGGCAGCGCCAGGCGCGCCGGTCGGAGAAAAGCACTTCCCCGCTGTCCGCATCGCCCACCAGCACGGCGTTGAAGGCGCTGAAGTAGTCCTCCGCCTTCAGCTCGTACAGGTCCGGGGCAAAGGGCCGGGAGGGATCGATGCGCAGCACGCCCGCGCCGTCGATGCGGATCGTCAGATCCAGCAGCAGCTGCAGGTCCGCCAGCGAGAGGTAGAGGTCCCGGTCGTCGGAGCGGTAGCTGTAATAGCGGCGCTCGCCGCCGTCGACGAAGAGGCGGTTGCGCTTGAGGCTGAGGTAGGAGATCGCATAGGACGCGGTCTGTTTTTTCGCGTCGTCCTTCGGCGCGGCCTCGCCGGTGCTGAGCTTCCACAGCTCGCCGTCGCTCCCGCCGTTCTGATACTCCAGGCGGAACTGCTTTTCCGTCCCCCTGAGCGCCTGCGCCAGATCGGACAGCGAGAGGAAGAGGTTGCCCTCGTAGGAGTCGCTGTAGGCCCGCAGCGAGACGGTGACCTCGCCGATGCGCACGTCGAGCAGATAGGGCTTCGGCCCCTCGGCCCGGGCGGCGGCCGCCGTGCCGCACAGCAGCGCCGCGCACAGCAGCAGAGCCAGAATGGTGCGGATCGCTTTCATGAGCTTTGCCTTCTTTCCGAGCTTTTTCTTCAGTATACCCCAGGCTCCGCCCCGAATCAACTGAAAAATCCCGGAAGGCTCCGCCTTCCGGGATCGTTTCAGAAATGGACCGCGCTCAGCACCAGAGCGGCCAGCATGGCCAGCAGGTACATGGCCTCGGTAAAGGTCTGGACGGAATTCGTCGTCGAGCAGCGCGTTTCTTTTTCGTTCATCGTTTTTTCCTCCGTTCAAAGTGTTTTCCCTTTCGGTTGACATAATAATATTACATTTGCTGTACGAAAAACTGCCCCGTGAATGAAAACATTTCGTCGGAAAGGGAGTTTTATTGGACAGTGATCTGTGTTATACTGGGATCGGATTATGAACAGAGGGGGATGAGCTTTGTGCCGAAATCGCCGAACCAGAAACTGAAGCTGCTCTATCTGCTGCGCTATCTGACGCGCTGCAGCGACGAGGCGCACCCGGTCACGGTGCAGGATATGATCGAGGAGCTGGCCCGGAACGACATCGCCGCCGAGCGCAAGACGATCTACGACGATCTGGAGGCGCTGCGCAGCTTCGGGCTGGACATCGTGCAGCGCAAGGACAGGACCACCGGCTACTACGTGGCCTCGCGCGACTTTGAGCTGCCGGAGCTGAAGCTGCTGGTGGACAGCATCCAGAGCTCGAAATTCATCACCCAGCGCAAGACCCTGAGCCTGATCAGAAAGCTCGAAAACCTCGCGAGCGTCTACGACGCGCAGCTGCTGGAGCGCCAGGTCTACGTGCGCGGCCGCGTCAAGAGCATGAACGAGAGCGTCTACTACAACGTCGACGAGATCTCCGGCGCCATCACGCGCGACCGGGCGATCCGCTTCCGCTACTTCTCGTTCACGGTCTCCGGCGAGCGGCGCTATCGCCACGAGGGCGCCTGGTACATCGTCAGCCCCTTCGCGCTGATCTGGGACGACGAAAACTACTACCTGCTGGCCTGGGACGCCTCCGCCTGCCGCATGAAGCACTTCCGGGTGGACAAGATGACCGGCATCGAGCCGCTGGAGCAGCGCCGCGAGGGCAAGGAGGCCTTCAAAAAGCTGGACATGTCCTCCTACACCCAGCGGGTCTTCGGCATGTTCGCCGGCGAGCAGCAGCGGGTGCGGCTGCGCTTCCTCAACCATCTGGCCGGGGCGGTGATCGACCGCTTCGGCAAGGACACGATCCTCAGCCCCGACGGCGACGAGCACTTCGTCATCGCGGTGGACCTGGTGGTGAGCCCGCAGTTTTTCGCCTGGGTCTTCGGCTTCGGCGCCGAGGCGGAGATCCTCTCCCCCGAAGCCGTGCGGCGGCAGATGGGCCGCCAGGCCGCGCAGATCGCCGCGCAGTACGAGTGATCCCGCGGCGCGGCAAAAAGCCGCCCGCTTCGCCGCCGAGCGCGCGTTTCCCTGTTGCCGCGGGCGGAAAAATCTGCTATACTGAAAGAAAAAACGGGAGGTCACGGACATGCGCTGGATGAAGGATGAAGGATATGCCGAACAGATGCGCACGGAGGTCGAGCCTTTTCTCGCCGCGCGCCGGGAATCCGGCTTTGACGAACGGGTCAAGGGGGAACCGATCTACTTTGAACACTACCGGGCAGAGGCGCCCCGCGCCGTGGTGGTGATCAGCCACGGCTTCACCGAGTCGGCCCGGAAGTACGCGGAGAGCATCTACTACATGCTCCAGGAGGGCTATGAGGTCTGGATCGTGGAGCACCGCGGTCACGGCCGCTCCTTCCGTCTCAACGACAACCCCTATGTGGTGCACGCGGTGCGCTTCGACGATTATGTGGAGGATCTGCTGCACCTGGTCGAGGCACGGGTCAAGCCCGCCTCCGGCGAGCTGCCGCTCTATCTCTACTGCCACTCGATGGGCGGCTGCGTCGGCGCGCGGCTGATCGAGCGCTGCCCCGACCTGTTCCAAAAGGCCGTGCTGTCCTCCCCGATGCTGGGGCTGAGCTTCGGCAAGATCCCGCTCCCGGTAGCCGCTCTCATCGCCCGCCTCAAGAGCATCGGTGCGGGCGCCAAGGAGCCGCTCTCGCCGGTCACGGCGTTTCGCAGAGAGCGCTTTGAGGAGAGCGCCGGCAACTCCGAGCCGCGCTTTAACTGGTATTTCGCCCTGCGTCTGGCCGAGCAGAAGTTCCAGACCTGCGCCCCCTCCACCGCCTGGGGCCGCGAGTCGATCCGCGCCTGCGCCCTGTCGCGCAGGGACGCCGGAAAGGTGCGCATCCCGGTGCTGCTGGTGCAGGCCGGCGGCGACACCGTGGTCGACAACCGCGCCCAGGACGAATTTGCCGCGAAGGCGCCCGGCTGCGAGCTGCTCCGCATCCCCGGCATGCGCCACGAGCTGTACGTCAACAGCACCGAGGAGCTGAA
>JAEEGL013964156.1_pt1 | contig 13530 bp, 12 predicted proteins | sample 9134231 | NCBI WGS metagenome assembly JAEEGL01 (sample SAMN16246548, study PRJNA631951) | gut metagenome | biome: gut microbiome; feature: rumen; material: fiber-attached | host: Bos | place: Iran: Karaj | collected 2018-10
AGCAACGAAATACGAAGATGTCATCAAACGCCTGAACATTCTCATGAGAATAACTCCTCTGGCCTTTTTCCTCTCCTTCGGAGTTTCCTCAAGTAAGATTGACAACACCTTAACAGTTTGATGAGGACCAATGTAAGAGAACTCCTTACTTAAACTCGAAGAATGATTGTAATAAATGTAAAGGGGCTCGTTCAAATATATAAGAGACTGGAGCTTGAAGTACAACTGTCCACAAAACAGAATATCCTCCTGCTTAATATTCCTGAATCTCAAATCAGAAACAAGATGTCTTGAAATTAACTTGTTCCAACATGGGGAAAAAACAGAATAACTCTTTATAAAACAATAATCCAACACATCGTCACTTGAACAAATCTTAGGAGCGGCCCCGGCGACTATGCTCATATCTTCCATCTTACCATTATTGACATAAGTATAGCCAGAGGCAGAGACGTCATACTTCCCTTGTGTTATTGCTGAGTAGAGATGCTCCAAAGCCTCTGGTCGAAGTTCATCATCGCCATCGGCAAAGTAAATATAATCACCTACGGCAAGATCAAGACCAAGGTTCCTAGCCGCAGACACGCCCTGATTCGGTTGGTGAACTACACGAAATCTATTATCTAAACTGGCATATTCTTCACAGATAAGCCCTGATGAATCAGTTGACCCATCATCCACTAAGATAGCCTCGAAGTCCTTGTATGTCTGAGCCTTAACGCTATCTAAGCACCTCCGCAAACACTGTTCTGCATTAAAAACAGGTATAATAATAGATATCATACAGTTTTATTCCCTTATTATTCATGGCCTATCACTTTCATCTCCATCTCGAAATGAATCTGTTAAGCACTTGCTTTATTATCATCATGCGTGATATCTGAATATCAGTCCGCTTGGGAATCGACAGATACTTTACTAGAAGATCCGAAATCTTGTAATGAGGAACAACTATCGAATAAGTGAATCCAATCTAAAGAGACGCAAGACTCTATAAACGAACACCTTGGAATAATAAACAACTGCCGGGGAAAGAATGGGTCCCCGACACGAAAGCCAAATAATAGCCAATCTGAGAAATGATCGCTTTTTGCCTCTAACCGAACAGGAAAGGTGGTACATCTCCCGATTATACAACCATTTCTTAGTGGCTTTAGTAGTAAAATGGACAAAATAACACTCTGGGCCTAGTGTCTTCTCAAGCCATTTCCAATCGTATGAGATTTTCCCCTCAACGACATTCAAATAGTGAATGTCGGATTCAGGAACAAAGCAAAAGATTTTATACCAATCCTCAGGAGGAGGAAAATTGAAAATGGAACAGGCCAGAGGAAATATGGTGTCATCACTTGGATTAGGATTACCCGGCTCCTGGAACTCACTGAAATTCTTCAAGATGAATAAACTCAACTCCGTGAAGGGAGCAAGTTTGTCAGATTTCCTGATAAAATACATTCCCCCTTGGCAAGTACATGGGAAATGCATCCTGTCTCGAAATCTTCCCCCCCTATCCAACTGAATTTTCCCTTTCTCGGAAGCAGGATCATACACGGCGCCGAAAATGCCAAAATCCGGGGCTCTTTCAACAAAATTCCACAAACCCCCTAAGTCTTTGAGTACAAGCGAATCCGCATCTATAAATATAGTCTCGTCATAAGGGGAAAGCTCCGCAAGTCTCAATTTGTCAAGATAGGAATAAGACGGAGAGCCTATGATCACCACATCGTCAAACAAAGCTGCAACCTCGTTTTCCTTATCGCAAATAATCGCGAAAGGAAAAGGTGAGTGATTGTGGAACTTATAGGAAGTCAAAAGGTTCTTGGCCAAGAGATAATAGTAGTCTCCTACCGCCATTGTGACAAAACCCCTTGTTCTAGTGACACTGTCCATAATAGCTATCTTTTGTTCTTGCTGCTCACGAAACTCATCAATACGGATGGTTTATACTTAGCTGACCAGGCCTTGTAGTCTTCACATTCAAGTATAGAGTCCATAAGGAAAATATCCAACTCCGAATAATAACTAAGAAAACCCCTCACCTCATCCTCTACATCCAAGAAGAAGCGACGAATGAAACCAAACTGATCCTGATTAGAAATCATCAACTTCGGGTGGCAGTAAAAAAGACGAGCCGAACCTTTGGGCAAGCACCTATTTACAAGCTCGTCATAGAAAAGACGAAAACACTCAAAATGTAAGAAGCCAGTGTCTGGACGTGTCACAAGAGAGCCTTCCCTTCGTCTGTAATGATAGAATGGACCGTGGAAGATGTAACTCTTCTCCTGCAGTATCTCTGCCAAACCTGTGAAGAAATTATCTTCCACCCCACCACTGATTAATGGTGACTTAATATTATTAAGTTTCAAATAATCAAGCCGATAGAGCCTAGTCCAAACAACCGGGAAGAATCTCATCTGGACAAGACTAGTGGGATAATACCCCGCATCTTTATGGATGAACCCGAAATCTCCAGAACGCATTTTTTCATCAGATCCTTCATTCTCAATATACCAATTTGCGTTAATCACGACATTTTGTCCTGTCATAATGGCTTGGGTGTACATCGCCTCGAGATAACCCTGGTCAATCCAGTCATCAGAATCCAGGAAATACACATACTTACCTTCAGCAGCATCTGCCCCCGCATTTCTGGCAGCAGCCACACCTCTGTTCTCTGGAAAGTGGATGATTCTCAAACGAGGATCCACTATCGCCTCCAAAACCTCAAGGGAATTGTCTGTCGAATAGTCATCGACGCATATAATCTCAATATCTTGAAGACTCTGGCCAAGAACTGATTCAACACTTTTCCTCACGAAAAGAGCCGCATTGTAAACAGGTATCACAACAGAAACCAAACACATAAAGGCAGGGTTTACTGGTTTTAAAAACGATTCGGAGACCAGATGCGCTTATTTTTAACGATAGCCACCACACTATTAATATGATAGCGGGAAAGATAACTCTCGTAATCATCACATGAGAGCAGAGCGTCGATAAGAAAACGATCGTGGTAAGTATAATTGTCTGGATTCCTTCGGACTTCTTCCGCAATAATCTCAGCATAATCATGAACCACTTTGAATTTCTCCTGCGTGTCAAGAATGAGTGCCTTGAAAGTGGCGAACAGCCTTGCACCTTCAGTCCGGATACCACGGCTTCGCAAAGCATTATAAAGAGAAATAAAAGCTAAAACATGGTAATATGAGAAATCCTTGTTCCTGATTAAAGAACCGTCTCTCTGATAGTAGTGATATGCCGGGCCATCAAAAATATAGCAATGAGCCTGTGAAAGATCGGCAACACCAGAGAAAGGGACATCCTCGGCATACCTGACATCAGAAAACCTTAATTTCAAATCATCCAGACACGACTTCCGAAACAGACGACACCACACAGCCGGGTTGTTAAACCTTGATTGGATTACGCGAGAATCCCAAAAACCTTCTTTGAAGACTAACCTCTCATCGTCCTCTATATTCAAGTTTGAGCCTTCATACTCTCGTACATAGTTCGTATTGACAACCTCATTAAGCGAAAACTCATCTGCCTTGGAGCACATAGCTTCGAGAAAGTCGGTATCTATCCAATCATCAGAGTCAAGAAAATACACGTATTCGCCGGAAGCATAATCCAGCCCATTATTCCTGGCCAAAGAAAGGCCTCTGTTTTCGGGCATCTTCAATATTTTGAAACGCCTGTCAATTGAGGCGAATCTTTCTAAAAAAGAGAGTGATCCATCTGTTGAAAAATCATCAACACATAAAACCTCAAAATCCTTTAATGTCTGACCAACTACAGATTCGAGACAACGAGAGAGGTACCTCTCAGTGTTATAAACTGGAATAATTATTGAAACCTTAGGCATACTCACTTGTTTCTAATAGCATTGATAGTCTGCCTCATAACAAAATGTTTTCGACTTAGGAAGAAATCAACCAAGCATTGATGAGAGTCGGAACATCTTGATGACAAGTCATTTATACCAGAGACAGCCTCAATGGTTATCGCATCAGGAATAAAAGGCTTTTCAGCCCACTTCACGAACTCCTTAAATAAAAAAGAGATAATGATACCACGATGCTCCTTATCAGCATGCCCCATCTCTAGAATATCAAGAATCCGGTCTGCCGCTTTCCTCATATCTGTGACGTGGCGCTTAGTGAATCCTTTTCGCATCATAGAGTCAGGACGCTCAGTATAGAAATAATATGCGTTGTCAACGATCTCAACCTTATCACAGTACAAAGCTGCGGCGACAGAGAACACAGGATCCTCAAAATGTGCAAGGCCTTCAGGAAAGCGTATTCTATGTACGTTTATCAACTCCTTCTTGTAAATAGCTGAATAAAAGGAGAAAAAGAACCAAGCCTTGTTGTCTCGAATCTTGTCATTCAGGTCGAAAACCCCCAATTGATAATAACGGTTACCAGCCAGATCGTGATTAAGATGTACACCCTTAACTATGTCGGCACCACTCGTCTCAGCCACTGAGACAAGGCGACTGAAGAAATCTTTGTCAACAGTGTCATCTCCATCAACAAAGCCGATATAAGTTCCATTAGCTTTATCTATCCCGGCGTTTCGGGCAACAGAGACACCACGATTTACGGGGAAGTTAATTATTTTCAGACGATTATCTTTTTCGGCATACTCGACAAGAGTCTCCATGGAGCCATCGGAAGAACCATCATTGATACAAATAACCTCAATATCCCGCAAACTCTGGCCAAGAATAGAATCAAGACAAGGCCTGAGATAACTCCCTGTGTTGAAAACAGGAACTATTATCGAAACAGTAGGTGTCTTATATTCCATTTAATCAATTAGGCTTCCAACCCTCATCAACATCAACCTCATGAATAGGATCTGCGAATAGAAGTTCCTGAACATCACGGTATTCCGTGCACTCAGGGACAAAACCGTCCGCTATGGCCAATTCGGGATTAATCTCGGCCACCCTTGGGGAACCAGCCTCAGCCGGGATGACAATCTCATATCCTACAAGGGACTGAACAAAGGCGTCAAACGCATTCTCACAATTGTCATCCGAACCAGGAATAGCTTTGATAGCATCAAGAATCTCTCCGGTGGAAGAGCCAGCCTGAAGATTCTCAAAAACCTCAGTGCCATATTTGTTCATTCCATAATAAACACCTGTGACAGAATTAATCACAATCGCTGTTCCCTCATTTACGTCAGCGAACATTTTCGCCTCATTAACCTTATAGCACTTAGATTCCATAAACGTATATTTAATGTATTTTAATAAAGTTCCTAAGACACTCGACGTTGGCCTCTATATCTGGAGTGAGCACTATCTTGTAGCAAGGTAGGCAGCTGAGGGTCTGAACCACGTTACGAATAAAATCCGTATCTCGCTGACTACCTTTAAATCCATTCATTGAGTTTTGCGAGATAGTAGAATGAGCCAACTGAACAATGGTCTTACCCTTCTCGGCCTGTGAGCATGGATAAACCCCAGGAGCATCAGCATCCAAGGTTATCTCCGGGAATAGCAAGGCCTTCACCGGATAATGCGAATAGAAATGGTCTTCGAATCCAGAAATATCAAAAACGAACTTTCCTGCCCAAGGACTCACACCAAGAAACCGAGCTTCGCAAAGATCGTCAAACATCCGCTCATACATCTGAGGAGACAACGTTATAATCGAATAAATCGGTGAAGCCTTGATTCCACTTTTTAAGCGTTCCAGAATAAGGTAATCATCTGAGACATACTCAAATCCCCTAAGTAATGATAAGACTGTGAGGGTGGATTTACCTCCTCCTCCTCTTGCACATAATAGAACCCCTTTTCCATCAACTCCAACACACGCCCCGTGAACCAGGAAGGATTCCGGGCTATTCAAAATGCGGAAAAGAGCGTGGATAAAATAATGAGTCTCTTTGAACCATAAGCCGGGGCCAAGGCCATCAAGTCCGTAATAATACTCATTTCCAAAGGAGAAGTGAACGCCCCATTTACCTTCCAAATCAAGGGTGGCTATAGGGTACATTTCTCCATCTTCATGGTGAAGGAACACTTCCAACCATTTGGAATCATCCTCACTTGACCCAATATCCAAGCCTACACACCGTTCCAATAAATCAGATGGACTCGTCTCATGCCATAGAAAAATAGTAGCATCTGGCGCTGCGACAGGAGGCACGATGGAAAAATGGAACTCCTTAGCCAAAACGTCCTCTGTTCCAGGATAGTAAGAAAGAATTCTGACTGTCTTTAAAGAGCCAAGGTTTAGATAAAACTCTTTGACAAGAGAATGATTCTCCACCACATATCTTTTCAACGCACTATGCAGACAAACTCCTGATCTTGAATTTAACGATAGCTCCATTAGACACTAATAATTCAACGATTTATAAAGTTACAAAAAGACTGTGAATAACCAAACTAAAACTTTAAGATAGTATGGCGGAACAATAACAAATAGTTACACGCTACCGCTTTCGAAAGACTCTACAAATCCTCCAAACCGAATACTTCAGCATGGGAAATCCAAACAATCTCTTTACACCTCCGACAAATGCCACCCACATGAAAACCAGAGGGTTCCAATCTTTTTGAAGAGATCCTCCAATACTCGTCTCTTTCACAGCATCTCTAGCATTTGAAAAGACATCACGACGGAAGAGGAAATCTATTAACTGTTTTTTGAACTCCTTATCGGACACTTTAAGCGAATCAACAAAGCACACTGGCAGGAGCCCAGGTACAACAGAATCAATCAGCTTAGAGGAGAATAAAACCTGGAACTCTCCCCCTGTCAGCCTGGCATTCTCCTTTACGACAGAAATATCAAACTCCGCTTTGCTATCTAAAAGGTATTTAATATCATAGAAAGTAGTAAGGCTACTCTCTTGAGTCTGGTTCTTAGCAAGGTTTTTATAAAAATTGACCAAAGCGACAAACACCATATCCTCTGGACTTGGAAGGTATCCTTTAGTTGAGAAGATACCTGTAAGCCCAGCCCGGGCGAATAATCCTTCATTCAAAGAGTCCTCGGTCCCTGTGAACATTTCCAAGTGTTTGTGGATGTCGATAAGACCCTCGTCAGACCCAGGCAGGTGAAGATCCACACTATGATCAGTAACCATAGGTTTGTCATAACCCATATCCATCGCCACATCCACAGCCATTTCATATTTGTCAGCCGGGACGAGCATGTCAATATCATTCATCCACCTCGGAAAGTCCGGGCGATAGACCTTCATAGCCCCACCTTTTAAAATGGCGAACGGAATACCTTTCTTTCTGAGAGCCTCGCCCAACTTGGTGAAATGGGCTTCGCGTTTGATATTCTGGAACCTGCAGAATGACAGGACTCCATTCAGGCGAGGAACAATCGTCGGCGGGAACCGCAATTCGGGACGGGTTTTCATGAGATAAGCCATAAGCAAGACGCTCTTGATCGGGGCTTTCTCTATATCCCAATCCTTTGCGAAGGCATAGAGATCTTTTTGAGAAAGCTTCTCGTCAAGAGCCAGCTCCAATAGCCTCTTATCCTGATTATCAATTACCTTCTCCGCTTGCTCCGAGATAATCTTCTCTGTATCGAAAGGAATTATCGAAAAAGCCACCAATAGAATAACTACTGTAGCTAGAACGCATAATCCCACCCAAGCCAGAACCTTTACAGGGACAAGGACAAATAGAAGGATTATAAAAGCTGAAAGTACCAAAAGCAACAGGAGGCCACCCATTATGGCTGCTCTCCTGTAACTCTTGTTTCTTTCAGAAGCAATATCTGCTCCCATCAGTGTTTTAGTCGATCATGTACTGGATACGAACCTTGACGCAGCGGTTGAGCTTGGCGTTGAGGCCACGTGTACTCTTGTCCTTGACGGTACGGATACCATTGTTCATGCTGTCCACGAGGAAGATCTGGGAAGCGACATCCCTGAAGCCATCCTTGTCGTTGAGCCACTGGATAACGGTGGCGGCACGGTTCTGGGACAGGGCGGCATTCCTCTCACGTCCAACCCTCTGGGCATCCTGACCAGAATAGTTGTCCTGGCTCGTGGCGAGACCCTCGACCTGGATGAGGACCATGATGCCGCGGTCGACGATGTCACGGATCTTGGCGACGGTCTTGGGATCAGCGAACTGGGCGATGTAACCATTGTCGGAATTGAGAGCGGCGTACATGTCAGCGAAACTGACAAGCTCATCCGCGTCATCGACATCCATGTACTGGCGGACAGTACCGAGTCCGTAGTGGGAGTTCAGACCGAAGGAGTTGGTCTCCTTGTAGTTCTCTCCGCTAAGCAACTGCTGGCGAAGGGTGGCATCGTCAATACGATAGTTCCAAGTGTGGAGACCATCATAGATAGGAGCGTAGTAGAATCCGGCTTTCTGGCGGAAAGCAGCCATGTCATCGGCCTTGAGGCTGAGAGACATCGGAGTGCCCTCAAGCATCTCGTAGCCACGAGGAACATAGTCAATCTCGAAGTCCTTGTCAGCGCGCTCGGTCTTGAGATCCTCGACAGCGAGGCCATTGAGAGAGGCTCCACTGCGCAGACGGGCCGCGACAGCGTCATTGTCGACATATTTCTTCGAGGTGAATATTCCACCGGCGAGATAATCAATGGCATTGACAGAGGCACCAGGTACGATCGGGGCGTCATTACGTCCGGAGTAGTTGTTCGGGTAGAACACGTAGAAGGTAAGTGTCCCGTGGTTGCCGGTCTTCTTGGCGACTTCCTGTTCCTTGACTTTCAGGACCTGGATCTCACGCTCGCGGTAATCCTGCTGGTAGATCCTCGTGGAACCGGTGTTCCATCCATTGTTCCTGGCCTTGCCAAGGTAGAAAGTAAAGCCAGCATGAAGTCCAAGGTTCGAGTCGAACTTCTTGGCGACCCTGTTCTCCATTCCGGACTCATGGTCGAAATTGGTCTGATAGAAAAGTCCCCTCGCCTTGAGGTCAAGCGAGAATCTCTTCTTGGGATTGAAGAACTGGCTGTACTGGAGCTCGGCATGGCCGCTCCAGAGATTGTCTGAGCCGTAGTCATTCGCGAATCCAAGATGATGGGTACCTCCGATACCGAGGTTTACCATCCACTGGCCGAGATGCTTGCGGCTGTCCATTCCCTCATAACCAAGGATGAGACGGGTGAGGTTCAAAGAAGCCAAGAGGCTCACATCCCACCAGCTGGTCTTCATCTTGCGATAGTCATTGCCGTTGTAAGTTCCGACAACCGGACCATAACCGTAATGACCATTCATGTACTCGGTGTAACCCTGGGAGCTGGAACGCAGGAACTCCATCTTGAGCGCGACTGCGGGAGTGAACCACTTTCCGATACCAAGGCCCCAGTCAGGAGAGAGGGTACCTTTGAACGCGCCGTCCTTGGAGTAGTCACCGCGGAAAGTGTGCATTCCGCCAGTTCCGTAGACGAACCAGTTCTTGCTAAATGAGTTAGTCACGACCCTGCTGGGATCGAGGAGCGTGTCCCTCTGGGCCAGGATCCTGGTCTGAGGCTTGGAGACGATTGTGTCGCGATAAACCTCGCGGTAATCTTTGTACTGCTCGTCAATCTGGCCCCACGTGGGCGAGGCGGCCAGGAAGCCCAGGGCGACCACGGTCAGAACCCTGCGTACGAGATTGAGTCTTTTCATAATGCGGGTGATATTTTTTTATTTATTTGTTCTTTCATTCTACATTCCACAAGAAGGTAGTCATCATAAAGCTCCTTCCTTGATATTATCTCCGTCCCTTTGTCACAGGATCGCAGGGAGGGAAGGTTCTTCCGGTCAATGGTTGCGAACATCCTGATACCCAGCGCCTTGCAAATACTCGAGCAAGCTGTCCAGATGAAAGTCCCTATGCCCCTGTCCTGCAGCTGATGGTCCACAAGCAATCCGGCAAAAGCCCTGTTGTCGCAGAAGCACCTCAGGAAAAAATAGCCTTTAATCTCATCACTCACGGCATCCGTCACTTTCATGACAAGGAAGGAATATCCTTTGATTATTCGCCTCAATGTCTTCTCGTCAAAGCGGTGAGGACGGAAATACCTGAAACTTTCCTCCGGTTGGCTGTTCAAGAAAGCCATAAGTCCCGGCACGTCATCCTGGGTTGCCAATGAGAATTCATAACCTTCCGGAGACGAACTCTCAAGTTTCTCAATGGCTAACCGGATGATGTTCCGGTGGCGCAAGAAGAAGATCATTCCATTGAAATCCTCGACCAGCCGCCAAAGCCATGGGAAGGCCCGTTTGAATGATATTAGCCAGGAAGTGAGTCCCATTCAATCAGAAACGATAGGTGAGAGCCACTCCAGCGCTTGTGCTTGAGGGGGCGATGGTAAGTTTCTGACCTTCCGGCCTCTTGACAATAACCCTGGAACCTCCAGGCAGTACGGCAGCGTCCAATATGTTATAAATCCAAACTCCAGCGAAAGCACCGGCCATGACATTGCGAGCGACCTTGCAACTGGTAGCCTTGCTATGCCAACTGTCAGCGAAGGGAACTCCCTGGTCCGCCTTATCCTGATACTCGCGGTACTTTATGTGGCTCACGACAGATCCGGCGGCCATCAGGATCTCAGTTCCAAGAATGCCACATCCCTTGAAAGTGTCACCTTTATAAATCTGGCCCACACCGGGAACGATCGAGAGCAAGGCAGCTGTGGAATTGGCATTGTCCCGAATGATGAAGTTGTCGAAGACCGGAAGGATATTCTTGTCCGAGACAGCGTAGAGCTGGTAGTACTCGAAGCCGTACTCATTGGATTGAAAATCCTCGAAAGCGCAATATTCATCGACCTTCTTGGCGTAGACGACAGCGTCTCCGGAAGCGTCCTTAAAAGAGATGCGGTAGGTGACTTCGTCAGTTTCGACAGACTCGATAGTGTCAATCTTCATTGACTGGGGATCAGCTCCGTACTGCTCCCTGACATAGGTCATGAGAGGGTCGAAACGCCTCTCGCGGAGCAGAGTGAGGTCCGGGTTCCAGGTGTGGAACACCTTGAAGGTGTAATTTTCATTAATCCTTTTGCGGTTCATGGCCTCCTCGCCCTGGCGGATCCACTGGGGCTTGATTGCCGCAGCCACATCAGGAGCCGAAAAAGCGCAGGTCAGCAACGTGACCAGCACAGCGGCAGCCTTTAGAATCTTGCTCATGATTATCTTGGTTACTAAATATTCAGTATTGAACACTTTAAGGTACAAATTAAGCTAAAAAAATTGTTAATAGCAAACTTTTGTGTACTCTTCCAAGTAATTCTTTATCATTACTTTGAAGTCAAAGCCTGATGCCCTTTGAAGGCACATTCCGGAAAGCCATGACCTGAACGTCATGTCTTCGCATGATCGCCGGACCAATCCGGCAAGAGCATCCGCATCACTCTCCGGGAATAAAGCCTCTACCACTCCGACCATATCCCTAACCCCAGCCACATCAGAGGCGACAAACGGACGGCCACTCGCCATTCCTTCAATGACCGAAAGAGACATGCCCTCGTAATGGGTGGAGAGGACAATCACATCGCTCGCCGCCAATATGGAAGGGACATCTCCCCTTTTCCCGAGGAAATGCACTCTGCTTTCAAGTCCGAGTTCCCGCACCAGCGCCTTACAAGAATCCAGATTCGGCTGATCCTCCGGCCACTCCACTCCCCCAACCAGAAATAGTTGATAATCAGATGGAAGCAACGCCATAGCACTAATCAATGTGGCCTGGTCCTTCTGGGGACGGAATGCCGCGACCATAACGACTTTATGGCCAGGCAAGGAACTGATCCCAGGATCAGGGACCGCGTTCCTGAACCGGTCCAGGTCAATCCCGTTCCGGATAATCACGGCCTTTCCGGTCACGGCATCACCAAGATATTCCTCAAGATTGCGACGGACCTCGTCGCCGACGCAGATAATCCGTGAATACCTCGAGTACATCCACCTGTCCAGCGGCTTGAACCATCCCCAAGCCCTTCTCCTGTTGGAAGTGTTGTGCTCTGTCGTGACGAGCCTCAGCCTGAGGAACAAAGAAGCGAAGGCAGCAAGGAACTGGCACGCCGAATTATGCGTATGGATAACGTCGAAACGCTCCTTGCCTAGCAGCCTCACCAGTCTGAAGCCCAGAAAAGGGTTACGCATCGAGCCCGCTCCTTCCGCTAGAGAGATTATCCTGACTCCCTTTGCCTCCAGCTCATCGTGGAACGACGTCCTGGTCCCATCCAGGAGCGCCACGACGACATCATGTCCTTCCTCCTTGAAACCGAGAGCCAAGTCAGTCACAAGGCGCTCCGCCCCTCCGAGCCGAAGCGATGTTATGAACTCCAGAATCCTCATTCCTTGAAGAATCTCCCCCAATCAAAAAGAGGATAGCCCCGAAAGGTCATCCTCTAAAAATCAAAGACTTGCAAAAGACTACTCTTGCTTGGTCATATAGACTGTAACTATATAATAATGATTGTTATCAAAGTAGATGTCATCATCATAATCATAAGGAGTATTATTCCCCAACTCATACGAATATGTATCAGATCCAACTTCGGCTGTAAGAATAATCTTATCTGTATTAAAATCAGATATAATAGGACCTGAGTTGTTGCACCAAGCATGTCTACCAGGCAAGGAAACATACACTTCATTTGTCCTTCCAGAAGGTTCCACAACAAGCGCTCCATGCCTTATAACATTAGGATCATCATCTGGATAATCAAAATACAATAAAGGGTTAAAGTAATTAACAATCTTTTCCCCCCCATTATCACTATCTACGTTGTCGATTGTCAGTTTGTCAGGGGAAATGGGGGCATTTGTAACCTTGTCAAAGAGGATGAACTTAACAATAGACTGTGGACTGGAAAAAACGATCGTGGTCGGGATAGTTATCTGCTTGTTCTGATGATCGACAACTAACTCGTTAGAAGCCCATTCACCATTCACAACGGCTACCCCATCATCAAATGGAATACTACCCGTAGCAAAATCGAATTTATCGTCTATCGTCTCAAGAGTGCCATCCTGACCTTCATAGTCAAAGACTAGCTTATTTTTGTAAGAGAAGATCAAATTGAACTTAAAATTATTCCCATCGTAATTCTCAGGAAAAACAACAATAAAATCCTCATCGACATCACCTGCAAATGTCGTTTTAACACCATCTTCCTGGGCAGTTAAGACTCCAACCTCCTTTAAAGAATACTCCGTTGGAGAGTCTGGTGGAGTCTTCTCTTCTAACGCATACATATAAACGATTTCACCCTTCTTGAAAGTAGCGTCAAGTCGTGATTTACCAGATACGGTACTCTCAGTCAAAACACGCGTTTCAATAACTTCTTTCACAGCCTTGAACTCGAATCTGTAAGGCCCATCTTGCATTACCTCCTCCTTCTGAGCACAAGAATGAAAGACCAGAGCGACAAAAAGTGCCACTAAAGTGACAAATAAGAAACTATATATTCTTTTCATCGTAAGAGCTCGTTTAAAAACTACTGCCAAATCATTGTACCCGCTTCGCCATAGCGCTGATTGTCACCCATACCGTGAGTCGCGGTCGGAATATC
>JAEEGL014420552.1_pt1 | contig 13530 bp, 10 predicted proteins | sample 9134231 | NCBI WGS metagenome assembly JAEEGL01 (sample SAMN16246548, study PRJNA631951) | gut metagenome | biome: gut microbiome; feature: rumen; material: fiber-attached | host: Bos | place: Iran: Karaj | collected 2018-10
CCAGCAATCGGATCAGATAGTGTCCGGGTATCAATCAATGGACGTTCCTCCAGCGTCTTCAATGGAACGACACAGCCGTCTAACACTTCATACACCTCAACTTTGCTGGCATCCAGAGAAACCTGCCCATCTTCTTTGCCGCTGCGTCGCATCAGCAGGTTCAGGTAGTTCACAATATAGGGGCTGTGCGTGGCCATCATCACTCCCAGCTCCCTGTCGGGAGCCTTCTCCACAAAGGCCTCCTGCACAATGGTGTCAATCAGCTTGCATTGCGCGTCGGGATAGAGGCTCAGCTCCGGCTCCTCCACGTGGATATGCACCTGCTTGTGCAAGTCCATGATTTCCATCTCAGGCCTGTACGACGACAGCCTGTCCTGCTCATACAGGTAATCAAGTATCGAGCGGCGCCCCGCCTCCTTAAACGAGTATTCCTGCGCAAAATAGTGTACCAACGTGGCCAATGGCGTGGAGGTTTGCATGCCCGACGAGGCAAACTTCAGCTCGATAGGCTCGTAGCCCCCGTCTTGAGGCACCAGGAAATACTTCCGTTTGCCATTCTGGCCCTCCACATGCAGGTTCATCCCTATAAAGTCGAGCTTCAGGTCGCGCACGGCCTCGGTGGCCTTCTCAAAGTCGCTCAGCGTTTCGTGGAAATAGAATCCCAGCTCCGCCTTTTTGTTCATGGCGGCCTTGGCCTTCCACATAGGTATGATGGAGCGCGACTCCGAAATCCACGACTCTTTCATGAAATACAGGTCGTCGTTGGGGATGTCGTTGGCTCCCTTGGTGTTCAGGTCACCGTCTTTATACTCCACCACGTATTCATGCCCGTTCACCGTGGCGGCATAGCGGATGTAGGCTTCCTTGTTGCCGTCGAGATAGAGCGTCAGGTCGTCGCTTATCAGGCTCTTGATCATCAGCTTGAAGGGCGACTTGCTCACGCCCGAGTTTTTCAGGTAGCAACGTATGTTGAGCATCTTGTAGATGTAGCGCATCAGCACCACTATCTTCATCAGTGTGCTCTTGCCGCTGCCGCTCTCGCCTATCAGCACCGTCAGTGGCCTTATATCCTCAATGTCAACATCCTTCAAGGGACCGACATTTTTTATCACAATCGACTCTTTCATAATTCAATATTTCTCCTGCAAAAATAACGTTTTTTCGTCAAATTTATTGCAATTCTTAAAATTTATTTCAACACGCGGTAAGATCTCTCATTCCTCGCAATACGCTCGGCCGAGGAAATCGGGAAACATATCGGTTTCGTAAAACTTGTGCGCAAGCATTCTGAGGAATCCGTAGTTAACGGCATCCGTCCTGTATTTTATTGATTGGTATTTTTTCTTGAACGTTTTTTGAAACTCTTCCAATGTTTCTGGTAGTTTCAAATTGGTCTCAACTGATACCTCTTCGTTCAAACGGTGTTCAAATAGCAATTGTTCAACATCCACCTCTTCATGGTTTGGATAAGCCACCTGAAGATTCACGCCCGACTCAAACACCATCTTTCTAAACACAGTGTAAAGTGAATGATAATTCAAATACGAAATCAATTCAAAAACAACCATTAACAGCAACGAAGAACTGGAATTATAATCATCCGACTTTTTGTAAAGGCTCTTTGCAAGTACCATTCTGTTGCCACTCATTTCCGGCCACATTCCCGTCTTAGTATATCGTTTTCCTAGATTTATCACTGTATCAAGCACATAATCAGCCATTAACTCATAATCTTCTTTATTTTGACAATGCAATGACATGTAACGAAAAAGCAGCAAGATTGGAATCGAATGCGTGTCAAGCAATGGCACAGTACTGGCATTGTTGTTCTTGATGATTGCCTTCAACACGTCCATTCTGTTCCTAACATCGGTCTTTTGTAGCTTATAATACGCCTCCGTCAAGATATAATAATAAACCAAGTCACCCAGGAAATCATAACATCTTAATGGATAGAATATTTGCTCTGTATCAGACGCTTGGTAACCATAGAGTCCCTTTGGAATGTTTGCAAATCGAAGTACCTTGGTCACATACTCTTCATAGATCTGCATCTCCAGCAATACAAGCGAGTTAAAGTGTTTAATTATGGTTGGTTTCTTCTCTCTTTTTCCTTTCAAAATCCACGCCCAAGTCTTTAACACAATGGTATCAATGCACATTTTTGCAGGATATAGATTGTCAGCGTCTTTCGCATAGTAATAAACCATCGAAGCTATCAGTCGAAGAGTGGCGAAGAAATTTAGAATTGCTCTTTGGTTGTTGTCTTTTTTGGCCTCAATTTTGGCAGTTTGTAAATTAATCAGGGATGCCATATCTGTGAAATCATTCCCTTCCGCATCCAGCAGCACCAAAACTTTTTTGAATAGTCTATAACTCTCCTCATCAGCCAATATGGTTTCATCAAAAAGATAATCAGAAAACAGAGTCGTCAACTTATCCAAATCCCATCTATCGAAATTGCCATCTGGAAACTCATCTTCCACAAAATCATTAAGCGTAATCAGTGCATTTGCTTCCGCATAACCATTGTGTACAAAGACATATTGCCTTCTGCATTTGGAAAGACCACTAATGGAAGCATCCCGATATTTGGTATTCTTTGATGCCCTCAAAGATTCTATAATGCCGTCTTTTTCATTAAGTGTTCTATCGGTAATATCCTTGGCTGCAAATCCCTTAAGTTCAAACAGGAACAAAGTATTCACACCCTTCACATCCTTAACAGCCACAACGTCACGACCGTATTGGGACATTCCCTTCGACTGTTTCGGAGTAATCAGCACTCTATACCCCATCCTTTTCAAAAGAAGTGGGAAAATATAATCCAACTCACCATCCTCCTTCAAGGAAGCAACATACTGCTTAATGATTTCCTGTCGTATCATCCCAGTCTTTCAATAACTGATTCAACCATTCGTCTTGTTCTTTTGGGCTCATCGACTCCGCCATAATACGTGAAGGCATAGAAAAACTTGTTAATGGCAAATGCCTGTTTGTTCCATCTGCTTCTCTCCAACCACCTCCTCGAGCCAGCACAACAGTTGTCATAAAATCCTGCCATGCGGGTTTGTGTCGAGTCTCGGCCTCTTTCATTATTTCCTGCATGTGTTCCCGTTGCTGCCTCATTGCCTCACGAAAAACCTTCTCATCTGTGTATACAGGTAACAACTCCTTTATTGAGCGCCTCGCTTTGATCATGTCAGCTCTTTCATTGACATACCTTTTAATGATAGACGCCTCTTCACACTCAATTCCCAATTTTTCAATTGCATTGGTCACATGGCCCAAATACTCATCAACGTAAGACACCATACAATTCATCAAAAAGGACTTTACCTTTTCTGAATTTGCATTCAACAAAGGCAGCACTTTTGGAAGCCGCTTTTCAGGATTACCAAAGTCTTGCAACATCGATAAGACAAAAAGGCATTGCAATGGCTCGTCCAACTCTTCAGCATTAAAATCAAAAGTCTCAAGGTGATATTCGTCCCAGAGCCTACGTCCAGCTATCCTGTACATTCCTTTTGGATGTAACACAAATGAAAGCACAAGATTCTGAAAGACTTCTCGCTTCTCACTGAGGAAATGGAGGCAATGCTCCATCTTTGAAATATCGGTTGGATTCAAGTTATCAGCAACCTCAACTATTAATTTTGCCAAAAACTCGGGGTCTTCATGATTAAAAGCTATGGCATTATCAATCGCAGCCAATTGCGAGGCATTTTCTTTTCCCAATCCTTTAACAAGAGATAAAACACATTCCTCCATAAATGGAGTACCCTTTCGTAAACGGAATGCCCAGTTGGTAACAGGGGACACAAATATTGAAGTATCAGCACCTCCCAGCATTGCTCTTACACGTTCTTCACAAACCTTTCTTCTTTCATTCACAAGGTGTGCGTGTGCCTTCAAAAAAAATGCCATTGCTGTCGCAGAAGTGAATGAAGGAAAGTCCAAAGCTATATCAAAAGCCTTGATGGTATCCTCTGCCGACACTTGATAGGCTTGAAGAAACACATTGGCAAAATCCTCAATCTCTTCATATGGAGGAAAAATAACACAATATCTATCAAAGTCATTCTCCATCAACCCTGCCTTGATGTTAATTGAATATTGAGGCAACTTTTTCAACAATTCAAGCCCGTAATCAAAACCCTTTCTGCCATAAGTGTGAACAGCATTATTCATCAAGGTTTCAACGTCATTCGCACGGCATGGAAATGAGTCTATCACATTTTTCATGAACGACGGTGACCATTCAGCATATTCTGCCAAGATGTTCAGCGACCATGCCCACCGCCATTCATTGGTTCCTTCAGGGAATACGACATGCCCCTCCCGCAAACTGGCAAGATAAGCAAGAGAAACCGCAAAATAATAACCATCTCCATCAAGATGCAAGCCTAATAGATTGATGATAAACTCATTATCTTCCCAATATGACAAAGAGTCACTGAAAGTAAACTTACCCTCGGTTGCTTTTTCGTTCAAAAAATTAACAACTTTGGTAAGACCTTCCGGAAAACCTTGTAATATATTCTGACCGGTAAATATCATTTTATCGAATCATTCATCATAATGTTAATTGTCTTTATTAAACAATTTTTTGTTTCAGCAAACTGATTGGAGCCACATACACACCGTCCTCTCGCCTGTACACTTTTTATTCTATACTCCCAGGGGGTTCATTTTTGCGTTTTGTCCAAATCCCATATCGCCACACCACAAAATGCCCCTGCCATAGTATTGCCATCAAGCCTCATACGGCATGATAATAATTTGCTCCGTCCTTGTATTGTATCGCAAATAAGGCTCAATCATGTTTCTCTCTGCTTCACACTGTTGCAGTTCTTCTTGAGTGAAATCCACAATCGGATCTGCTTGTTTCTTTAGTTGGTAATCATCCTCCATCTTTTCAAACTCCTCGTCGCTCAATTTACTGAAATATCTGCAATGAGCCAACTGGTATGCTGCCTCTGAAAAGCAACGTTCTTCCGCAACAATGCGCTTGGCTTTGAGTTCAATCATCTCTGACGGCTGTATCTGCCCCGATTGGTCGAACAGCCAGTAGAGGATACTTGTACACCCTGAATGATACCTAAACGGTATCGCTGTTGCAATGGTGTTGAAGTCTTCTTTCTCATCGAGTCTCTTCACATAACCCGCTTGCCTCACAGGGCGCGATTGGGGCTGCATCCCTATCGGGCGAAAGGCACCGTCAGAAGCGAAATCCGGATTGGCCTGATAAACATAAAAAACGCCCACATCTTCCTTTGTGTGCTTCTCGTAAATATCACGTTCTCCTACGGGGTTACTTTTATAGTCACAGCAGGCAAAAAACGCGGCCACCCATTTGTCGGCGGTTACATCAAGAAAAGGTGTCTTGATGCCATAGTGTTGGGCCAAAGCCTCATCGTCAATATGAAGGCTATGGTGTTCGTCCCTTCCGTTGCCCAAATGGTTTGATAAGCCAATGTTGAATAACGTTGATGAAGGATGCTTGTGAAGCAATATGGAAAACTCGCACATTTTGAGCAGCTCAACAAACTGCTGTTTCTTGCTCAAATTGCGATACAGCGAAGCGTAGCATGGATTGTACTTTATAGTCTGGCCTCTATAGAAAAGGTTCTTCACAAGGCCTTGAGCCAAGTAAACATATTTCCCCTCAGGGTTGACAACAGTTTCAATCTTGCCGTCCTCATCGTGAGCACCGGTACCCAATTTGGCAAAAGGAGACTTTCTGTCATACAACACACCATACCGTTCTTCGTCATAGCACACCACTTCCAGCACTTCAAGAATATTGGGCAGTTTCTCAGGATGACTCTCATCCAATCCCCCCAACAGTTTTGTCACCAACGACTGCTTGCCGTCAAACTCAGGATACAACTTGGCAATATGCTCAACCTCTTCATAGGTGATTACATGGTAATCGCAATCCTTAAATGCCGACTCCTTTTGCAGTTCTTCTTCTTTTTTCAATTGGTCAAAGTGTGTTCTCTCAATTGGCACAAGGTTAGGCCTGTGAACCGTTTTACGGGCTGGTATTTTGCATACGGCTGTGATGTTTGAGGCAGCCTCTTTGAACATTGCCGCCCCTTCTGGGTCTAATTTGCCATATTGAATGGAAAGGAGCTCATACTGTGTTCTGATAAACGTGTCGGTGAAATCTTTCAAATCATCCAAGCCCGTCTCCTTGAATAAGGTTCTGGCCTTCCAAAAGAATGACAATGCGATGGATGGGAACCGCCTTGTACAGAGCGTTGCCATCAGCAGCGAGTCGCAAGCCAGCTCGAAGGGCTGATAATGTTGGTTGCGCCTTCCTCGCAACTCTGCCAACATATCAAACACAAAATAGATGTCTTCTTGCACCCTCCCATAGTACAGGGTTTCCATCACATCTATCATGCTCAGCACAGCCTCCTGAACCCATGAGTGATTCATCTGAAGCATAGCCCTGTTGAAGGCATACATATACATCAGCCGAGGCGGAGCTACTACTTGATTGATGACGACACGACCTTTGGTGCCGACATACTGTATCATTTCCTCATCCAGCTTGTCTGCATCTTCCAGCTTCCCTTTCTGCAGCAGCGAAGCCAAAGCCTCGTTCATCTGAAACAGTTTATTGGCATCAATTTTTCGCATCGGGTTTTAATACCTTGAATATACTTAAAGAATTGATTACGCATCCAACCAATCCTCTTGTATTTGATTAAGCTTTATTTCTTTTTTCAAATGATTGCTCACCACAAGCATCGTGTGAAATCTCTTAGTCTTTATTGTTTTTCAAATCAGGGTTTCTTTCATAAAAATCAGCCAAGGTTTTAATTGCGTCTTGGTTGATGGGATTATCATACCTTATAGCTTCCAAAATATCCCGTGCCGCTTCATTGTTGCCCTCCAGCTCGGTCAAGAGGCCAACAGCAAACGCCTCATACATGTTGCATCGGGTTCTGACAAAGCAATTGTGCTGCCAAAAACTCAAAAACTGGTTCGGCTTCTGTTTTCGCACCTCTTCCCTATAGGCCAGTCTATAGAGCAACAGCAACAAGTAATTATTCTTCAAACACTTTTCACAATACTCACGATCTTCTGTGTCATTCAACTTTATGTATTTGAAATAGCCCTCCAATGCTTTTTCCGTTTCCTGCTGCAAATAGGCGGTATAGTTTGTTTCATATCTCCTATAAAATTCATAATCTGCATTCCACATCCATTGCTGCAACAGCATAAGCATCATCGCGCACTTTTCCGTTGGCTTGGTAACCGAATTGCAGTAGTTCTTAATCGCGTCCGACACCTTATGGGCTTTATTATTACCCACAATGCACGAATGGTTTTTCTCCACCGTAAGGTGAAGCAGAGCCAGTATAGACAAGGCCGTCGAAATCGCTTGCTTTTGCACTATGATAGAATCGAGCAGCCGTGGAACATCCAAATTGGGGTCTTCCCTGCATATTGCGGATAGCAGCCACAACAAATATCCATTGTATCGACTGAAAATAGCATCGTCATCCATCAGACCCAATATTGTGCGTTGCAACCTTAGAGGGTCGCCCTGCTTGGCTTGGCGTAACGAATTGAAAATAACCGAAAGCTCATCATCCGAAACAGCAGGTTCCCTCAAGCGTTGAGCCATCTCCTCCACCATTTCCTGATAAGTGCTATCTTGGGGGCTTATCAATCTCTTCACGAGAGTATCACACGCTTCGTCATATTTTTCGTTTTTCTGTCTGATGGAACGCATGATTTCCGTATTGGTCATCTCTTTCGGAAATTCCGAGGACAGTTTCTTGCCATAAAAGTCCTCCAAGTCTTCCACCGTTTCCATCTGTGCACCATAAATGGGGCTTCTGGTCGGCAGCGACAACATCTTAAGACAAAAAATATGGTTGCACAAATAGTTGAACAGACACAGCATATTGTCATACACTTTCTTCAGCTCACCAATATCAAGTGCATCAAGTTCTTTGTTAATATCATCAACCGTGCTCTTTTCGTTAAAGTGGGCACAGGCGTGGTCTCTCACCTTCCTGTTCTTGTTGATAAACAGCTCCACATGGTATGTTTTCTCAAAGTCATCAAACGCATTCAACAGCGTTGCCTTGTCATCGTTGTCAGTGAGCAGCGATTTGTAAAGTATGTCAAAGCCCTCCTCATATTGGTCTGCATCGGTGCTTATGTCTTTTCGGGTGATAAGGTTGTCGTGAAAGTTATACACCATGCAGACATACAGCCGCTTGAACAGGCGTTCCGCTTCTTTGGTCACGTATTTCTTATTCAGGAGGCTATAAGCCACATCAACCATCAGTTCGATACTCCGCAGGTACTGCCCTTTCACTTGCGGCTCGGTGGTTAAAATCAGTCCACCCTTATTCAAACCCAGCACATCCAAAGCGCCATTGGTCAAATAGGCTTTATCGTCGGAATACAGCTTGTCGAGTTCCTCTTTGGCCAATCCAAAGTCGTAATTATCTGAAAAACCCGTAACATCAATTGTTTTGCCTTCTATCTTTCCTTCAACCTCAACGATAGCGTCGATAATGCAAGTTGTGTTGGCATAGTCAATTGACTTGAAGAGGCTCAAACTAGCAAACAAGTCAACCTTACCCTCAGGCGTTTGATAGTGGGCACCCAGTTTGTCTCTCACAACCCTAAGACCATCATTATACATGGTCTTGACCTCATCGGCCATAATCCATTCCATCGATGTTTTGGGAAGGTTATGACTCCATATCTTGGTAACATCGTCAACCCGCAGCATCACATAGATGCCAAGCAACCTGCTGCAAAAGTCATCCGGGGCTTTCGAGTCAATCAGTTGCTTCACCATCTGCATTTCGTTCAGACAAAGATGTATTTGGTCGATTGCTTTTTGATCCATATCACTTATACTTTCCAACTGACTATAAACTCTCAACTTTTTACTCTACGCAATACTTGTTGTATGCATCCTTATACACATTTCTCACCTCTTCCTGAAAGGCTTCACGACGGCCATGCAGTTCTTGCAACTGTCCACTAATCTTCTGATAGATTATCTTTTGAGCAGGATTAGGAAGTTTTGCATCTTCGAATGCATCCATTTCAAAATCTGCTTCTTCTACCGCAGCATGAGCCAGATTCAGCAAATCTTCCTTTGTCATCTCATTTACTACAATCCAGCTTTCACCTCTGGTGAAATAACCTTTTTGGTCTTCAATTTTTAAGTGTTTCATATATTCCTTTCCTTTCAGTATATGCTTCTTCACCCGCTTCTAAACTATCCAATGTGATTACATATTTTTCAATAGTATTACCGTTAACGTCTTTCAACTCTTTAGAACCCGGATAACCACTGTAAGTATAAAACACAGGTTCTCCCGCCACAATCCTTTTCTCAGTATACAGAACATAATCCGGCTTTATCGATCCACCAATAGTATTATTGTGAGTGGAGATAATGACTGGCATGTTTTCGGCCATTTCTTTGATAAACTTATTCACCTCATTCTTCAAAAAAATATTGTCAAAAGAAGATTCGGGTTCATCTATCAAAAGAATATCCGACAATATGGCATCCTTTATTTTCTGCAAGAAGTTGAATTCCGATCGTTCTCCTCCTGAGACAGGAAGACCTGATGAATTGAGGATTTTATAATCTATGGCTGCAAACAATTTGTAAATCCTGTCACTTTCAACGCCTGCAGCTTTCAGCGCATCCAAATAAAGCACTGGGTCGTTATATTTCTCAAAAGCATTTACTAGTGATATTTGTCTCAGCACGACCGGTTTTAGGTCAGAGGCATTAATAAATGGTCTGGCAGACACACTAATGGTAAAATTACCAGCCTTCTCAGAATTGACTACTCTGTGTTTTTTGATAGCAATGGCAATCTGTGCAAACACTTCACGCTTTCTCTTGTTCAAAAAATATTGATACAGATCGACATTCGGTATTCTCGGGGCTGCTGATTTAAGCTGCAACGACTCCTTGACCAAATTCAGCATGTTGTTAACCTCATTTTTATACTTGCTCTCCAACACACAGGCTCGATATAAATCAACAAGTTCTTTCAACAAAGCCTTAAGCGACTCTTCTGATAAATGACGGTTTACAAGTTCCTTATATTGCTGGGTATCCAACAAGGCTAATGTAGCACCAATTAGTTTTTTCAATTCATCGTAGTTCTGTTCGTTGTACACACTCTCATTAAACAGAGCCGATTTCGAGAACACATCATTCACATCACTTTGGGCTGCCGATGTCAGAACCGCTTCCAAATATTTCTGAAGTTTCATTTCGTCATCAGCCTCAGACGACAGTTCAAGCATATCAGCCACAACTACGCCAAATTCCTTGAAAAAGATTTCAGCGAAATGTTCTTGCCTTACCTTTTGGTCCCTTTCAAACTGGTCGGAATCATTCTTCCCAGTATTCAGTAGTTCAAACTGTTTTATATACTTTGCTCTGTCGCCAAACTTTTTCGCTATTGCATTTAACGTATGAGTTTTTCCGGTTGAGCGTTTACCGAACATGATGTTAAGTCCTGTTGACAACATCTGACCGTCCGAGAATACTTGGAAAAGCTTCACACCTTTCTCTGCCGTCAAAGAAACTTTTGTTTTGTCCATTAAACAAAGTTTCAGCGTGTTGACGCTTACCTCGTCCACGTCCAAAAAGGTATGGTCAACAGGATAATCTTCCTTAACCACGCCTTTCTCCACCCTGAAATCACTGAAATAGACTGGAGTTAGTTCGTCAGCCTCTTTCTCCATATAGATAAACTTCTTCACGCTTGAAACTTCACCGGCAACAATATTGCGTCCCAGTTTTTCAATAATTTCCTTCGGTAGTTTGGGCGATTTCTCATAATGGGGAATCAACAGGTATTTGCTGAAATCGTTAAAGATGCGCGAAAATGTTTCGAAACTAATAAATTCATTTTCTGTATGAATCAGTCTTTTTACCTCTGCACATTTGGCATTGAAATCAAACAATGAGCCTTCATCATTGTTCGTTATCACGAGAATGTGTCCTTTTTCCAAATCCACTTCAACACCTGGCAAAACAATAGTATTGGACAGCTCGTTTTTAATTTCGTTAAACTGCCCATAGTCAAACAGATTATGATTCGTTATGGCTATCACATCCAAGCCTGTCTTCTCCACATAATCCTTCATTACTGCCTTGTCATATACGAATGCTCTATCAGAAACCGACGGAACTGTGTGTATATGGAAATCGCATCTTTTCATGTTAACTTAATATTATTGTGTTTTTTTGAATATACACTCCTAGTCATTAACTTATCTCAACATTCAAAATCTTATCAGGCATATTGATTCACATGCTTATACCTCTCAATGAGTTCAAGTAATTGGTTGAACTACTCCACTCTCTCCTCTTTCATCTTACCTGTATTCATCATCTTCCTGTTATGCTTAATCCAATTCAAATATAAGCCTCGTTCTTCTGGATTGTTCTTTGAAGGATTGCGTTTATTTGTTTCTATAAACGTAATGACATCGTTGTATTTCTTCAGCCACGCCTCATCTTGGGCCATATCTATCATCTTTTACTCTTTCTACGCTCCATTCTTTTTAGGACAAAGCGTAAGAAAGGGACGAGGTACGCTCCTTTTAATGTAGCCCCAAGACTCCTCCGTTCAGCTTTAGCCAATGTTTTCGCAAATAAATTCACCATCCTATTATCTATAATAGCATATATTCCCTCAACCTCTATATCTTCTTCTGTATGGTGCAATGCCCTAAGAGTAATCCTGTATAAACCTCTATGCCGTTCACCTCTCTTTTTAGTGGTTCTAATTAAATCCAAAAAGTCATCGTAGTCCACTTTTGTCATTACTACAGGATTTCCAGAATTAGCTCTGTCTCGGAGTAGCTTAATAAATTTTCTATGAGCTGGTAATATTAAAAACATACATCAACCTTCAAACTTCAGCCTTCAGCCCTCATACCTCAGCCTTCATACTTCACACACTCAGAATCCAATTTCTTACACCTCGCCACCAATATCCTCACCAACTCATCTGCGTCTGCATAGATGGAATCATACTGCTTATCGTCAAGATAACTGTTTCTATGCAGTAGGTTTATCCAGTACAAACTCTCCCTGGCCTCTTTCAATGCTATGTAGCTTTTACTTTTATAATCAGCTTTGCTTATTGCACTTGTGGCCTCAGAGTTATTTGCCCCTACGCTCGTGCCAGATCTCAATAACTGATTACAGATATTCGCCACAGCTTGTAAATACACAGGGATTGGCTTAACATAGACTTTTTTCTTTTTCCCATCCTCCATCAGCCATCGCACATCAGCCTTCTGATTAGCCGCTTCCTTAAGCAGATAATCATTCAGTTTTACCACTCGATCAGCAAATGCATCACATTTACTCTGTACAAGGTCACCAAATTCACTCATAAAATTATTGTATCAGTTAAATACATCATACCTCAGCCTTCAGCCATCAAAACCCTCAGCCTTCCGAAGTCAGCCTTCATACTTCATACCTCAGCCTTCGGTTTACCTCCATCTCGGCCATAACAAGTAACTGCAAAACTGACACACATCTTTCAAAAACGCTGTCAATTCCATTCTAAAACACCGTGGCTAAAATATTTTTTCCATCATCTGCCACTTCTCGTCGCTCCTGGCATCGGCCTTGCAACCTTGGAATTGGCTCACGTAGGCTTCCCATTCGGCTTGACGGGGCAATGTGGCCAATCGTGCCATATCCCGTTCCCAGTCGAAGTCATCAACGGTATCGCAAATCATGAAGAGGTTCCTCCCCTTGCGGTAGATTTGCATATCAAGGATACCCACTTCACGCTGGCCTTCGATAATCTCTGGCCATACATGGGCGTGAGCTTCCACATATTTCGCAATCATTTCCTCGTCATCAACCAAGGTCAACGTCTGACAATATCTTTTCATAATCTCACACTGAATAATGTTTTTTGTCACACAGATAGCACAGATATCACAGATTATCGCCTGCGGCGAATTGTCAATCTAATAGCTTCTTTGTGTTCATTAGCAAAGGTTTCAGCGTTCTCTACCACACAGGCGAGATAGCCACCACCTCCTGCTCCGGGCATCTTATATGCCATTACGAGTTTTTCGTATTTTTCGATGTAGGATGGAACGGTGCCTTGTATCATAGCAGGAAACATTGCCACTTGTGACTCAAAAGAAGCCCTATATGCCGCAGCAAACGCTTTCAAGTCCTTGTTCATTATCGCTTCCCAGCAGTCGTCTGCGGCTTTGGCCAAGGCTTGAACCTTTTCAAGGGTGATGTCTTTGCCTTCCACTACGGAGCAGCCTGGCTTGCGTGGTTCCATAGGTATCATCACCAAGTGGCTCTCTAACCATGAAAGAATTCTTTCGTCATTGCAGGTCTCTATCTTCGATGGCCAATACTGGTTGTTGTAGTAGTGACGGCAGAGGCCGGGGATGCAGATGCCTATCGAGTCTTGTGCGCCACTGATGATGCCGTCTGAACGCTCTGGGTTGTTCTCATAG
>JAEEGL011024401.1_pt1 | contig 13529 bp, 13 predicted proteins | sample 9134231 | NCBI WGS metagenome assembly JAEEGL01 (sample SAMN16246548, study PRJNA631951) | gut metagenome | biome: gut microbiome; feature: rumen; material: fiber-attached | host: Bos | place: Iran: Karaj | collected 2018-10
ATGCGCGACGTGGAGCAGGCTGCCATCGAGGGTGACGACCGTGCCCGTCTGGCTCAGGACATGTATTTCTAGCGCATCAAGAAATACATCGGTGCCTACGCAGCTGCCATGGGCGGTCTCGACGTCATAGTCTTTACCGCCGGTGTGGGCGAGAACCAGATTGGCATGCGCTCTGAGGTCTGCAAGGACATGGAGTTCCTCGGCGTGAAGTTCGACGAGGAGAAGAACAAGGTGCGCGGTGAGGAGGCCATCATCTCGGCCGATGACTCACGGGTGAAGGTTGTCGTCATCCCCACCGACGAGGAGCTGATGATTGCTACCGACACGATGAACCTTTTGTAACCAGTTCTCCACATTCCTTCCCTTAGAAAGGAAAACTATGAGCCGTTCAAGCATTTAGTTTGAACGGCTTTTTCTTACAGAAAAACGGTTTCCTGCATTTTTTTAGTGCTGATGACAAAAAAAACGTCTGCTTTTTTGGTGGTTTCACGATTTTTCACTACCTTTGCCACAAATTGTGCGAGAGGTCGTAAGCATAACGACAAAATTCAGAAACATGAAACCTAAAAGAAGGAAACGCCCTTTTATTAATATATACACTGTAATAGTCACCGTGCTTGCACTCACACGGGTGGTTTTTCCTAGTCTGGCTCATAATGAGCCAGTGATGATTATTGTTCCAGAGACATCTGAGGAAGACTTGGCATACGCCAGCCAATACGGCATTGACACTACCCTACCCCACCCTATTCTGAGCGTTCCCAGCTACGACGACTGTTTTCCTGACAGCAATCATGTACAGCTGTCGGCTGCCCATCGTTGGGGTGTTGCTCCCGTTCGAGACCGCCAGGAAGCCGAGGCCCGCAAGAACGATCTGGTGTATGTGGGTAGTTCACCATTCTATCACGTAGACCCGCTTTACCAGAGCATACCCTACCTCGTGCCCCGTGCTGCCATCCTGCTACAGGACATCGGTCATGCATTCTACGACAGCCTACATGTGAAAGGACTGCCGCTGCAGCAGTTTATCGTCACGAGCGTGCTTCGCACTAGGGCTGATATTTCACGACTGAGACGGTTCAACGGTAATGCCACGGAGAACTCGTGTCATCTTTTTGGTACGACATTCGACATCAGCTATACACGTTACGGTGCTCTCAAAGTACCTGGTGAAAGGAAGCGTTGGGAAGTACGCGACGATACCCTGAAGTATATCCTCAGCGAGGTACTCCACGATGCACGCCAACAAGGGCGATGCTACATCAAGTACGAGAAAAAGCAGAAATGTTTCCACATAACGGTGAGATAGAAGTAAACCATTATAATTAACTAAAAAACAAAGAACTATGAAAATTGCAGGAAGACGCGAAAGCACAAATGTAGAAGACCGTCGTGGTCTGTCTACAGGAGCCAAGGCCGGTATCGGCGGCATCGGTGGTATCATCATCATCGCCCTCATGACCTTCATGAATGGCGGTAACCTGGGTGATGTTGTAAGCAACGTGGTACAGAACGGCGGCCTCTCAGGCATGCAGACCGAGACACCAGAGGGACAGCGCGAGTTTACTGAAGAAGAGCAGCAGCTTGCCTCGGAGTGTAAGATTATCCTCGCCAGCACCGAGGATGTATGGGCAAAAGTGTTCCGTGAGAATGGTTTCGGCGAGTACAAGGCTCCGACGCTGGTGCTCTTCACCGGCAGCGTGCAGTCAGCATGTGGCTCGGCAACGGCATCGGTAGGCCCGTTCTACTGCTCTGGCGACCAGAAACTCTATATCGACCTCTCATTCTTTACCGAGATGAAGAAGCAACTCGGCGTGGAGGGTAACACCTTTGCATACGCCTACGTTATTGCTCACGAGATAGGCCACCACGTGGAGTACTCGCTGGGCATCCTCGACAAGGCCCACACACAGATGGCCCGTCTGGACAAGACGGAGGCAAACAAGGTGAGCGTGCGTTTGGAACTGCTAGCCGACTACTATGCTGGCGTATGGGCTCACTATGAGGACGAGATGAACCACTCGCTGGAGTATGGCGACATGGAGCGTGGACTGGAGCTGGCAAAAGCCATCGGTGACGACTGGCTGCAGAAGAACGCCCGTGGTTATGCCCAGCCTGAGTCGTTCACTCACGGCACCAGTGCCCAGCGCAAACGTTGGCTGAAGCGAGGCTTCGACACCGGAGATATGCGCACATCGACCTTCAATGTAGCCAACTACGACGAACTGTAACAATGGCTAACCAAAAGAAACGCCGCTGGCACTGTCTGCCCGGACAACCACCAACGGAACTGGACAAGCAAGTCATGGCGTGGGAACAGAAAGGAAAACTTGTTCCCACGCGTGACCTTATCAAGACCCCTGAACAGATAGAGGGCATACGCCGTGCCGGAGTGGTGAACACTGGTGTGCTCGATGCTGTGGCCGCCGCCATACACGAGGGCATGAACACGCTGGAGATAGACCGCATCTGCCGACAGTATTGTGCTGACCATAATGCTATTCCGGCCTGTCTGGGCTATGGCGGAGATGAGGAAACACTGCCCTTCCCTGCCAGTGTGTGCACAAGCATCAACGAGGTAGTGGCACATGGCATACCCAAGGAGGAGGACGTGCTACAGGAGGGCGACATCATCAATGTCGACTTCACTACCATCCTTGATGGTTACTATGCAGATGCCTCACGCATGTTCATTATCGGTAAGACTACGCCCGAGAAGGAACAGCTGGTGCGCGTGGCCAAGGAGTGCCTGGAGATAGGTATGGAGGCTGCCAAGCCCTGGGGATTTGTAGGCGATATCGGTCATGCCATCAAGAAGCATTGCAAGAAATACGGCTACGGTATTGTGAAAGACCTGGCTGGACACGGTGTAGGTCTGAAGTTCCACGAAGAACCTGATGTAGACCATGATGCATACCGTGGAACAGGCATGCTGCTCGTTCCTGGCATGGTCTTTACAATTGAGCCGATGATTAATATGGGCACATGGAAGGTGTTCATCGACGAGGACGACCCCTATCAGTGGGAAGTCATCACCGAGGACGAGCTGCCTAGCGCACAGTGGGAGCACACGCTGCTTATGACCGAGCATGGTGTGGAAGTGCTGACCTATTAGACATCTTTATATTATAATATGATGAAAAACAAGATATTGCTTTTCGCACTTCTGTTGACTTCTTTGTCGGCAGGTGCTCAGACCAAGGCAGTTTCGGTGCTTGGTGATTCCTACTCCACTTTTGAGGGTTATCTAACGCCTAAGGAAAATGCCGTGTGGTATGACTTGAAGCATGCTGCGAATAAGACTGACGTAGAGAGTGTTACGCAGACATGGTGGCATCAGCTCATTCGTATGAACGGTTGGAAACTTTGTGTCAACAACTCTTACAGCGGCTCCACCATTTGCAACACTGGCTACGACGGCAACGACTACAGCGACCGCTCTTTTACCACCCGCATGGACAACCTGGGCTGTCCTGACATCATCTTCATCTTCGGTGCAACCAACGACAGCTGGTGCGGCGCTCCGATTGGAGAATACCAATATGACAACATACGCCCAGACCAGTTGTGGAAGTTCCGTCCTGCACTGGCCCACTTGCTGGCTTGGATGAAAGACCGCTACGTCAATACCGAGTTGTACTTCATCCTGAACAACGAGCTGAAGCAGGAAATCAATGAGTCGGTAAACATCATCTGTGAGCACTATGGCGTTCCTGTCATTACGCTGAGGGACATCGACAAGAAGTCTGGACATCCCTCTGTAAAGGGCATGGAGCAGATAGCTACGCAGATACAAGAAGCAATAACCAAGAAATAAACAATAACAATATGGAAATTGTAATAGGACTTCTCATCATTGCCATCGGTGCGTTTTGCCAGAGCAGCTGCTACGTGCCCATCAATAAAATCAAGGACTGGTCGTGGGAGAGTTTCTGGCTCACGCAGGGCATCTTTGCCTATGTGCTGTTCCCGCTCATCGGAGCGCTGCTGGCCGTGCCGGCAGGTGAGTCGCTGTTTGCCCTCATCGGCAGTCATCCTCAGGAGGCCTGGCTCACGCTGTTTTTCGGAATGTTGTGGGGTGTGGGTGGACTTACATTCGGCCTCTCCATGCGCTACCTGGGCGTGGCCCTCGGACAGTCGCTGGCTCTTGGCACCTGCGCAGGACTTGGTGTCATACTACCTCCGTTCATCAAGCCGCTCTTCGGCAAGACGCTTAGCGAGTCTGACCATATCACCGTGGCCGTACTTGTCGGTGTAATCGTGACCCTCATTGGCATCGCCGTCATCGGACTGGCAGGAGCCATGAAGTCGGCATCGCTCAGCGAAGAGAAGAAACGTGAGGCCGTAAAGGACTTCAACTTCCCCAAGGGCATCGCCATCGCCCTGCTCGCAGGATTCATGAGTGGATGCTTCGCCATCGGTCTGTCCATGGGCGACAGTATACGTTTCGAGAATAGCGACCCGCTCTTTGCCACACTGCCCGCCACACTGGTAGTGACCTTCGGAGGATTCCTTGTGAACGCAGGCTACTGCCTCTTCCAGAACCAGAAGAACAAGTCCTGGGGCGACTATGGAAAGACCTCGCTCTATGCCAACAACATCTTTTTCTGCGCCCTGGCAGGACTGCTGTGGTACAGTCAGTTCTTCGGACTGAGCGTAGGCAAGGGATTCCTGCAGGAGAGCACTACGTTGCTCGCTTTCTCATGGTGCATCCTCATGGCACTGAACGTGACGTTCAGCAATGTCTGGGGCATCATCCTCAAGGAGTGGAAGGGCTGTAAGCAGAATGTCATCACGGTGCTCGTCATCGGACTTATCATCCTTATCGCTTCCTGCTTCCTGCCGCAGCTGCTGCGCGAGGCAGGCGACTTTTTCCTGAAGGTTTTAGTTTGATTTTTGTTAGGCTATGGGCAAAGGAAAGCTGGCCAAGTTTGCCGACATGGAGACCTACGGCAACGTCTTTCAGTACCCCTACTCGGTGGTGAGCGACGTTCCCTTCTCCATGTGCGGCCATTGGCGTGAGGAGTATTTCAAGAACCAGAACCCCATCGTGCTGGAGCTTGGCTGTGGCAAAGGCGAATACACCGTCGGGCTGGCACGCCGACACCCAGAGAAGAACTTCATTGGTGTGGACATCAAGGGTGCCCGCATGTGGACAGGGGCGACGATGGCTCTCAAAGAGGAGTTGCCTAATGTTGCCTTCCTGCGCACGAACATTGAGATTATCGACCGTTTCTTCTCTGAGGACGAAGTTCAGGAGCTGTGGCTCACCTTCAGCGACCCACAGATGAAGAACCCGCGCAAGCGCCTCACCTCCACGTGGTTCCTTGAGCGCTACCGTCACTTCCTCACCGACGGGGGCATCGTTCACCTCAAGACCGACTCCAATTTCCTTTTCACCTATACCACCCTCCTTGTAGAGAAGAACGCCCTTCCCCTGGAGCTTCACACCGCCGATCTCTACGGTTCTGTATGCGGCGGTAGTTCCACCGCACCCTCCGCCCTTGCCGAGGCCGCTGCCATTCAGACCTACTACGAGCAGATGTGGCTCGACCGTGGACTGGCCATCAAGTACCTGAAGTTCCACCTTCCACGCGAAGGCCAGCTACAGGAACCCGACGTAGAAATACCTCTCGATGACTACCGCTCCTATCATCGCTCGAAGCGCACTCCGAGGGAGACCGCAAAGTAATAATGAATTTGTAACCTAAACTATAATGAGATATGATTAAGAAACTGGCTTTATCATTTATCATTTGCCATTTGTCATTTAGTGCAAATGCCCAATCGCTAACTGTTACTAATGAAGGTCCTGGCCGTCTGGCTGAGCAGCTTACTGACAGTGTGCGCTTTACGTTGGAAGAACTGAACGTCGGTGGCCCTTTGAATAGCTCCGACCTAAAGCTTATCCGGCAGATTGCCGACCGTTCGAAGGTCAAGAAGCAAGGCGAGCGTCTGCTTACCATTCTTGACATGAGCAAGGCACGTATCGTTGACGACAAGAAAAATGACATTACCAACGAACTACCCACCAGCTTCCTCTCCGGATGCGACAAGCTAGAACAGGTGGTACTGCCAGACTTGCTTGTGACCATCGGTCGAAACTGTTTCCAGGATTGCTCGTCACTCAACGACGTAAAAATGTCTGCCACGGTGAAAGTCATCGGCGACAATGCCTTCGCCAAGTGTACCAGTCTGGAGAAAATCAAGCTGCCTGAAGAGCTGACCAAGATTGGTAAGGCAGCTTTCAAGGGCTGCAAGGTACTGAAGTCCATCACCATTCCTGAGACCGTAACGGAAATGGAGGATGACATCTTCAGCGGATGCAAGGAACTGGATGAGGTTTCCATCAAGTGCAAGGTTAGTGTTATCCCCGACGGCACCTTTGCCAGCTGTGAGAAGCTCACGGCGATAGCCTTGCCATCGTCCGTGAAGGAGATTGGCGATGACACCTTCCAGGACTGCACCACTCTGGAAAGAGTAGAGACCGAAGAAGGAATAAAGAAGATTGGCAAGGATGCCTTCAATGGTTGTAAGATGCTCACCGAGATAGACCTCAGCGAGGTAACCAGTCTGGGTGTTTCGTCATTCAAGGACTGCACCAGTCTGTCCAGTGCCACCCTGCTAAAGATTACCCATCTTGACAACGATGCCTTCAATGGCTGTACACGTCTTGAGACGGTAGAGATGGGTGAAGACCTCAAGGTAATTGACAATTCAGCCTTTCTCAACTGTCAGAACCTCATGTCGGTAAAACTGCCACAGCGACTGACCACCATCGGGAAGTCGGTCTTCCGTGGCTGCAAGTCTCTGGCCGAGATAGAACTGCCTTCGTCACTTACGCGCATCAATGACCGTGCCTTCGAGGGCTGTTCCAGCATCAAGACCGTTACCATACCTATGTTGGTGAAGCAGATGGGCAGCAGCACGTTCAAAGAATGTGCCCTCCTGGACAGCGTGAACATTCAGGGTCATATAGAGAAACTGGAGAGCGAGACATTCCAGAAATGTCAGTCGCTGCGCGTGGTGCTCCTGCCCGTTACACTGCGCAGTATCGGCGACAAGGCGTTCCAGGACTGCATCTCCCTGCAGGACGCAAGCCTCCCCGTCTCCGTAAATTCCATTGGTGACAATGCCTTTGAGCGTTGCCTGTCATTAACCGAGGCCATCATTCCGCCAGCATGCACCACCATCGGAAGCGATGCCTACCGTGAGTGCAGCGGATTGAAGACCGTAGACACCCCGGCAGGACTGAAGAAGATTGGCAGCAATGCCTTCAACAAATGCGTTTCGCTGCAAGACTTCTACCTGAAGTCGCCAGTGCCGCCCAGCATCTCCTCGAACACGTTCAAGGGTGTCACCGGTAGCCTGTGCCGTTTCATCGTTCCAAAAGGTTCCAAAACCCGCTACTACGGTGACAAGAATTGGAACAAGGCTGTCATCCTATTCATTGAACAGAAGTAAGAGTAAGGGATTAAAAAAATACCACTGGACATTTGCCCAGTGGTATTTAAAACTTTACGTTTTGCGTTTGAACGTTTGAAGTGCTATTACTGGATAGCTTCCTTTGCAGCGTCAATGGCGTCGCCAGCAGCCTCAACGGCGTCGCCAGCAGCCTCAACAGCAGCCTCAGCACCTTCCTTCAGGCTCTGAGCCTTAGCCTTGATGTCGCACAGAACACTGTCAACAGCAGCGGCATAGTTCTCAGCCTCTTCAGCAATACCGAGCTCAGCCACAGCAGCCTTAGCAGCGATAGAATCCTCAGCGGTCAGAACATAGTCTTCGACAACCTCAGCAACCTCCTCAACGGGAGCCTCAACTTCCTCAGCGGCGGGTTTGGTCTCGGTGTTACCGCAAGCTACGAACATAGCGGCGGCGGCAAACATAAATGCAATCTTTTTCATTTCTTTGCTTTTTAAAATCTGTAAAACAATCATTAGTTTATTAAATCGGTGCAAAGGTAGACATTTTTTTCAATACGACGATACTTTTTTTTGATTTTTTTTCATTACTTTTTGTAACTTTTTAGCAAACGACTGAAAAACAATAATATACGAAATGTTAAAAATGGTATAGATTTCAGATATTAAACTTTTTTTGCATAAAAAGCCTTTACTACGATAATTATTTTGTGTACCTTTGCAGTCACAAATGCATAGCAGGTGCGCATTGTTTCGCACAATTATTAATATATGATAGACTCATCGGCTTTTCAAGGCAAGACAGCAAGCTACTTCACACTGGGATGCAAACTGAATTTCTCTGAAACGTCAACCTTCGGGAAGATGCTTCAGGAGTTGGGTGTGCGTACCGCCGAGAAGGGCGAGCGGGCAGACATCTGCCTCATCAACACCTGCTCGGTGACGAGCGTTGCAGACCGCAAGTGCCGTCAGGCCATACACCGCATCATACGGGAGAATCCTGAGGCTTTCGTCGTCGTCACGGGTTGTTATGCCCAGCTGGAGGCTCCTTCTATAGCCGCCATCGAGGGGGTGGACCTCGTGCTGGGCAATAATGAGAAAGACAGGCTGGTGCAGCTTCTCTCCGATGCGTTGAGAAATAAGGAGGTAAAGGAGTTGAGAAATGCCGTGATACTGCGTCAGGAAAAGACAAAGGACATTACCACCTTCGCCCCCAGCTGTTCACGTGGCAACCGCACCCGTTATTTCCTGAAAGTTCAGGACGGCTGCGATTATTTTTGCACCTACTGCACCATCCCCTACGCCCGTGGCTTCAGTCGTAATCCTTCGATAGCATCGCTCGTGGCCCAGGCCGAGGAGGCGGCCCGAGAGGGTGGCCGTGAGATAGTGCTCACGGGGGTGAACATCGGTGACTTCGGCAAGACCACCGGCGAAAGGTTCATCGACCTTGTGCGTGCCCTCGACCGTGTGGAGGGTATCAGCCGTTACCGCATCAGCAGCCTGGAGCCTGATTTGCTCTCCGACGAGCTGATAGTCTATTGCGCACAAGAGAGCCGCGCCTTCATGCCTCACTTCCACATCCCCCTGCAAAGTGGCAGTGACGAAGTGCTGCGACTCATGCACCGCCACTACGATAGTAGGCTCTTCCGTGAGAAGATTCTGCGTATCAAGGAGCTGATGCCCGATGCCTTCATCGGGGTAGACGTGATGGTGGGCTGCCGAGGCGAGACACCGGCATGTTTCGAGGAGACATACGCACTACTTGAGCAACTTCCTGTGAGCCAGCTCCACGTCTTCCCCTACTCCGAGCGACCCGGCACGCAGGCTCTGAAGATTCCCTATGTGGTGGAGCGTAAGGAGCAGGACGAGCGCAGCAACCGTCTGCTGGAACTCTCCGAGAAGAAGACCCATGACTTCTACAGACACTATACGGACACCGAGGCCGAGGTGCTCTTCGAAAAGGCTCCCCGTGGCAGGGCCATGCATGGCTTCACCCGTAACTACCTCCGGGTAGAACTACCAGCACGTGATGCCCGCCCGGAATACGACAACCAGATAATGAGAGTCTACTTAGGCGACTTCAATCCCCTCCACGAGGCACTCGTGGCCAAGATTTGACTCTATAACCCTGACTTTAGACCTTAGACTTTAGACTTTTGACCTCAGACCTCAGACTTTAGACTTTTGACCTCAGACTTTAGACTTTTGACTTTTGACCTCAGACTTTAGACTTCAGACATCAATGCAACGGCTAGCAATTGTGATACTCAACTGGAATGGCGAGACCATGCTGCGCCAGTATCTGCCCAGCGTCATACAGTATTCCCGTGACGAGGCTACGGTCTACGTTGCCGACAACGGTTCCACCGACGACAGCCTTGACCTGCTGCGATGTCATTTCCCTGAGTGCCACATCATCGAACTGGGAAAGAACTGGGGATTCGCCGAAGGCTATAACCGCGCCCTGGCACAGGTAGATGCCGAGTACTACCTGCTCCTCAACAGCGACATCGAAGCCACCCACCACTGGCTCACGCCGCTTTTGGAGTTCATGGACACCCATCCAAACGTTGCTGCCTGTCAGCCTAAGCTGCTCTCTATGGCCGACCACGACCGCTTCGAGTATGCCGGAGCCTGTGGTGGGTTCCTCGACCGCTATGGCTATCCATTCTGCCGGGGACGACTGTTCGAGACCGTAGAACGCGACGAAGGACAGTACGACGATGCCTCACCCATCCTATGGGCCACTGGAGCCGCCCTCCTCGTGCGTGCGCGTATATATAAAGAGGTGGGAGGTCTTGATGCCCGCTTCTTTGCCCATAACGAGGAGATAGACCTCTGCTGGCGCATGTGTATCAAGGGCTATGAGGTATGGTGCCTACCCGACTCGCAGGTCTATCACCTTGGAGGAGGCACGTTGCCCAAGGGCAATCCCATGAAGACCTTCCTCAATTTCCGCAACAACCTGACAATGCTCTACAAATGTCTGCCCCAGCGTGACCTTCGCCGTGTAATGCTCGCGCGCTGGTTCCTCGACTATGTGGCGGCGTGGCAGATGCTCCTGTTGCAGCACAACATGGGAGATTTCCTTGCCGTCTATCGCGGCCGCCGTGCCTTCCGTCACTGGCGCAAGGAATTCGATAAAGACCGGCAGGAGATACAGCAATGGCGAAAGGCAGGACAGGCCGACGAACGCATGTCGCTGTTCCTGCTCTGGCAGTATTACGCCAAGGGGAAGAAAACCTTCAGGGAACTTTCATCAGGTCGGCAATGACCATGTCACTGACAAAGAGGCCGTCACGTGTAAGGCGCAGACGACCTTTCTCTTTGTCGTGGACGAGCAGCCCTCCGTCAATGTATCGGGCAGCCATGCTGAGGCAATAGTTGCGCTCCGTTGGGGAGAGCAGTGACAAGGAAAGACCTTCGATGGTGCGTAGCGCCGTCATCACCCGCTCGTTGTAGCATGTGATGTCATCGAGCACTTCGCCTTCATAGTTCAGCTGTCCGCTCTCCACACCTTCCATATACTTCGAGACATCGGCTACATTCCACTGTCGGCTTCGGCCGTTGAAGGAATGTGCTGCTGCTCCCAGGCCGAGGTAGGGAGTCTGGTTCCAATAGCCGCTATTGTGATGTGAACATCGGCCAGATAGGGCGAAGTTGCTGATTTCGTAATGCTCATAACCAGCAGAGGCAGTACGGTCAAGAAGAGAGTAGTACATGGCGCGGCTCTGCTCGTCATCAATGGGAGACACTCGCCCCTGTTGCAAGAGGCGGTGCAAGGCCGTACCCTCCTCGTAGGTCAGGGCGTAGGCCGAGAGGTGTTCTACGTGTAGGGAAAAAGCTTTGTCAACGTCGGCCTCCCATTCGCTGAGCGTCTGGCCGGGGAACCCGTAGATGAGGTCAACGCTGATATTGTCAATACCGGCACGGCGCAGACGGTCTACAGCCAAGGCCACCTGCACGGACGTATGACGACGGTGAAGGAAACGTAACCGCTCGTCGTTGAAGGTCTGGGCACCCATCGACACGCGGTTGACGGGCAGACGGCGCAGCAGCGAGGCAAACTCCTCGGTAACATCGTCGGGGTTGCACTCCAACGTCACTTCCTCCGCACCGCCAAGGGTTTCAAAGAGCTGCTCCAACTGGCTTTCCGTGAGCACCGATGGCGTTCCTCCTCCTATATAAATGGTGCTAGGAGGAAGGGCGATGTAGCCAGGACGCAAGTGGTACTCACGACAGAGTGCATCGACATAGCGCTGTTGTAGCGACAGGCCTGTAGTGGAATAAAAGCCGCAGTAGATGCAGCGGCTTTTACAAAAAGGAATATGTACGTAGATGCCCGACATTAATCCTTTAGCACTACGCTACGGCTTTTTCCTGCCATGACGTCGATGACGGCAGCAATATCGGCCACGTCAACGTTATTGTCGCCATTAACATCTGCCGTAGCTTTTGTTACACTGTTACCCTTGCCGGCCATCACGTCGATGACGGCAGCGATGTCGGCCACGTCGACCACTCCGTCAGCATTCACGTCGCCCTTGACATCAGACATCAAGACAATGTCTCCACCGTTGGGAACAGCATTAAAGTATACGTTCCCATTTTTCACCTCAGCGTCAATCTTCTTGTCGCCTTGTATCACCTTGACAGCAGTCCAACTCGCGGGCAGCGGTATTTCGATGGAGAGCGGGTAATCCCAGTTGCAAAGCGTTTGATCCAAATTGTGGATGAGCTTCCATGTCTGACTATAGTTGTCAGAGGCTTTCTTCTGGAGATAGGATGCTTTCCGCTCCTGAACGTACATGATGGCGTCGCGGAGTGTGGCCACCCAGCAATCCTTTTTGTTTTGGTCCAGCCAATAGAGGGTTTCCGTAAATGCATTCTGGTTTGTCGGGGAGTAATTTGCATAACCGTTTCTTAGATCTGAAAAGCCAAACAATCCAAAGACGACCCACCCACTTTTTCCTATGGCTTCATTACATTTGCTTACAAAAGCATTCGTCGTATTTATATAATCACCATCTTTGCCGCATAAGTTACATGGGATTTTGGCCCAGTTTGACGGACCGTCCTTTCCCATAATGTCAGGAAGGTCCTTCCAGCTACCATTACAGATGCGCCCACCGAGATAATTATTCAACACTTCACTTTCATTTTTAGGCACATTGCAGTTCGGATAAGCAATGGTCAGGCAAGGCTGGCCAACCTTTTCCTCTATGTGCATTTTTGAGGAAGCCAGCTCATCACCGCAAATATTAGGATGTGAATCGGAGTGGCTGCCTATCTCATGTCCGTTTTGTGCAATGCTCCTGCACCAATCCCAGGAAGGATTCCAATTGGTTACAACAAAGAACGTGGCTTTGAACCCGTACTGGTCTAACTGTTCCACAGCCCACTGATGGCACTCCATCCCCGTTACATCTTCGAAGGTAAACGTAACGGCAGCCTTGCACCCGTTTGGCCAAATGGCGATTGTCTGTGCCGTCATGGCAGTGAAGCCCGACAACATGCAGATAATGATACTAATACTAATGATTCTCTTTTTCATTACGTTATATAATCTTATAATTGACCTTTCCAAGTAAACATTCCGTTGAATTCTTCTTCAAGGCTCGGCAGCTCACGGAAAAAACCGAACACCGCACTGCCGCTACCGCTCATGGCGGCATAGACGGCACCGAGCTGGTAGAGGCGCTCCTTGATGGCGCCAATCTCAGGATGCAGTGCAAAGACACTCGCCTCGAAGTCGTTGACGAGGTCGTCGCGCCAGCTTTCGATGGGCTGGCAAACCACGTCGCGACAATTTTTCTGTGGGTAGTGGGGCGTGATGTGCGAGAATGCTTCACGTGTAGGGACAGGGATGTTTGGACGTACTACGACAATGCTTAGTCCGCTGATTGACAATTCTATAGGTTGTAACCGCTCACCTATCCCTTCGGCGTATGCAGGACGTCCTATAATGAAGAATGGGCAGTCAGCTCCCAATCGAGCAGCACGGTCGATGAGCTGTTGCTCCGAAAGCCCCAGGCCGAACATAGTGTTTAGCAGGGTGAGCATGGCCGCACAGTCGCTGCTGCCGCCACCCATGCCGGCCTGTGTGGG
>JAEEGL011199276.1_pt1 | contig 13529 bp, 9 predicted proteins | sample 9134231 | NCBI WGS metagenome assembly JAEEGL01 (sample SAMN16246548, study PRJNA631951) | gut metagenome | biome: gut microbiome; feature: rumen; material: fiber-attached | host: Bos | place: Iran: Karaj | collected 2018-10
AAAGATAAAAAATCTGATTTTATACGGTCTGATATTCATCGTTAAACCAAACCGCTTGAAATCGCAAAAAATGAAGACGTCGGCTTTGCCGACTAATGAAGCCACTCGCGTCGCTCGTTAATGAAGACGGCGGCTTTGCCGCCTAATAAAGCGAAGTCGCCCCCGTTCCTTAATCAGCGAACGCAGTGAGCGTCTTCATTCCTTCGTTAGCGAAGCGTCTTCATTAGCCCCGAAGGGGCGACTTCATTGAAAAATCCGTCCTTTCGGACGGATTTTTCTGGCTGCGGCACTAGGATTCGAACCTAGGTGATGACGGAGTCAGAGTCCGTTGCCTTACCGCTTGGCGATGCCGCAATATTCAGTTGCGGAAAACATTATAGCAACTCAAAACCGATTTGTCAATAGGTTTTTCAAAAAAACTCGTGCAAACGAAGAAAAAAATGAGAGACGTTAATTTGTGAATTGAGAATGAAGAATCAGACGCCGTGTTCCGCGATGTTCCGTGCGCCGCTTCTGCGACGCGCCTTGGGAGCCCCCGCCGTGAACCCCCAAAAACTCGGCAAGCTCGTTTTCGGGGAACCCCGGCCGCCCTCCAATCTCCCAAACCCCAGATAACAAATTAATTACCTTATACACTCGGTTCGTAAGAACCGAATTTCACTTGCCGAAGGCAAATTTCACTGCATGGCAATTTCACTCGACGCAGTCGAATTTCACTGCGGCGTAAGCCGCCATGCCTCCCCCCTTATCCTCGATTTCATCGAGGGGGCGCGCAGACCGGAAGCAAAACAAAAACTCCGCGTACAGCAGAGTTTTCGTTTTTGCATTAAAGAGCCTTTTTGATCGCGGCAAGAAAATCCGCGTATTCTTCAAACGCCTGAAGGTCCGGGTTATCCGCTTTGATCTTTTCGGTCGAGCGGAACAAAAATCCGGCTTTGCTTGCGCGTATCATCTCAAGGTCGTTGAAGCTGTCGCCGGCGGCTATCGTTTCAAAGCCGATCGACTGCAGAGCTCTTACGGCGGTGAGCTTCGTCTTTTCCGTTCTCAGTCTGTAACCCGTGACCATGCCCTCGGGCGAGATCTCCAGGGTATTGCAGAATATCGTCGGATAACCGAGCTTTTTCATCAAAGGTGAAGCGAACTGCGTGAACGTGTCGGACAGTATTATCACCTGCGTCACCGAGCGGAGCTCGTCGAGAAATTCTTTCGCGCCGGGCATCGGGTCTATCGTTTCGATGACTTTCTGTATCTCGGCAAGTCCGAGTCCGTGCTCGGCGAGTATTTTTATACGGTATTTCATAAGCTTGTCGTAATCCGGCTCGTCGCGCGTGGTGCGGCGCAGTTCCGGTATGCCGCTCGCTTCTGAAAACGCTATCCATATTTCGGGCACGAGAACGCCCTCAAGGTCCAAACATACTATATTCATTTTTTACCTTCTCATTTCGATACGTACTGATATTTGAATCTGCCGCCGGGAGCGACGTCGCCGAGCGTATAGAAATCCATTATGTCGCCTTCGTTCTGCGAGTTGTCAGCCCATTTGAAGCAGAGCGAGAACTGACCGTCGCCGATACCGAGCATCGAGCGCGGTATCTTTACCGTCATCACGTTGCCTTTGACTGCGTATTCGACTTTGCCGACCTCGGTCGACTCAAAGCCGCTGCCGGTAAAGGCTTCGAGCGTAGCTTCGTGATCGTTGTCGGGCGATTTCTTGTTGAGTATGAAATCGAACGTCTCCCATTCCTTGCCCGTGTCTGCCGTGTCGATATAGAGCCTCATCCAGTTTTCGTCTGTGTACGGAGTAATGTCTTCGACGCAGCGGATCATGAAATAGACGTATTCGGAATCCTGAGCGACTTTTGCGTCGTACAGGTCGTTTCTGCCGGAATTGTCTTTATAACGGAAGGGCGAATTTGTCTTCGGGTCGATATATCCGGTCGCCGCGCGCGCCATAGTGTTGCCGGAATACGTGCGGTATAACGGCTCTACGTTCGCCCACTGACCGAATCCGCCGTATATGTCTATCGTTTTCGCGCCTGACGCCTCGGTCAGGGCGTTCACGCCTTTGTATCTGCGTATGAAGTTGACCATCTGGTAATAGTAGTGGTCTTTGAGATCGCCTTTCGACGGTTCAATGTCGCGGCTGCGCAGATCGTCGAACTGATCGGCGAAAGCGTTGTTAATGCCCATCCATTCCCGCTGACGTATGGCGACCCATTCGTTCCAGCCGGTGATGAAGATGAATTTCGGGTCGACTTCAAGCGCGTATTCGAACTGTTCGGCGAAATTCGCGCCGTACAGCTTCGCGTTTTCGCGGGTATCGTAACCTTTCGACGTGTATGTGCGGTCGGTGACGTTTTTGCCGTTCATCGCGGTAAGCGATCTCGCCTTGTAGTTGTGGTTCTGCGCCACGCCGACGGTGATCATCTCGTTTTCTTTCGATTTGTTCTGATACACGGCCTGCGGATAAACTGAGAGCCAGCCCCACTGTCCTTTAACGGTCTGCTTTGCAAGGTAATCGGGCTGTCCCTGCCTCCACGTAAAGAAATTGTATACTTCTTTCTGCAGCTGATCTTTTCTGTCGAGCGCGCTCTTCCAGCCGAGCATAAGCGGTTTGCCTTCCCACATCATCCAGGAATCGGGGCAGAAATTGACCTGATATATGTTCAGATAAAGTTCTCCCATCTGCGTTCTCGCGTGACCGGCGTCGGTGAATGGAAGAAGGAAAGTCACCTTCGGCGCGTTCACCCCGTCGGCCCTCGCTTCGGAGAAGACCTCCATCATCAGTTTGGCGGTCTTCAGCCACGTAAACGTGCCGTTCGTGTTGTCGTTGATCACGCAGTCCACTCCGGCGTCCGCCAGAAGCTCCGCCTGTTTTCTGAGCACCCATCTGTCGTTGCCGTTGTAATAACCGTAGATCGGTTCGTTCCAGAAATGGTAGTTGGCCGAACCCCAGCGCGCGTCGTTGAAGTTGTTTATGTCGATATCCGGATACTTGTCGAGTATCTCCTGGTTGTTGTACGCTGCGACCTGCGAGTAAAAATCGCCGTGCCACGGGGAGTAGAAGATGCCGACCGTTTTATCTGCTTTAACGTCGCCGACGTCCGCGTTTGTAAGGAGCACTCTGCCGAGTCCGTCCACGCCGACGAGAGTGCCGGGATCGACGAATCCGTCGTTTAATACGGTTCCGTTTTCGTCTTTCGGCACCGTACTGTTGTCGAGGCTCGGATCGTACGTCTGCGCTTCGGTGACGGCTTCGGTCGGTTCATCCGTGATCTTCTCCGTCTGCGTTTCTTTTGCTTCCGTCGCCGCTTCGGTCTCGGCGGGCTGATTTCCGGCACAGCCGAAAATAAGCGGCAAAACCGCCGTCACGGTGAGCAGTATCGCAAAAAGCCTTAGTCTTTTCATATGAAAACCCCTTGTTTTTCGTGTTTATCATATAATAACACATATATTTAAACTTGTCAAGACTTGACTTTGTAACGATTTTTTGATATTATATAATAAAGTAAGACCGGAAAATGAGAAAATGAAGAAACAAAACCCGTATCCGTATTCGGACAGCAATAAAAGATATCAGACCTACGATTATTACGTCAAGCGCAGATTCGGCAAAAAATGCGCCAAACTGCCGCTCGACATAGGTCTGTCATGCCCGAATATCGACGGAACGAAAGGCTTCGGCGGCTGCGTCTACTGCTCCGATCGCGGCTCGGGCGATTTTACCGCGGGCAAAACGCTGTCCGTCACGGAGCAGCTCGATCTGCAAAAGCAGACGATGATAAGAAAATGGGGAGAAGATATATTCTTTATCCCGTATTTTCAGGCGCATACGAATACTTACGCCCCGCTTTCGTATCTCAGACCAAGGTTCGAAGAAGCCGCGGCGTACGGCGGCGCGGTAAGCGTCAGCATAGCTACGAGAGCGGACGCGCTCGAACCGGAAACGCTCGAATACCTGTCGGAGTTATCGGAGCGTATACCGGTCACGGTCGAACTGGGGCTTCAGACCGCGTCCGACCGGACGGCGAAAATCATAAACCGCTGTATGACGACGGAAGAATTCGTTAAAGGCTTTGAACTGCTCGGAAAATACGGCAATATCAGGCGCGGCGTGCATATCATAAACGGTCTGCCCGGCGAAGACGAAGAGCAGATGATAAACACGGCAAAATTCGTCGCTTCGCTTCACCCGGACGAAGTCAAAATACACCTGCTTTATATTCTGACGGGTACGAAAGCGGAGAAGATGTACCGCGACGGCGTTATAAAGCCGATGGAAGAAGACGAATTCATAGCCGTTACCGTAAAACAGCTCACATATCTGCCGCCCGATACCGTTATCGGCAGACTGACCGGCGACGCGTCCGCCGACCGGCTTGCGGCGCCTCTCTGGAGCCGCAGGAAAGTGTGCGTGTTAAACGGCATTGATAAAAAAATGGCATCCGACGGTTTATATCAGGGAAAGGAATACGAATGAAAAAGAAATTCATTTTGTTTTTGACCGCGGCACTCTGCCTCTGCTTCGTCATAGGATGCGGCGCCGGCGGCGATACGGTCACGACCGGCTCTCACGACAGCGCGCAGACGGGGGCGCAGACGGAAACGCCGACCGGAAGCGAAACCGAAAAAACGGACGCGACGACGGCTCAGCCGGAAGTAAAACTGCCCGATCACTATATCGATTTCCGTGACGTTGAAAACGTAAACGCCGTTACCGGTCTGTATCACGTGGCGGTCGAACCTACGGAGAAGGGAATGAGAGTGCGGTTTCTGCCGAGCGGCGGCAAGCCGTCCGATCCCGATTACTGTTTCGATCCTTACATGACGCTGCCTCTGCCCGAAGGCAGATTCTCGGTAGACGATTATCCGTACTTCGTCATAATACTCAACACGAGCCGCGCAGATATGAAAGGCGACGTCAGATACAAAACCGACGGGCTTAAAAGCCCTGATTCCTACCCGACGAACAGATTCGCGTATAAGGGTACGGGCGAACAGATAATAGTTCTCGATCTTACCGACAGCGACGTGCTGTTCATCAACCCCGGCGACAAACCAGTAACGGGCAATTACAGCGATCTGCGGATGGATATGTTCGAAAACAGCGCGTCCGCAAACGACTGGTTCGAGATCTGCTGCTACGCGTTTTTCTCATCTTACCGCGAGGCGTGCGAGTTCACCGGACTGCCCGAACCGCCGAAAGAACCCGAAAAAGAAAAGCAGGATCTTTCGGCATATCCGCTCGGAGCGGAGTTTTCCGATCCGCCGCTTGCATACAGACCGAGAAAACTGCTTTACGGTTTTGACAGCGGTTACGAATACAAATTGAAGTCGCTTCTGAACGCCGGCTACGGCGGCGTAGTATCGAACGTAAACTTCACGAAGAAATATCTCAAAGACGATAAAGAGTTCGAGCTGCTGAAAGAAGTTTACGAGCGCGCCGTCTCTCTCGGCATGACCTGCTGGATATACGACGAATACCAGTGGCCGAGCGGCAAGGCGTTCGGTCAGGTGCTCGAAGGTCACCCCGAATATGAGGCGACCGGCATAGAGATGATAAAGGTCACAGGTACCGGCGATATAGATTACACGCTGCCGGAGAATTATATCCGCATCGCCGGCTCGACGCTCGTCAAAGACGGAAAAAGAGAGAACGTCGGCTTTACCGATAAAAAGATCGGCAAAAAGAATCAGGGAAGCTACACGCTGTACGTTTACGCCCGCCGCATAACCAATCAGAAAAAAGAAGACCCGAGCGACTTCACGACCCTGCGGGACGTCGATCTGCTCAACCCCGACGCGGTGCGCAGATTCATAGATACGACGTACGAGAAATACAAAGACAAATTTGCCGATACGTTTTCGCTTGTCGAAGCGTTCTTCACCGACGAACCGCTGCTCGGCAACCGCGATATGAACAACTACGTTGTATGGACGGATAAGCTGCCCGAAAAGTTTGAGCAGATGCACGGTTACGGCATCGAGGATCATCTGTATTCGCTTTTCGCGGGCGATACGGACGAAGACAGGACCGTAAGAGTGAATTTCTATCAGACAGTGTCGGAGCTGTTCTGCGAAGCGTATTTCAAACAGCTTTCAGACTGGTGCGAAGAACACGGCTGCGCGTTCTCCGGTCATATGCTCTTTGAAGAGAATATGCAGAGGCAGATCGAGACGTACGGCGGAGATTTCATGCATCTCGTCGGTACGATGAGCATACCCGGCGCGGATATACTTCAGGTCGAACCAGACGCTCTCATGAACGTGAGCACCGACATAGGCAACTTCATGGGACTCAAATACGTCTCGAGCGCGGCGAAGAACGCCGGCAAGACCAAAGTGCACCTCGAATTCAATCCGGGCGCCGTTTCAAACGCCAGATTCTTCTCGAATCAGCTTTATTACGGCACGGGCGGCGCGACTCTGTCGACGTTTTTCGGCAGCAACCAGTTCTCGACGATACTCGGCGATTCGCAGATGAAAGTAAAGGATCTCAAGACCGTCAACGAATATATCGGCAGAATAAACGTGATGCTCGAAAACGCCGTCACGTCGACTGGCGTCGCCGTGTTTTATCCGATAGATTCCGCGAGAGCGTACTATATCCCGGACGGGGATCAGTTCAACTGGTACGGTCCGTCCGTCACGGCAAAGCTCAACGCGTATCTCGCGGACTCGTGCAGATCGATCATCGAAGCCGGTCTCGATTTTACGCTGCTCGATAGACAGAGCATAGAAAACGGCGCGGTCGAAAGCGCATATAACAAAGCCTCGGGCAAAGAGGGAACGTTTCTTAAGGTCGGACTCGGCAGTTACTCGGTCGTCGTAATGCCCGACGTCACGGTGATCGACTGCGAAACGCTCGATGTGCTTCTCAGCTTCAAACTGGGCGGAGGCGAGATAATCTGGTTAAAGTCCGTGCCTTCGACGTGCACAGATATGCGTCAGACCGAAAGATTCAAAACGCTCGTCGGCAAACTTGCGCCTAAAGTTTTCAAAGGCGACCTCACGGCGAAGCTCAAAGAGCTTTCACCGTCTGAACTCAAGCTCGAAGCGAGAAGCGGAGTTTTCGTTTCGGAATACGAACGCGCCGATATCGGCAGAACTTTATACTATATAGTGTCGACGAAGACTTACGGGCATAAAATAAAGATAACGCTTGACGGCGATTATCTCATATACGATCCGTACGAAGCGACCGTGACCGAAGCGAGCGGTATGGCGGAATACAGGCTCGAAAGCTATCAGGGAATAATAATACTCAAATAAAGGAGAAGAGTTATGAAGATCACACTTTACGGAGCGGCAAGCAACGCGGTAGACAACGTCTATAAAGAAAAAGTTTACGAACTCGGGTGCGAAATGGCGCGGCGCGGTCATACGATGGTATACGGCGCGGGCGGCGGCGGACTTATGGGCGCCGCGGCGGAAGGCCTGCACGACAACGGCGGAAAGATAGTCGGCGTGACGCCGCATTTCATGAACACGGTGGAGCCGATATACGAGCACTGCACGGAATTCATCGCGACGGAAACGATGTCCGAACGCAAGGATATAATGGAAAACATGGCGGACGCGTTCGTAATAGTCCCCGGCGGCATCGGCACGTTCGACGAGTTTTTCCAGACCTTGACGCTCAAAAAACTCGGCAGACACAACAAACCGATAGTTCTTTACAACGTCAACGGCTTCTGGGACAATTTGCTCGCCGTCGTCGGCGCGGATATTTTCAAAGGCTTCATCAGCCACGACGTAGCCTCGTGCTTCTGCGTGCGCGAAAGTCCGCAGTCGGTAATCGATACGCTCGAAGAACTTGTAAAATAAAAAAGATTTCCGCGTCAACAACGCGGAAATCTTTTTTTATTTTTCTTTTATTTCAAATACGCATTCGCCGCATCCGACGCTCGAATAGAATATCGCGGGCGCTACGGGCGTATTCGACGTACAGGCGCCGTAGACGAATCTGTATCTGCCGTCGGGCAGCCTCTCTATCTCGCCCGTGCCGTTTATCGTCGAGAAACCGGGGAAATAGCAGTTTTTGCCGGTACCCGCCGCCGGGTCGTCAGGATCGACTCCGGCGAGCCTCATTATCGGGCCGCGCCAGCCGAGTCCGTCAGCCGAGAACTGCACCGCCGGCACCGCGGAGTTGCGGTAGTCGATGAACGTTGTGCGGCAGAACAGCGCCTCGCCGTTATCGAGCCTGAGCCAGCCGATCTGATTGCCGAGCTGCCATAAGCCGTTCACCGCCTCCGCCTCGGCGCAGTCGAACGACAAAGGGTCTGCCGTTCTTATGCGTATCGATCTTACCTCCGTATTGCGAATAACCATTCTTACGTACATCCAGAAGCATTTGCCGTCCGGATCGTCGGGGAAATAAACGACCTCTTCGTGATCGAAGCTTGCGTATTCGGGAATGTTTATAATGACCGGCGCGTCGGTCTTGCGCTCGAAGTGCAGACCGTCTTTCGACGTTGCGACGCCGATACTGTCGTGACCGATAAGAGTGCCGTCTTCGAGATGCGTGTAGTTTTCACACTGCCAGTACATATAGTACGTTCCGTCAACGTATACGACCTCCGGTTCGATCGTGTTGCCGCTCCACCACTCGCCGTTCATTCCGAGCTCGCCGCCGAGATAGAACGCGGGACCGTCGAGATTCCGAAACCAGTGAACGCCGTCGTCTGAAAGATACACGAGCACGTGGTCGCCGTCGGACGGGGTGTATTTGTCTTTATCGTAATCGACGTAAAGACCGCCGTTATAAAGTATATACGTTCCGTCGTCTTTTTTGATTATGTGAGTCGAATAGTCGTACGCCGGAGCCTCGGTCGGGTAATTGAGCAAAACGAGATTGACGTCGGTCTTTTTGCCTAACGTCGACGTAGCCACTATATCGTCAACGCCGTCGCAGTTGATGTCGCCGCAGGTCATGTAAGTCGGCGCGATATTGCCCTCCCACGTCGGATACAGGTTCTCGTTGCCGATCTCGTCTTCGTAAGGACCGAACTGCCCGTCCCTTCTGCCGTAATAAGTCCGCAGATCGTGACCGTTGATGCATACGATAAGATCGCATAAATTATCCGAGTTCACGTCTGATGTGCAGCATACGCCGTATTCGTCCTTGATGTTCAGCTGTTTCTCGGCGTATATCTCCGGCACACCGCCGGCGATCAGCCACGATACCGTATCGAAGCCGTTAACGGCTATGATATCGGTCACACAGTCGCCGTTGATATCGCCTGCAAAAACGTTTTCGGGGCTGAATCCGACGCTTGACTTGAGCTTGCCGGCGAGCTTGAATGCAAAACCGGAATTCGAGCCGTAACCGATAACGGCATAAAGCCCGTCGGAGACGAAAAGCAGATCGGTGAAACCGTTGCCGTCAAAATCGCCGGTGCCGCGTATCACGCCGTCAAAATCAAACTTCTGCGAGTATATCAGCCGCGAATCGTCGTATTTGTTCTTCGACTTGCCGATATATATACGTATCTCTCCGTTTTTGTATATCACGTATTCGCCGTATCTGTCGCCGTTGAAATCGCCGTAAACGTAGCCGCTCGCTTCGGGATAATTCCTCGCGCAGACGCTGCCCGTGTATAGATCTCCCATGTGGTGCGAATCGCGGTCGACCATTGACGACGGGCCGTAAAAAACGCTCTCGTATGTTATCTCGTATTTTTTGCCGCCGAGCGTTTCCGTCGCCGCCGTCTTTACGGCGGTCTCTTTTTCGGCGAATCTTTTCGTAAACGCAAAATCTTCGTTTATCTTCGCCTCGCCTGAGTCAAATTCCGGCTCCGGCTCTTCTGTCTGCGCCTCCGTCTGCGCTTCGGTGACCGCGGCGGTTGCCGGCTGCGTTATCTTTTCGGTCGAATCGGCCGCGGGCGGATCGCCGCACGAAAGCACGGACAGAGCGGTAATGACGATAATAAGAATAAGGCTTATTCTTTTTGACATTATACACCTCGAGAATAATTATGCTGGTTATTTATAAGGAAAAATAAAGAGCGGCGATCGCCGGTTCGTACCGGGGACCGCCGTGCAGAGGATCAATCTTTATTCTTCGGTAACGACTTCCGCTTCGGGAGCGTTCTTCTTTACGGATTCGATGCCGTTCAGGCAGCTTGCTTTTGCCTTGTAGCCTTCGGAGGTGGCGATTATTTCACCGTTCGTCGCTTTGAGTCTGAAGCGGTATTCGCCTCTCTTATCCTGATACATTTCGAACTTCGGGCATTTTTCCTTTACGGGTTCTGCAACGGTCTGATCTTCAAAGTTGGCTCTTGCGGAGTTCTTTCTGACGGATTCGATGCCGTTTTTGCAGGATCTTAAGGTCTTGTAGATCTCGGACGTGGCGATGATCTCGCCGTTCGTTGCTTTGAGGTTGAATTTTACGCCTGTCGCAACTGTTTTAATAGCGAATTTTCCCATGATTTTAAGTTCCTTTCATTTATTTACGGTTTCCCTATTAGCGATTATAAACGAAAAACCGAAAAATGTCAATAACTTTTTGAAAATCTTATACAAAAATATGCTTATTTTCACGTTATTCCGACCCGTGAAACTCGACGCGGTACAAATACGCCCTCCGTCCGGCGTTCGAGGTCACGTAGAACTCGCCGTTTATTATATTCACCGATTCCGATTCCGCGTCGTTTTTCAGATGCAGCGGTATGGTCGTTATCAGCTCTCCCTCCCAGTCATAAACGCGGAATTCCTGACTGTAACCGTTACGCGACGATCTTACGAACCATACGGCGTCTTCCGATGCGAAAACTCCCTGCGAGAGCGTGCCGGGCGGATCGACGTTTCTTGTCAGCTTGTGATTGAGCTCCCCGTCCCAGAAATCGAGCGTTTCGCCGCTCCAGCGGGCGGAAGCGTACGCGTCGCGCTCCGGGCAGTAGCTCATCGCGAAAAACGGCTGTCCGAGAGAACCTTTTTCAATCAGAGTCAGACTGTCTCCGTCAACGACCGAATAGCCGTTCCAGCATTCCGTAAGAGTGCCTTGGCAAGACGTGACGAAATACGCTCGACGTTCGGGAAGATAAGTAATGTTGTTTGCGTGCTCGAGATAAAGCGGTCCGTCGCTCGTTTTAACGAGTTTGCCGTATTTATCGAATTTGCATAAAAGAGTGCATTCCTCGCCCCGTATGTCGAATTTGTTGAACGCGACGACCCAGTTTTCACCGTCGTAACAGCACCCCTGAGCAGTTACGTAATCGGTCTGCGGGCATTTGAACGTGAGAATCCTCACGCCCTCAGCGGTAAGAGGCTTCGAAAGATCAGGCGCGGGCGCCGTCTGCGTCGCCGCCTCGGTCAACGCTTCGGTCGGTGCGTCAGTCATATCTTCTGTCGTCAGAACCGCGGTCGGTTCCGGTGAAGAGCCCGTCGTGACGCTGCCGGTCACGGAAGCCGGCGCCTCCGCACAGCCGTACGCCGCAAGCGTAAATATACAGATAAACAGTGAGAGCGCAGCGCGCGATGATTTTTTCATCTTTCACCTTCAGATATAACGTTACGAAAAATCGTATGATTTACGACCGGACAGGCGTTTCGACCTCGGCGGGACGGCGCTTTTTCAGCCGTTTGAAAAGCAGAATGAAACACGTCAGGTGCGCAAAGTCGGTGATGATCCACGAGGCGGGGTAAGATATGTAAAGCGTCTGCAGCGTATGATCCGCGGCAAAGACCGTGTATATCCACAGTACGCGGAAAGCGCACGCGCCGAGCAGAGAAACGATCATCGATACCGTCGAATGTCCTATACCGCGAACACAGTTTGAAAGCACGTCCATTATACCGCAGGTAAGGTAAGTCGTGGCTATCATCGAGAGCCGTATCTTTGCGTAGTATGCGACCTGCGGATTCGGCGCTTCAAGGTTGGAGTAGAGAGATATAAGACTGTCCGAAAAGCCGAACGCCGCAAAACCGAGTATCAGCCCGACCACGCCAGCAAGGATACAGCTGAGCCCCACGGCGCGCTTTATTCGGTCGTAGTTTTTCACGCCGTAGTTCTGCGATACGAAAGTCAGAGCCGCCTGAGAGACGGAGTTCATCGATATGTAAACGAACCCTTCTATATTCTGCGCCGCGGTGTTGCCGTCCATAACGATGGAGCCGAACGAGTTGACCGACGACTGTATGAGCACGTTGGAGATAGAGAAGACCGACCCCTGTACCCCGGACGGCAGACCGATACCGGCGATCAGTTTCAACTCGTTTTTGTCTATTCTCAGCGTTTTGAGCGAGATCCTGCTCGCAGAGTCTGACCTGAAAAGAAAGCGGAGCACCAAAGCTGCGGAGATCGCCTGCGCCGTTATCGTAGCGACCGCGACGCCCGCCACGCCCAAATGGAAAACGATGACGAAGATCAGATTGAGAGCCACGTTGACGATGCCCGCGGAGGCAAGATAACGGAGAGGTCTTCGCGTGTCGCCGCATCCGCGCATTACCGCCGAGCCGAAATTATACAGCATGTTTCCGGGCAGACCGATGAAATAGATCTTCATATAAAGAGTCGCCCTGTCTATGACGTCCGCCGGCGTACCCATGAGCTGAAGCAGAGGTCTGCACATGAAAAAACCGAAAATACCGAGGATGACGCCGCCGATAAGTGCGATGACGACCGCCGTGTTCGAAGTGCGGCTCACGCCTTCGTCATCGCCCTTGCCGTAGTATCTCGCGACCGAAACGCACGCTCCGACCGAAAGACCGACGAACAGGTTCACAATGAGGTTTATCAGCGCGCTCGTAGCTCCGACCGAACCGAGAGAGCCCGGCTCGGCGAATTTGCCGACGACGATCATATCCGCGGCGTTATATAAAAGCTGTAAAATCCCCGCAAGCATCACGGGCAGCGTAAATTTGATTATTTTCGGAAGGATCGAGCCCTCCGTCATGTTTATCTCGTAGCTTTTCAAATCAAACGCCTTTTTCTAATAAAATCGGTATTATTATAGTGGAAATATATGTCTAAATCTACCGTTATCGATCATATTTTTGAATTTAGTTGAGAATTGAGAACGGAGAATTGAGAATTGAGGTGTTGCCTCCGGCAACGTTTTGCGCGGCTGCGCCGCCCTTGGGGGTTTCCCACCCCTCCGGCGCGATAGATCGCGCCAACCCCCAAGCCCCCTTTCCCCTCCCTCGATATATAATCGAGGGGGCCGCGCGGCGCCCCCCGGAAAAATTTCCGAATTGCGGGGGAAGGGGGTACGGGGGATTTAGGGGGGCGGGGGATCCCCCGGAACGAAAAATCAGCACGAACGTTATTCGAAGGTCGTAGGGGCGATTCACGAATCGTCCGTTTGAACGGAGCAATAAGACGTTCGTTTGCGTGACAGTATTGAACCGTCCTCATCCGTCGGCTTCGCCGACACCTTCTCCCAAAGGAGAAGGCACATGTTCGGGTCGTCGAGGCGCCGACCCCTACGGCTCATAAACCGTTAGTTCGATTAGACCCGATCATTCTTGGGGGTTTACCCACCCCTCCGGCGCGATAGATCGCGCCAACCCCCAAGCCCCCTTTCCCC
>JAEEGL011355178.1_pt1 | contig 13529 bp, 9 predicted proteins | sample 9134231 | NCBI WGS metagenome assembly JAEEGL01 (sample SAMN16246548, study PRJNA631951) | gut metagenome | biome: gut microbiome; feature: rumen; material: fiber-attached | host: Bos | place: Iran: Karaj | collected 2018-10
GGTCTCAACACGAGTCGAACCATCAAAAACAAACTCCTCATCAACTTTCTCGGATTTTTTGGTATTGATCTTGTACTTCTCCGGAAGATCATAATCCCCTGTAGGAAGAGCTTGATTGGCGGATTTAGCTTTCATCGCAGGCTGGGAAGGTATGAACTCATCTGCAGGCGTATCTACAGCACTCTGTTCGGAAGCAGTTTTCCTGGCTGCCTGCACCTGCAACGTCCCGGTGGGAATGAGCATAGAAAAAGCGGTTGCAAATGCCAAAACAAATGCCACCACTCGAATAGACAGATTACCCCTATGTATGCGCTTCATAATAGATCCTCCCCTGCATCCCTGCAAAAACCTATCGATCCCGGCATCCGTGCCGGAAGTATAACTATAAAAATATGTATCAAAAAAGAAGGCGACGGTCTCGCCACCTTCCATTTTAGCCTCAAAACGTCTGTTTTGCAATCGCAAGATATGCCCTGTTTTACAGCATTTCACACGCTATATGGTATGTCATTATACCCTACGTTGCCGAGCAACTGTTATCACATCTGATATGTGCTCATCCTTTTTAACATAATCCGCCAGATATGGAATGCAAAACATAACCTTTCCACGCTCCGGCGATGCTATTATTCCATGATCTATAAGATATGCCCTGGATCTGCTTAATTTACTTGTCGCCACTCCAAGTTTACCGGCAATATCCGATGTCTCAGCCAAACGGTCCGAATTCAGACATTCCGACATTGTTTTTAAATATGTTTGCTCGCTATTGGGCAGTTCATCCAGCAGAGGTTTTAAAGCGCGCTGTTCATATGCAAAAATGGCACTTTTAACCGCTTCCTGTACCTCGCCATCCGAAACACTGTGTTTCTTTTCAGTGGTTCTGTCATTAATTAACAGAACAAGGTGATAGCCCAGCAGCTGCATTATATACGGATGCCCGTAACTGGCCATGTTAAGTTTTTCAATGATTTCCGGGGAGGTATTCAACCCTTTTATTTTTGAAAAAACGCTTTTAAACGCATCAGAAGCCTCCTCCCAGGTAAAAAGACCAAGTTCTTCATGCGTAGCTCGGCGCAAGTATGTGCATCCCTCATGTTTTATTATTACAGAGTATGCATACGGAAGTCCTGCAACAGCCAGCATAATATCGCAACCTTTTCTGGATGCCATCTGAAATGCGTTACAAAGAGACGATACATCTTCTATCGGGACTTTTTGAATCTCATCAACCGTAACCAAAAGACCCTTTTTATGCTTCGAACATGCCTCGATCAAAAGAGTTTGCAGCGCGTCTCTACCAATACGCTCTGTCTTGGACACAGAACCGCCGCTCACTCCGCCACCTATCCCCAATATGTTAACGCTCGCATGAGGGCTGACAGTTTTTGTTACCTCATCATAACCGGTCAAGGCATGAACGAGCTGCATTATTGTATTTTCAGGCCCAAGATCAAGGACCATCCTATTTTGGTTTTTAGCTCTGAGAGAAAGCTGTTCTAATAAAGCCGTTTTACCGCTTCCACGGGTTCCTGTGATAAAAATTGCTCGGTCATCACTACCCGCATCGATCATAGCATGATCAAAAAGGTTCAGGATTCTTTCACGGCCAAAAAACACATCCGGCTTTCCTCCAAATATAGGCGAAAAAGGATTGTTAAACATATTATTCCTCCATATCCTGTTCCAAATCAATTTATGTGTATTATACTAACCGGCGCGAAATATGTCAAATATGTAATATGTGCAAAATCTGTAGAATATGTATTTTGTGCAAAATATGTTTTTTGTTCCCAAATATGAAAAAGCCCGGTGAATCGCCTATAGAAACATTTCACCGGGCATGTATGACTAATTTTTAATTTAGCGCTTTTTGTTTGCAGACTTGATGATCACAGGCTCGCCGGTGGATGAAAGATAGCCATCCGTCACCTGATACATCTCGCCGTCGATAAGGTTCTCGTAGTCTCCGTCGGGAACAGCGACTTTGGCAAGGCCACCACGGCCCTCAACTGCAAAAACACCTGCAAAGGTCATGTCCTCGCCGGTAAGGGATGCGGTCACAAGTCCGGGAGCGGACTCATGTGCCTCAAAGGAGCCCTGAGCAAAAACGGGATCCCTGCGGATCTTGGACAGGCGGGCCATAAGAGTCGAAATATCCTGATCCGTGCCGAGATCGCTCCAGTCAATGGTTTCTCTTTCGAAAAGAGAGATGCGGTGGCTGGCGCCGATCTCCTGACCGTTGTAGATAAGGGTGCAGCCCTTCATAAAGTAAAGGAAAGCTGTCCAGTTCTTCAGATCTCTGTCGTCGGGGATAACGTAGTGAGCACGCATGCGATCGTGATTCTCAAGGAAATGAAGTTTTACATAGTTGGCCGGATAAATAGACTCCTGGCGGTTCAGGGCTTCGAGATAGTCCGAAAGGGGACCTCTGCCCTCAACGTAAGCCTGGAAGGTCTCAAAAATATCGTAATCATAACTCATGTCAAAGGCCTGGAAGATCTCGGAATCCGAAAGAGCATCAATTCCCTCGCCACGAAGATAATGTATGAATCCGTACTCAACTGACTCGGCAAGCCAGATGCAGTCAGGGTTTACCTCCGCAACGGCCTTTCTTGCAGCCTGCCAAAACTCAAGGGGAACCAGGGGTGCAACGTCGCAGCGGAAGCCGTCTACCAGATGCGCCCACTTACGGAGAGTGGCTATCTGATAATCCCAAAGCTCCTTATTGTTATAATCAAGATCGATGATGTCAGTCCAGTCACCCACACGGTTGCCAAAGGATCCGTTGGGCTTGTGATAGAACCACTCCGGATGCTCGGCCGCAAGAGTAGAATCAGGGGAAGTATGATTGTAGACAACGTCGATGATGCACTTCATGCCACGCTTGTGGATAGCCTCTACCAATGCCTCCAAGTCTGCTTTCGTACCAAACTCAGGATTAACCTCGCGGTAATCCTTGTTGGCGTAGGGAGAACCCAGAGAACCCTTGCGGGCTTTTTCACCGATAGGATGTATGGGCATGAGCCAGATGATGTCCACGCCAAGATTTTTAATGCGATCCAGGTCACGCTGAAGGCCCGCAAAGGTGCCCTCCTGGGAGAAGTTGCGCACGAATACGCTGTACATAACCTGATTTCGTAAATTCGTAGAAGTGTCTTTTGCCATATTCCCCTCCTTAATAAATCACAATATAAACCATACTACCAAAAAATTTCCGTTTATTCCAGGACATCCTTTTTTTCATGATAACAAGGCATCCCCACGCTGACTCGCAGTCAGATATATGGTTTTTTTGCGAAGTATAAACCGGGTTATTTCAAGGCGCCCGAATGAGGCGATGCCGGGGGCATCGTTGATTGAGGGCAACGCAGAAAGAAACGGTTTAGACGAGTAAAAAGGCCATATATCTGGCGGAGAGTCCGCGTAAACAAAAAGAAAGCCCTGACCCCACGCTCACTGCGCAAAACCAGGACCTTGTAGTACGCGATCAGGGGTTCGAACCCTGGACACCCTGATTAAGAGTCAGGTGCTCTGCCAGCTGAGCTAATCGCGCATATTCCATGTCGCCCTCACGCGACAACAGCGATATTATATCAGAGGTAATTTTAAAATGCAAGCACTTTTTTCAAAAAATTTTTCGAGTCCTTTTTTCGTTGTAATAAATACGGTGATTTGCTACTATTTAATTAGGTTTTTCATGTACCGCAACGCTCATCTTTCCACAAGCCAAAGATGGCGCACAGGAGATTCATATGAAGAAAAACGATAAGAAGACCTTCCGACAGCGGCTTGCCGACAAAAAGGTAAAGCAGCAGATCAACAACGCAGGACCCCGGCGGGCGGAGTTCATCCGGCTTCTGCTCAACATGCTGAACCGCTATGTTACCGTGTTCCTTGTGGCACTGGTCATTTATGTGCTTTTGCTTTTCCTTATGGTGCGCTGCGAGCATAACGCTCCCGGAGCCAACATCCTGGACATGGGGGATGCGGTATGGTATTCCATTACCACATTTACCACTGTCGGATACGGTGATCTGGCGCCTGTGACTGTGCCGGGTCGTTTGATCGGTGCGGTTTTCCTTATCGTCAGCCTCGGCCTGTTGGGATTCTTTGTTGGATTCATGGTGGATTTTATCGCCAGGGTCCATCCCCTTATAGTGCTTTCCATCCACGCCGGCCGGCCCTGGTATATTTTCACCGGTGCTTCACCCTACGCTTCGCTTTTTGCCGAAAATCTCAAGGCTGTCAGGCCCGATGCACTTATTATATATGCTGATTCAAAAAGCGACGACAAGACCAGCAGAGACGTTTATGTCTCCTGGTCAGTGACTGAGCTTCTTGACCGACGCGGTTCCCTTTATGACGCTCACATCATGTGCATGAAGGAAAACGAGATGGAGAACTTCCTGGACTCCGTCAGTTTGGCGGAAACTACGGTTCCCATCATTTGTCTGGCCAATTTCACTCCGGCCCACCACCCTATGAACATCAACTTTTTCTCTCTTACCGACTGCTCTGCCCGGGTCTTTTGGCAGCAGTTTCCTATCGTAAAGCCTGACGAGAGGATCATGATCATAGGCTTTGGCAACGCAGGTACCGTCATGCTGGATCGGGCGCTGGAGCTCAACGTGCTTTATGAAGACCAGCATCTAACCTATCACGTTTTCGGAAACGGGGATGAATACTGCAGAAACAGGAAGCAACTAGGGGACTTTGTTTCGTTGAATGAGGCTTCAACCAGTCGCGACAGTGTTATTTTCCATGATGATCTTTGGAATACTGACGAGGAACTTTTGTGCAATGCGGACCGTATCATCCTTTGTTCCGACTCGGAATGGGACAATATTGAGATCCTTCATACGATCCAGAAGTTCTTTGCCATAAGCGGAAACCTCTACATTTATAACAGTAATGTGCATGGAGTTGCCACTTCATTCGGCCACGCGAGGGATATGCTGACACCTGCTTTTGTACTTCACAACAGACTCAGCGATATGGCTCTTTGCAGGCATGAGCTCTTCCGCTTCCAGTCGGGATATGACGTTCCCATGTGGGAGGATTTGGGCAGCCTGAACAAGGATATGAACTACGTGGCGACGGACCACATCAGCCTCAAGGTTCGTATAACTCTGGGGGATGAGGCTCCGGCAGTGCCCTTTGACGAGCTTGACGCCAAGATACTTCGCCGGGCGGCCAGTGTTTTCAACAATGCTACCGGTGCTGAAAAAAAGCGCCTGCGGCGTCTTGAGCACGTTCGAAGCATGCGCTGCTACCAGCTCCACAACTTCCACCCCGGCGATATCACATCGGATGATCAGCGCACTTCACCGCTTTTGAAACCTTTTGACGAGCTTACCGAGGAACAGCAGGCTCTTTCCGATATCAGCTGGGCACTTTTGGACGAGCTTGCCGCCCACAAGGAAGCCAGAGCGGGACGCTGAGTAAGTTAAGTTGCATCAATTCATTAAGTGTAACTTTTGTATAATTAACTATGATACAATCTTGCATATGATCCACCGTAAAGAAACAAGGAGGTTATAGCATGGCAAAGGATAGCTTTAGCAGTTATATACAAAAGAATCAAAACAAATACATAAACCGTCAGGAACAGATCCAGAAGCAACAGGATGAAAATGCGCAGCTGTCTTCTATCCTGGACGAGATGGCTGTCAATTCCGAGAAGTATGAGACCGGAAGTTACAGCAAGCAGGAAGTTGCAGAGGCAGCCAAGTCCATACTCAGGGCGCAGCCTTATGATGTGGATATCACCCATATGGATCTGACAGATAACGCTGTCTACTACAATACCGAGACCAATAAGAGCAGAGGCCGTTTTTCCCGCAAAAGCATCAGAGACTACGGTAAGATGATGATCGAAAAGGCCAAGGTGATCAGGGAAGACCGGAAAAAGGCCGCAGAGGAAGAGGCCCGTCAGCAGAAGATCCGGGAGGAGAAGGCCAAAAGAGATGCTTTGGTACTTAGTTCCGTTGAGGGAATGACCCTTCCGATGGAAAACATAACAATAGAAGGAGAGTGGCAGCGCGAAGCGGGTTATGCCGAAAAAGAAGCAGGCTTTTTATCAACTGACATGTTTTCCAAGTTTTCACAGATCCCGGCGTACTCCGAGAAATTGCAGGGAATGTTCCAGGGCGAACTTGGAGCTGCCATGCAGGAGAGAGTAAAAACCACTTTATCCGCAGATATCCCTCCTTATGAGGATTTCGTAGCAAAGCTTAACACTAAAATGCAAAGCAGCATAAAAAACTTTGCTCAAAACAAGGATCATTCCGAAGAAGATGTGGCAAAACAGAAGACCCTACTCATGGCACAGTATACCGAAAAACAGCAGCTCATTGAGAAGCGCTACCGTGATGTCAAGGAGGGAAGAGTTTCTCCCGAGGCCTTCAAGCTCTTTCTGGACACCACTCTTCTTACCTTCATGGAATCATCACAGAATAACCTTTACAAGACTTTTGTCTCCAGCGCCCCTGATAAGATGGTCGGCGAAGCAGCCAAACAAAAAAAGAAGGAATCAGAGGAATTAAAAGCAGAGTTTGACGCAGCTGACAGATTAGAGGAAAAGGAGGCCCACGTCACAGGCCAGCCCAAAACCGAAGCATGGAAGAAGCAGTATTTAAAGAAGCATCCCTATAAAGCGGCAGTTGATAAGATCGCACAGATGTATAAAACCGTTTGTGATCAGGATACCAAGAAAAACATTCCCCAAAGGAAGGCATTCCTGGAAAGCGGTTTTGTACAATTTACAGGCGACAACTTTGCTGCCAATACAGTCAAAAAGCGCTTTTATGTTACCTGTAAAGAAAACAAGCACGCAGATATGCTGGAGGCCTGGGCCGCAGTGCTTGAAAGAAACAAGGATCTCAGCCAGAGATTAAAATTCAAGTTTGGCGGAGATATGTTTAAGGAAAGAAAGGACAATATCGTTATCTACGTTCCGGAAAATGTCACGGAAGAAGAAATGAATGCATTGATGACTGAATTTTCCAAGGAATGTGAGAAAAATAAGGTCCTCGCCGACGGAAAAGACTCCATGGAGACTGCAGGCAAATTTGCCGACGGTATCGGCGTAGCCCCTGAGTTTCCTGTCTCCAAGTATTTAACGATGGTCCTGGACAATGGCTTGAATGACCAAAATGCAACTAATGAATTCTACAAAAACATGAAGGCCATTGCGAAAAAAGAAGGCAAGAAAGTAAAAGACGATAGAGTTCCCGATCCTGGATTCTCTTATAATCAATACTTGACAAAAGCCGTCTTTTTGGCGCACTCTATTGTTAGGCAGAAGCATGGTATCGGACCGGAGGGCTCCATCGATGGCGATGAGGCGATGATGAAGGAAGTCACTTCATATTTCAATGATTTCATTCGTCTGGCAGGAGTAGATCCTGCAACTTTTGATCAGAATTAGGAGGCATAGATCTTGATAACAGCAACCCAACTTATAGACTACACGGAAGTAGAAGCCCTTCGCGGACTGATCCCCGAGGATATCTACGAAGGCTTTACTCCAAATTCCGGAAGGATGGCCTTTTGCGCCGCAACAAAAAAGGCAGTATGTGGTATCCTGGTTTTTGACGCCAAAAAATCGGCTGTCATACAAAGCCTTTATGTAATGCCGAAGTACCGGAAAAAGTATATCGGCACCGAGCTTTTGGAGACCGCCATATCCATCTGCAAAGATTTGGGATGCGACGGCATCACCGCTTCTCTTTATGACGCAGATGACGTTGTTATCGCCGGCCGGATGCTGACCAAAGAAGGTTTTGAACAAGTATCATTTCAGACTGTATATCGTTTTGATCTTAAACGCTTGGCATCAAATCGCGTTTTTGCAAAAGTACCGCCGTGCGATAACGTGATCGCGCTTTCAGAGGCTGATGAAAAGGCAAAAAAGGTCTTTTCCAATGACCTTATACGGACAAATCAGTATGATCACTTTTTGGATCCGGGTTTTGATCAGGATGTGAGCGCTGTCTTTGTGAAGGATAAGCGCATTTTGGGATGTGTTCTGGTAAGCCGTGATGAAGAGGACGGAAGTATTTCCATAGACTATGCCAATACAAATAATTGCGGCAACAAGATGGCGCTAATGTTTCTTTTGAAGCACGCCTTCGACGTTTATTCTTCTACCCTTGTAGAGGATGAAGATACATATTTTCCCGACGACGGCTATATCCTGGCCACCAACGAAAGTGTGGGAACTCTGATAAAAAAGATCCTACCGGATGCAGAAGTTGTCGATCAGATCAATACATACGCACTGGCGCTGTAAATACAGCGCCAGTTTTTTTCTCTTATTCTCCTTTAAAAGTCCTAAGCTGCTCTCCTATGAGCGTCACATTGTAGTCTATGTATTCTTTCATACGGTCTTGGTACCTCTCACCTTCCATCAGCTTTCCCTTGTCAACGTCAGCACCAAGGTACTGCATATGAGCTGTGAAGATTGAAGAAAAGGTTGTGAGGATGTCGGACTTCTGTGAAAGCTCATTCCTTCGCTCCTCGGTCAGACTCTTGAAATAAGCACTTTTAAAGAAATTATTCTGCTCAGAAAGATGACTCAATCCGGACAAGATCAGAGTGCGATCCGACAAGATACACAGTTCTTCCAGATGGTCGGCTGAATACTGAGGATCACAGATATTCTCAAGACCATGCTTGTTGATCACGGTATCAAACATCTCATCAATGGACTGTTCCATATATTTGAAACGGAACTCCCAATCCTTTTCATTGTCGGAAAGAAGGGAAGCAGCCCAGTCATTATTGAACTTGAGGTTTTCCTCATCCTGCTTTGTAGCACACTTTTTGACTCCGTTTTCTTCAATGTACTTGACCGGCTTCAGATACTTTTGGCAGGTACGGTTGTAATCTCCGATACTGTACTTGGGCTTGGATTTTTCCAGATCCTTCTTGATCGCATCGGGAAAATCAATATCCTCATGGGCCTTGTTATAGCGTTGCAACAGGCGATAGGACTGATAGGTGTTTTTCGTTGAAAAAGCCTTGGCGTAGTCGTCCTGCTTTTGGCGTATCTCCTCGGTATCCTCAGTGGTATCAAGGGACTTAACAAACGCATCAAACTGGTCTTTTTCCTTTTCCTGTATCTGCCTCCAAGTATCCTCCAACGCAGCATCCGTAGATTGCATCAAATAGGTGTTCATTTGAGATTTGATATCTCCGGGAGTCATGCCCTTTACATGTTTGCAATAACTCTCGGTATAAACTTTCAGATTTTTGAAAACCTGCTTTTCCTTGCGCAGGTTAATGGCATCCATTTTCTTTTTGTCGATCAGTTCTGCAAAACGGGAAAGCTCAACCAGATCCATGGTAAGAACGCGCTCCCAGATAGCCTCTGCTTTGTGCGGCTCGAAGGTCCTGTAATAGGTATCAATGATCTGCATGTCACTGTTACGCTTCTCTGTCCTTTGCCTCTGGTATTCCTCCTCAGAAAGGGCATTATCGGCCACAGGAGCCGTTCTGAGGCTTTTTTCGATCTCATTGAACTGACCGTCCAGACTCTTGGTGTATTTTGCACGGATCTCTGCCGTAGCCTTTTCAAGCTCCGCCTCGTATTCCTGGGTTATTTCATCCATTTGGGGGCGAAACGGGGTCTCAAACCTTTGTCTCAGGATCTCAGGGGTAAACTTGGTTATCTCGTCACCATGCTGTTCCATGGCTTTAATCTCGGTCTGAACCTTCTCGAAGATCTTGGCCTTAATGGCATTCAGGCGCTTATCCCTTTTTTCTTTGAGGGGAGTCTTGATGGGCGCTATTTCATTTTCAAAAACAGCATCCGAAGCATCCCTTGCCTGCTTTTTAAGCAGCGACTCCGCGTAGCGTTCCTCCACAAGGATCCTTTCTTCCTTTGCTCTCGTCGTGGAGATCATGTTGTCGATATATTCTTTTCTGAGCCTTTTGCGCTCACTTTTTTTGCCAGGAAAATTCAGAAAAAATTTGGACTGCAGGCCGTCAAGCTTCCGGGGATCATACTGGGTATAGTAATCCTCCAGGGCCTGATCGTCCGAAAGGATCCGTCGGGTAGCCTCCTGCGTAAACTCCTGACTATAGCGGACCTTGTATGTAGTATCATTGAAGGTGAGTTCCTGGGTGTTTAGATCCTTATATGTCTGATCTAGAGCGGCGTCTTTAAGAGGCGCCTGCATCTGAAGCTGCTGATTTTGCTGCTGCATTAACATATTATCTGACATAACTTGTCCTCCTTACATGGGAAAACCAAAGATTATAATCTGAAAACAGCCCAATATGAGTTGCTGTAAATCTGTACCTTATCTGCAAAAATATGCTTGACCAGATCGTCCGAGGTCTCATTGATGGCAGGAATATGAAGCTTGCGATCAGGAGATTCCAAAACGGAGAGTTCCTCAATGGCGCTATGCACCATACCTATGAGTCCACGGGAATCGCCGGGCTCTGTTTTGACCCACGCCAGGACCAGCTGGCCCTCATCCTCAACAAAGATCAGGCAGTCACGGATATTAAGACGCTTCTCATCAAAGGTGACGAAGCTCAGGTCTTCGCGGATCATATTGGGAGTGATATAGGGCGGAAGATCCACCTCTTTCCGGAACAAAAGCTTTTTCTCCAGCGGTTTCAGATTCTCGTAGCACTCGCCTATCTTTTGAGAACGAAGGATCTTTTTCATCTCACCGGTACTGCGAGCCTGCCGAAGTCGGATGGTATAGTCTACGCCATCATCCATAACGCTGAGGCCTATCTTTTCAAAGAAGGGTTTAAGAGTCTCCTTGCTTCCCTTCTTGCTTTCAAAGAGCGCATATATGTAATTGATCTGCGGCTGCAAAAGCGCCAATTCCATAGCCTCGGTAAAAAGCGCCCTGCCGTATCCGCAACTCCGGAAATCCTCGACAACATAAAGAGAAATGATCTCTGCCTCCGGCGGATCACAGGTCACAACAATGGCTCCCACAGGCATCTCATACTCAACTGCTCCAAAGGCATAGGTATCCGGACTTTTCCTTTTGAGTTTATCCTTGGCCTTCTGAGTAATGACCAGATTGAAAGGCTCCATATTATCCGAAGTAATGGGGATGATTTCCATATAAACATGCCTCCTATATTGGCAAAGAATAGTGTTCCTGTTATCAGATTCCTCTACTTTTTACACGGGATAAATTGTCATTCTGCAAGGCGGATGAATGCGGCGTACCGGGCGGTCCGCAGTTTGACGTTATAACAAGAGCACTAATATTATACACCTTGATTGTGCTCAAATTCTGCACAGATGTGCGGCAGGGCGGATCACTTGCCCTTGCGGATCCCGTGGATGGGCGGATCTCCTTATGGGATCACTTCCCCTTGCGGATCCCGTGACACTCCTTATAGGTCTTGCCGCTGCCAGATCACTTGCCTTTGCGGATCCCGTGACACTCCTTATAGGTCTTGCCGCTGCCGCAAGGACAGGGCATATTGGGGATGACCTCGCTGGGGATCTCAATGCCACCCATAAGATTGAGCTGTGTCAGGGCACGCTTTCTCTTTGCATTGCGCTCGGTATTGTCACGCTCCAGGATCCTAAGGTCCTCCTGAGCCAGCGCTACGCGCTCTCTGGCCACCTGAAGCACCTCCGAAGCCTGCTCCGGAGTATCGATCAGCTTCTGCCTCTCCTCCTCGGTCATCTGCTGCTGAACAAATTCATGTATTTTCTGTATCTCGTACAGTTGATCATTCATGTTTTCTGACATATTTTCCCCCTTGTTATGCGCTAACCCTCCAGACTTGTATTAAGGTTGTTCTGCAGATGCAGTTCCACTGTTTTAGCGTAATATTACCTTGCTCAACGCCTCTATAAATAAAAAGATAGCAAGGTTTGGAACGTATGTCAACGAGTGTTTTTTCTCAGTTGGGGGACTATTTCCGACTTGGATAAAACCCTCCGTGAGGATGCGTCCGATCCTTTGTGCCGGGGCAATGAGGCTTTGCGGTATGAAGAGTTGACTTTTTGTGGGACACCGAGTGCTAAAGTAGCGGAAGTAATACAAATTTCAAGGAGGTATTTGAAATGAAGAATTATGTAATTCGTAGATCACTGGCAGGAATCCTTGCAGCAACGGTTGTTGTAATGGGCTTTTCCGGATGCGGCGGGGCTGCCAATACTAATATCACTGACAAGACAGAGACTACAGTAGAATCTGCGGATGACGCCGAGGAAACTGCTGACGCAGCAGAGGACACAGCAGGTCTTACAGAGGTTGCCGAGACTTCAGACGGTATCTACGGTACTTATCTGCGTGCCGGTGACAAAGACCAGATCGGAACCACCGATGATAATGGCCTTCTTAACGTAATCGCATACGAGACATCTGCTGAAGGCGACAAGCTTCTGATCTTCGGCTCAATGAATTACAAGAACGACAGAGCGCAGGATCCTATTTCTGTTTCCGATGATGAAAAGCACGTATTTGATGTTAATGACGATACTGTTTTCCGTCTGTGCGGAGGAGTAGCAGACCCTGAAGTTATTGATAGAACAGACTTTGCTTTGAAGCTTCAGGAGCTAGCAGACAGCGGACTCTATCTCGAGATTGAGGTAAGCGGCGGCGTTATCGCACAGGCTGATCTCTGCTCATAAAAGTCATACTCGCCGGGCAATTGACGAGCAGTGCAAGGCCGGCTTCAAAAACAAATTAATCCATAATTGACCCCTGTTATCAGTATGGATGACAGGGGTTGTTTGGCTAGGTGACGATTACATCAATCAGGTACGGACCAGGTAATGCACTTTCTATTCAACAGTATTAGTTGAAAAAGTAGCTCCGGTTAATATAGACCATCTTACTTTCAATTTCATGTTTCTGTCTGCTTCTTTAACCGTGTACATCGATTCCTCCTCTCCTACAATAATCGTGTCACCTCTTTTCCACTGATATGTACCATTTCCCATGAAACTAGCTTGAATAAAAAGGATATCATTTACTCGAGGTGCATCTGATTCACCTCTAATCGGTGACTCATCATAGTTTAACAATTCTATTTCTGACGCATTTTTTAATATCCTAAGTTTCTCCGAATGGCTACTAGGTGACGTATTCGATACGCCAACCGATTTTAGCAGAAACGACCTTTCTGCTGAAACAAACGCCCCTTCTCCAATTTTGTAGGATACTCTAACATAGTGGCCTTGAGTATTCATATAAGTGTTAAAATCACTGACCTCCGTTGTACCACTACCGGATGCGTTTGATTCATACATTTTGATATCCACATTTAATCCCGAAGAATCACCTGCTTTTCTTCCTTCATATGTCTCAACAACCATACTCGGCTTAACCGTGTTAGTTAGAAATGTTTGGGCTTCAGTTATAGTCGTACTTGCGATCATAAATGTAGGTATTGTGTCATAGTTATCATAATATAACCCGCCCAAGTTTTGTATAAGTGCCGCTTCAAGTTCCGGACGACGAATCCTTGGTGTTGGATCAAATGAAAATGTATACGGATCAACAGTATTTCCTGCGTTTTCAACCGTA
>JAEEGL013603586.1_pt1 | contig 13529 bp, 12 predicted proteins | sample 9134231 | NCBI WGS metagenome assembly JAEEGL01 (sample SAMN16246548, study PRJNA631951) | gut metagenome | biome: gut microbiome; feature: rumen; material: fiber-attached | host: Bos | place: Iran: Karaj | collected 2018-10
AAAGATGATGAAAAAGAAGTAGAGGAGACTCCAGATGAAACTCCAGTAGAAGAAACTCCTGCTGAAACTCCAGTAGAGGAAACTCATGCTGAAACTCCAGTAGAGGAAACTCCTGTTGAAACTCCAGCAGAAGAAACTCCTGCTGACACTCCTGTAGAAGAAACTCCTGTTGAAACTCCAGTAGAGGAGACTCCTACTGCACCAACTCCTGAAGCAGAAGTTGATAGTAAAGCTATAATGGATCAAGTTGCATCTGAAGTAACTCCTGGTAGTGTTGAAGAACCAAAAGAAGAGAAAACTGTTCCAGAAACCAGTGCTCCTGCAAAACCAAAAACAGGAAAAATTGGATTAATAATATTAATTGTAGCAATAGTTGCATTAATTGGAGTATGTTTATGGAGATTTGTTTTTAGTAAACCAGATGAAGAAGTTGTTGATAATACTAACGAAGAAATAGAAGAACTAGTTCCAATTACTATTCCAGAAATACCAGTAGAGGAAGAAGAAAGAAAAATATCTGATTTAAATGGTAAAATGGGTTCATTAAATTTTATTGAATCTAATGCTGGAGATATAGCAGATAATGTTAGATTAACAATAGTAGATGGAAGAGTTAGAGTAAAAATAACAAATGATAGCAATCCTGATGCAACAGTAGAAGCAGATATTGATAATTTAGGAAATATAGTTGCTGTAGAAGCTGCTAAAGCAAATGATCAAGAAGGAACGATATATATGTATGCTCTTGATAGTGAAAAGAATATCTATAGAGTAGTATTTGCGTCAAATGTTACTGAAATGCAACCTATGTCATTAGAAAGATTATTAATAACTAATGTTTCTTCATTTACTGCACATTCAGCTAATTTAGATTCTAATGAAAGTACACCATTTGTAGTAGTTAAAACTACTGATAATGAATACTTTACTGATTATAGATTTGCTGAGGATTATTATAGTTTATTAAGAAAAATTGTTAATGAATAAATGGAATGCCTATGGCATTCTTTTTTTTGAATAAAAGTCTATTTTCTATTTCCTAAAAAAGTAATATGTGATACAATATTTTGTAGATAAGGAAGGTATGCGCAGTGGGAAAAGTAATATCATTAGTAAATCAAAAAGGCGGAGTAGGAAAAACAACAACTAGTATTAATTTATCTAGTTCTTTAGGACATCTAGGTAAAAAAGTTTTACTAATTGACTTAGATTCACAAAGTAATACTACTACTGGTCTTGGAATAGAAAAAATTAAAATTAAAAAGAGCACTTATGATGTAATTATGGGTGCTTGTGATATAAAAGATGCAATAATTAAAACACCATTTAAAAATTTGAGTGTTATTCCATCTGTTATTGATTTAGCAGGTGCTGAAATAGAAATTATGCAAATTAGTTCTCAAGATAGAGATTTTGTTATGACTGAACAATTAAAAAAACAAATTGAAACTATTAGAGATAGATATGATTATATATTAATAGATTGTCCACCAGCACTTGGTATTCTTACATTAAATGCATTATCTGCATCTGATTCAGTATTAATACCAATTCAATGTGAATTCTATAGTTTAGATGGAGTTAATCTATTATTAAAAACAATATTAAAAGTCCAAAAAGGAGTTAATCCTAATTTAGAAATAGAGGGTGTACTATTAACTATGTTAGATGGTAGAACATTACTAGGTCTAGAAGTAGTTGAAGATGTTAGAAAATTCTTTAACGAGAAGGTATTTAGTACTATAATACCAAGACTTGTTAAATTAGTAGAAGCACCATCTCATGGTAAACCTATTATTGAATATGATCCTAAGAGCAAAGGTGCTCTTGCATATTTAAATTTAGCAAAAGAGGTGATAGAGAGAAATGGAAACAAATAAAAGAAAGGCACTTGGTAAAGGCTTAGAACAATTATTTAGTAATGAATCACTTTATTCAAATCCATTAGAAGCATTAGATGAAATAGTTGAAAATGCTTCTAAAGAAGATGTTGTAGAAGTTAAACTTAGTGAACTTAGAAGTAATCCATATCAACCTAGAAGAGCTTTTGATCAAGAAAAATTAGTTGAGTTAGGTAATTCAATTAAAGAATTTGGAGTACTTGAACCAATTATTGTTAAAAAAAGTATTAAAGGATATGAAATAGTAGCAGGTGAAAGAAGAAAGAAAGCTAGTGAACTTGTTGGTTTAGAAACTATACCAGCTATCATTAAAGATTTTAGTGATGAGGATATGATGCAAATAGCTTTACTTGAAAATATTCAAAGAGAAGATTTAACAGCTATAGAAGAAGCTGAAGCATATTCTGGTATTATTAAAACTTTAGGTATTACTCAAGATGAACTTGCTAAAAGAATTGGTAAAAGCAGAAGTTATATTACAAATATGTTAGGTCTTTTAACATTACCAGAAAATGTTAAAACTGATATATTAAATGGATATATTTCTATGGGACATGCTAAAGTACTAAGTAAATTAGAAGATGGTAGTAAAATTGAAAGTTTAAGAGATAAGATTGTAAATGATCATATTTCAGTTCGTGAACTTGAAAATATTGCTAGTAATCCTGAATATAAAAGAAAAAATGTTATTGCTGTTAAACCAAAAGATGGTAACAAATATAGTTTTGTTGAAGAAGCTATTACTGATAAAATAGGAAGTAAAGTTAAAATAAGCAATAAAAAAATAATAATATCTTTTAATAATGAAAAAGATTTAGGAAGAATACTTGATATTTTAAATATTGAAGTGAAAGTTGATTAAAATGAATAAAGAATATAAAATAGGAAGTAAAGTTATTATGAAAAAGGCTCATCCATGTGGTACTAATCTATGGGAAGTTACTAGAGTTGGTGTTGATATTAAAATAAAATGCATAAACTGTGGTAGAAGTATTATGATGGATAGAACTGAATTTAATAAAAAAATTAAGAAAGTTGAGGAGTATTAATGTTTAAACAAAGAAAAAAAATTAGCCCTATTATGGCATTTCTTATTCTTACTGTTATAACAATAATATTAAGTGGTTTTCTTCATTTATTAAATATTCAAGGTGAATATACAACTATAAATAAAAGTGGTAGTCTTGTTAATAATGTAGTAGAAGTTAACAATTTATTTAGTACTAGTGGTCTTAAATATATAGTTACTAATGCTGTAAGTAATTTTGTATCTTTTGCTCCGTTATCTACATTGATTATTGTATTAATAGGTATAGGTGTTCTTGAAAAATCTGGTTTCTTAAAAGCATTTTTTACAATGCTTACTAAGAATACTAAAAAGAATACAGTTACTTTTATATTAATATTTATTAGTTTATTATTCTCATTACTTGGTGATATAGGTTTTGTAGTTATGTTACCAATAGGTGCTTTGTTATTTAAATATGGTAGAAGAAATCCATTTGGTGGAATAATAGCATCATTTGCGGCTTTATCATTTGGTACTGGAATTAATATATTCTTATCAGCAAATGATAGTTCATTACTAACATTAACATTAAAAGCTGCACAAGTATTAGATTTATCATATAAAGTAGGATCATTCTTTGCATTATATATAATGATAGTAGTGTTAATAGTTACTTCATTTGTATTTACTTATGTAACTGAAAAGAAAGTAATGCCTAGATTACCTAGATATGAAAGTGATGATGATGAATTAGTCATAACAAATAAAGAACTAAGAGGATTAGTAATAGGTCTTGGTGCTGGTATTATATATGTATTATTTATACTATATAATATTATTCCTGGATTACCATTATCAGGAATGTTACTTGATCATCATGCTGATATATATATTGATATGTTATTTGGAGCTAATTCATTATTTAATAAAGGATTTATATTCATAGTAACAGTATTATTTGTACTTATTGGTGTGGGATATGGTCTTATGACTAAAACTATTAGATCTAGTAAAGATATGTCTGATAGTTTAGCATATTCATTAGATGGAATTGGTAGTATTTTAGTATTACTATTCTTTGCATCATTATTTATTAGTGTATTTAGAGAAAGCCAAATAGGTGAAGTAATCACTGCTTCAATATCTGGTTTAATTGGTAATTTAAAATTTACAGGTATTTGGTTAATAATTGTAAGTGTTATATTAGTTTCACTCGCAAACTTAATATGTCCTGATTCATTAACTAAATGGAGTATAATTTCTGCGACTATAGTTCCATTATTTATGAATGCAAGTATTAGCCCTGAATTTTCTCAAATAGTTTATGTAGCTGCAGATTCAATTACTAATGGACTTACACCATTATTTGTATATTTTGTTATATATTTAGCATTTTTAGAAAAGTATAATAAAGGGGAAATGGTAAGTGTGTTAGGTAGCATAAAATATATGGTACCATACAGTATATATATAGCTATTATATGGTTACTTATTATGATTGCATGGTATATGATAGGTATTCCAATTGGAATAGGGTCACTCCCAGGTGTAGTTTATGGCGCTTAAAGCAGGAATCATAGGACTTCCTAATGTAGGTAAAAGTACTTTATTTAATGCAATAACAAAAAAGAATATATTGGCAGCTAACTATCCATTTGCAACAATTGATCCAAATGTAGGTATAGTTACTGTTCCAGATAAAAGATTAGAAACTCTAAATGATATGTATTTACCAGAAAGATTAATAGCTACTCAATATGAATTTATTGATATAGCTGGTTTGGTAAAAGGTGCATCTACTGGTGAAGGATTAGGAAATAAATTCTTAGCTAATATAAGAGAAGTAGATGCAATTGTACAAGTAGTTAGATGTTTTGAAAATAAAGATATTATTCATGTAGAAGGTTCTATTGATCCTACTCGTGATATTGAAATAGTAAATTATGAATTAATTCTTAGTGATTTAGAAATAGTTGAGAATAGACTTCAAAAAATAGAGAAAAAAGCTACTACTACTAATGATAAAGAAGGATTATTTGAAGTAAGTGTACTAAAGAAAGCAAAAGAAGCTTTAAGTAGTGGTACAATGCTTAGACTTTTAGAATTTGATGAAAAAGAATCTAAGTTATTAAAGACATATAATTTAATTACTAATAAACCATTTATATACTTAGCTAATGTTAGTGAAGATGATTTATTAAATGATGGTAATGAATATGTAAATAAAGTTAGAGAAATTGCTTCTAAGGAGCATGCATCTGTAGTACTTATGTGTGCTAAAATAGAAAGTGAATTATCTGAGCTTGATGAAGATACTAAAAAAGAATTCTTGAAAGATTTAGGAATTCAAAATAGTGGTCTTGATCAATTAATACATATTACATATCATATGCTTGGTCTTAAAACATTTTTTACTGTAGGTAAAGATGAGGTAAGAGCTTGGACTTTTAAAGATGGAATGAAAGCACCTGAATGTGCAGGTATTATTCATACTGATTTTGAAAGAGGATTTATAAAAGCAGAAGTAATGAGTTATGATGATTTAGTAACTTATGGTAGTGAACTAAAGGTGAAGGAAGCAGGAAAAGCAAGACTTGAAGGAAAAGATTATTTAATGCAAGATGGAGATATTTGCTATTTTAGATTTAATGTTACAAAATGAGTTGTCAAATTATTGAACAACTCTTTTTTGTTTAAATAATAAATGTTAACATTATAATAGAGGTGAAAGATATGGAAAAAAATAGTAGTGTATTTCTACCAATTGCTTTTATAGTATTATTCTTTGTACTTGTTGGTTTAACACCAATATTTGGTGAAAATATTGAGGTTATAGAAGAGCCAATAGATGAAACTGAAACAACTGAAAATATTGATGTTTTAACACCAAGTTCTGATTTTGATAGTACTCCAATATATGATAATTTAAGTTTTATATTAGAAAATGTATTTTATCATACTAGAATTAATGGTATAACAAGTATTAATGAAGCTGTTAAAATTAATGGCAATATTCTTGATTACGACAAATATAAGAATGAATTTGCTTTTCAATATGGATTTGCTAATAAATATGTTGATTATCTAGGTGATGAATATACTGGTGAAACTGGTGCATATAGTGTCACAGAAATCAATTTTAATACATTGCATGAAATGATTTATGGTGAACAAGGTATGATAGATAGAAGCATATTTAAAGATGTTTGTTATAATTCCGAAGTATTTACTGAGGAAGATAATTTGAAATGTTTAGATGATTCAACAATAAAATATTATAATAGTGGTGTATTTACAGGATATACTGAAGATGATGATTATATTTTTAAAGAAGTAAATAAAGAAGCATTAGAAAATGATTTATATAGAGTAACAGCTAATATTTATGATTGTAAATATCATTGCCTTAAAGATCATGATGAAGAATATTGTAATGATTATGAATCAATTGTTGGAAGAATTGAAATTGTATATGAAACTGTAGAAAGTATATATGTATTTAAATCTATTAGTTTATATGAAAATTAAATAAAAATAAAAGAGTTCTTAGTGAACTCTTTTTTATTTTGTTATTTATTTTATTTCGATGAATTTTTTTGATTCTTTCTTTTCTTCTTTTGGGAATGAAATCTTTAATAATCCTTTATCAAATTTAGCATCAATTTTACTTTCATCAATGTTACCTACATTGAATTGTCTTCTAATAGAACCATATACTCTTTCTTTTCTGTAGTAGTTCTTTTCTTCATCTTCTTTTTCTTCATTCTTAGTTGCTTCAATTGTAAGTATTCCATCATCTACATCAAGTTTAATGTCGTTCTTGTCAAATCCTGGAACTTCTAATTCAATATGAACATTACCTTTCTTTTCATAGATGTCACATTTCATATCCATTCTTGGCATTTTTGGCATTGGTGCAAAATCATCAAAGAAATCATCTAAATAAAATTTTCCTGGTAATAAACTCATTATTATCATCTCCTTACAAATATAATTATACTCAATAATTAGCACTTGTCAAGTGTAAGTGCTAATTTTTTTTAATTTTTGTTTACACTAATTATTATATTCAATATAAATAGTAATTATTCTTTATTAAATATACAAATTTAACTTTTTTTAACTATAAAAATATGTTAAAATATTATTGTTTTAGAGATATTTTTCAATTTTATTGACAAATAAATAATATTACAATAATATAATTCATTAGGGGAAGATAGTTATGAAGAAAGATAAAAAGTTTTTAATGGAACTTGAGAACAATTTAACAAATATTAGCAAATCTAATAGAGAAAAGATTATTAAGAAATATGCTAATATTATTGCTGATGAAAAAGCTAAAAATAGAAAGATTACTGATATTTTAAAAGAATTGGGTAGTCCTAAAGATGTTGCTGAAAATGAACTAAAAAATGTTAAAAAGTCTTTGTTCGCTAACGTTAGAAAAAACTCTAAAGTAGTAAATATTAAAAGTGATAGTAAATCTAAAAAGAAAGTTGTTACTAAGAAGAGTGATAAAAAATCTGAACCTAAAAAAGAAGATAAAAAAACTGAAGAAGTAAAATCTAAAAAAGAAGATTTAAAGAAAAATAAAAAAGAAGAAAAGGTTAAAAAGATTAAAATATCTAAAAGAGATAAAGTAGATAAAAAACCAAAGAATGATAAGAATAAGACTAAAAAGGACGATAAGTTAAAGGAAGAAAAGAAAGCTGTTAAAGCAGCACTATTAAGTGTAGTTCATTTCCTTACAAGAGATAGAGATATTTCTTCTAATAAAAAGTCTAAAGGAAAAAAATCTGGAAAGATAATTGAAACTATTGATAAAAAAGAACTTAAACCTTCTGCTAAAGATATAGTTGAAGATATTCATGAAGAAATAAAAGAAGAAGTAAAAGAAATTAAGGAAAAAAAGAAAAAAGAAAAGAGTAATAAATTCCTTGGTATATTTAAGAAAAAAGAAAAATCTCTTAAAGATGAAGTATTTAAAATAGAAGAACCAAGAGAGAATCTAAAAGATATAGTTGAAGATATTCACGAAGATGTTAAGGATGAAATACTTGAAGTTAGTGATATAATTGCTAATCAACATATATTTGAAACTAAAGCTCAAAGAAGAAAGAGAATATTATTAAGAACACTTGGTGTTGTTATTATATCTTTACTATTATTTATTTGGTTATGGGTAACAGTAGTATTCTTTGCTAGTATTTTTGCTTATTTAGATGGCGTTAAATTCATAGGATTAAATATTGGATTAGGTGGATTAGTATTATTACTATTCTGGTTAATTATGATAATTAATAAAGCTGTATTTAAAAAGAAAAATCATGTTATATTTAACTTGATTGTAATATTTATTTCACTTGCTGCTATAGCAGTAGGTATTGTTCTTATGGCTAGACAAGTATCTCAAATAGAGACAGTAAAAGATGTTACTGATAAATATACTATGAGTAATAAATTTAATACATATGAATTCTCTAGTGATCCTGATAAGAAATACTATATTACATTTAATAGTAATTATAATACTCAATATGTTATAGATTATGATGAAACTTTAAATAATAAATTTAAATTAGAAGTTAAATATTATGAATGTTATTATGATTATTATATTAAAGAAACATCTAATAATATTTATGTATCTTTAAAGCTTGATAATAGAGATAGATTAAGTGTATATATTGATGACTTAAAAGAAGGAAAAGTATATGATAATGATGAATTATCTAGATATACTGTAAGAATAACTGTTAATGCTAAAGATGCAGATAGACTAATCATTAATGATTAGTCTTTTTTAATTTATCTATTTCTTTTTTTAATTCATCTAAAGAAGAAGTTATCATATTTAAATCTATTTCATGTTCTGGATATACTTTATCTATTATTTCATGTATTTTATTCATATCATATATAATTGGATTATATATACTTTTTACTTTTTTTGAATTTATATTTATTCTGCCTCCTTTTATTTTTGCTTCTATTAAGTTTTGACTAGAGGCATTTGTTAAAATTGTTTGACCTAGAAGTATTATCCAATTACCTAACATATTTTGTTCTACTGCAGTAAGATCATTAACAAGAACTAAACCTAAAATGAAACTAATTGAAGTAGAGTATTTAGGATTTATATTAAATATGTCTTCTACTATTTTATTCATACTAATAATATGTATATATGTCAAAAATAATATGTTTTCATATATTAATGTAGTAGGTGATGATATGAATTTATGTGACTTAAATATTAATGAGACAAGTATTATTAAACAAATAAATATAGATGGTATTAAAAAGATTAGATTATATGATTTAGGATTTATTAAAGGAGAGAAAGTTAAAAAAGTATTTAGTTCTATATTTGATAATCCTAAATGCTATTTAATTAAAAATAATTATATAGCTATTAGAGATGAAGATGCATGTAATATAGAGGTGGAAAGTGAATAATATTTTACTTTGTGGTAATCCTAATGTAGGCAAATCATCTATATATAATATATTAACTCATTCTCATGAACATACAGGTAATTGGACTGGAGTAACTGTAGATAAATGTAAGTCTAAAATAATTGGTACTGACTATTTTTTAATTGATTTACCTGGTACATATTCATTATTTAGTTTAAGTGAAGAAGAATTAATTACAAGAGATGTAATACTTAACTCAAACTATAAAAAAATAATATATGTAATGGATGCTAATAATATAGAAAAGAATATGAATTTATTATTACAAATATTAGAGATTAATAAAAATGTAATATTATGTATTAATATGATTGATGAAATAAATGATAAAGGTATTAGTATTGATACTAATAAATTATCAAGTATTTTAGGAATAGATATAGTATGCGTATCATCTTTATATAAAACTGGTTTTGATGAATTAATTAATTTACTTAATTCATCTAAAATTAGTAGTTATGAGAGAATTAATGATGAAGATAATATTGATGAAACTTATATTAAAATAAATGAAATATCTAATAATATATGTGATAGTGTAGTTAGAAGAAATAAAAAGAAGAAGATTAGTTTTTTTGACAAGTTATCAACAAATAAAATAACTTTTAGTATATTAATGATATTTATTATGATTTGTATATTTTTTATTACTATTGTTATTGCTAATTATCCTAGTGAATTACTTAGTTATATATTTGATAGAATTGAATCATATTTATATAGTTTTAGTATTAATAGTGGAATTAGTAATTATATATATGAACCAATAATCTCAATATATAGAGTTGTTAGTTTTATAGTATCTGTTATGTTTCCTCCTCTTGTAATATTTTTCTTTCTTTTTACATATTTAGAAGAAGCTGGTATTCTTCCTAGGATAGCATTTAATCTAGATAAAGTATGTAATAAGTGTTCATGTCATGGTAAACACGTATTAACTATGTGTTCTGGTTTTGGATGTAATGCTTGTGCAGTAGTTGGAAGTAAAATAATAGATAGTAAAAGAGACAGATTATTAGCTATTATTACTAATTCATTTATACCATGTAATGGTAGATTTCCACTTATATTAGCAATTATATCTATGTTCTTTTCTAATAATAAAATAATATCATCTATATATTTAACTATTTTTGTTATATTTTCTATATTTATTTCTTTTTTAGTAACTAAATTATTATCAAATACAATATTAAAAGGATATAGTGGATTTTTTATATTAGAATTACCAGATTATAAAAAAGTAAATATTAAAAAAATATTTATAACTAGTTTTATATATAAATCATTATCTATATTAAAGAAGGCAATTATTGTATCTATTCCTGCTGGTATTATTATTTATATACTTACAAATATTAATATATCTGGAATATCATTATATATAAGATTTATTGAAATAATAGATCCAATATCAAAATACATTGGTTTAGATGGAGTAACATTATCATCATTTATATTAGGCTTTCCAGCTAATGAAATAGTATTACCTTTAATGATGATGGGTTATATGAATAGTAATAGTTTAATAGATATAAATAACTTAGAATCTATTAAAAATATACTTTTAGTAAATGGATGGAATATTAAGATAGCTATAAGTACAATATTATTTTCTATTATGCATTTTCCTTGTGGTACGACATTTTTAACTATTAAAAAAGAAGTTGGTTTAAAGTGGGCATTAGTATCATTTATAATTCCTTTAATAATTGGAATAATATTTCTATTAATATTTAACTTAATTATGTTATAATTATATTAGGACAAAATAAAGGTAGTGATAATATGTATAACACTTTGATTAATGAATTAAAGAAAAAATATGATTGTACTTATACTGAGTTATTTGAAGCACTTGCTGTTTCAAAGAATTTAAAACTAAAAGAAATTGTTACATCTTGTAATAAATGTCCTAAAAGTGTATTAAATAAATATTCTGATGTAATTAGTGATATTATTATAAGTCCTGTTTATAGTGAAGAAGAATTATATGAGTATTATGATAACAATAAATATGATGAAATTAGTTTATTAAGAAATCCTAATTGTCCTAGTGGATTAATAGAAAAAATATTAAAAAGTACTAATAGAATTAGTACATATATATACATATCAAAACATCCTAATACTACTTCTACATTATTAAGTGAATTATGGGATAGAACTATAAATGAAAACAAATATGAAGAAGAAGAGTTTAAAGAGATTAGAAGAAATATAATTGAACATCCAAATTGTCCAAAGAGAGTTAGAAAAGCTGTTATTAGTGAAGGTAATGATGATGAAAAGATATCATTATTAAAATATGATGATAAAATAACAGAAAGTATGTATCAAAAAATATTTGATAGTAGATATTCATTTACAAAGAAAAGAAAGTTTAATAATAAATTAGATAATAATATTAGAGGATTAGAATTAGCTCTTTCTAGAAGTAAATTTTGTGATAAAGATCATTTAAAAGAATTAGTTAAAGAAGCAGAGTTAGAGGAACATATATATATTGGTAATACTCCTGAAATGTTAATGGCTATTAACCCTAATGTATTACATAAAAAGACATTTATTGAACTATCTACTAAAAATGATTTTCGCATTTTAGAGTGTTTACTTCAAAATCCTAGTTGTCCTAGTGAAGCACTTGTAAATATTGTTAACAATGATGAGAATAATTCTGATATTAGATCAAGATTATTTGAAAGAATTTTAGATCATCCTCATTGTAATGAAGAAATATATAATATGATAGCTGATATAGTTTGCAAAGATAGAAATGCTTATTCATATGATTTAAAGAATAGTTTAATTAATAGTAAATATGTAACAGTAGGTATATTTGAAAGAATAGTTGGTGTTAATTTAGATAAAGAATTAGATATTAAAAAGGAAGTAGAAAATCCTAAATTTATAAGTGTAAAATTAGAAACTAAAGAGAATGAAGAAACATATTTAGAAAAGAAAGAATTAGAAATTAGAGAATTAATTGATTCTATAAAAAAAGTAGTTAAAAATGCTACTTTACTTGAGAGTAGATATGGTGTTATTAAAGAATTAAGAAATAGTATTGATATTAGTGAAGAAATATTATTCTTAAAGATAGATAATCACTATGAGATTAGACCTGATTGTATAGAAATATTACAATATTTAAATTTATCATCAATTGATGTAACTAATTTAAAAGTATCTGGTATAGATTTTAGAGGTACTAATATTAGAATTAATCCTCAAGTAGTATTTAATAAAGATTTAAGTAATGCTTTTTTTGATAAAGAAAATATAGTTGGAGATTTAACTGATTGCAATATAGAAGGATCTAATTTGTTAAGTGAATTACAAGAAGAGCAGGTTGCTACAAGATAATAAAAAAACTCATACTTATGTATGAGTTATTTTTTTAATGGCGCCCGATGCAGGACTCGGACCTGCGACCTAACGGTTAACAGCCGTGCGCTCTACCGACTGAGCTAATCGGGCAACTACAAGAAATATTATAGAATATGAAATGTCATTTGTCAATAAAAATGTGGACTTTTGTAGTTAAAACTGATAAAATAGGTTTGTTAAAGAGGGATGCTATGGAAGAATTTGAAATGTTAGAATTAGATACAAAAGAGGATAGTAAAAAAGAAGATAACAATACTTCTAAAAAAGTTAGTATTCTTGATACATATGGTGAAAATTTAAGTAAAAAAGAATATGTAACTAATCCTGCTATTGGCCGTGAAAGTGAAATTGAACAAGCAATAGAAATACTTCTTACACCTGAAAAAAGTGCATTACTTGTTGGTAAAGCTGGTGTAGGTAAAACTGCAATCGTTGAAGGTATCGGTTATAGAATGGTAACGGGTACTATTCCTAATGCATTAAAACCATATGAATTAATTAAAGTTAATATTTCAAGTTTACTTGGTGAAACTATTAGTGAAGGACAAACTGAAAATAGATTACAATTATTAGTAGATGAACTTAAGACTAAAAAGAATATTATATTATTTATAGATGAGGTTCACTTACTTGTTAATAGAAATACTAGTAATATGAGCATAGACTTTGCTAACATGTTAAAACCTGGTCTTGATCGTGGGGATATTAAGATGATTGGTGCTACTACATATGAAGAATATGAAGCA
>JAEEGL014504540.1_pt1 | contig 13529 bp, 11 predicted proteins | sample 9134231 | NCBI WGS metagenome assembly JAEEGL01 (sample SAMN16246548, study PRJNA631951) | gut metagenome | biome: gut microbiome; feature: rumen; material: fiber-attached | host: Bos | place: Iran: Karaj | collected 2018-10
GGAGTAGACGATGAACTTCAGCCAGGGATGCCAGGCGGGGTAGACGCCGGCCGAGAGGATGGAGTCGTTGCGCATGTTCACCTTCTTCAGCTTGCCGTCGTAGGCGATGACGGTGCCACCACTCTTCTGACGGGCGTGGAACTGCATGCGCTCAGGGTTCCATTGCTGGTAGTTGTGGCAGTTGATGCACTGGCCTTCCCGCTCGAAGCCGCAGAGCATGTTGTCGTAGATGACGCTCTCGTCGTAGTTCTCCAAGCAGCGCTGACTGATGGTAAGCGCCTCGTAGCTGACGAACGACGGGGGAATGAGACGGTAGCTCAGGTAGGAATCGATGCTGTCCGTCGACACATAGATACTGAAGGGCTTGTAGTGCGTCCACTGCCCGTCGCGGCAGGCATAGACATCGACGCTGACGGTACCGCCGCCAGCCGTCAAGGCACGCCATTCGTCCATCGTCGGCTGCATCTTGCCCTCGCAGACCACCTCCTCGCTGCCGGCCGCATAGCGGGCTATCACCTCGTCGGCCTCTTCGTCCAACTCGAAGGTCAGCGGTGCTATGTTCACAGGGACGGTCACGTCCACATAGTCAGGGTAAATCTTGGGCAGTCGTCCACTCTCCGTAAACGAGGCAGGCACCGACGGCTTGCAAGCTATGGCAAGCCAGCACCAGCAACCTATATAGAATATATACTTCCTAAACATCATATTGCTCATTGTCTCACTTTTCACATTTCACTTCTCACATCTCACATTTCTCAATACTCCGGCAACCTGCTCATCAGGTAATAATCGTAGTAATACGTCTGGTTGAAGTAGGTAAGCCCGTTTCGTGCATCTTCCACGTCGGCATTGTCGTAAGGCTCAGCCGCCTTCATGAAACGCTGGAAGGTATCCTTCACGCCGTCATCGAAAGGCATGAGGTCCATGTCAGGACGTTCCTCCATCTGACCATAAAGCCACGCCGCCTCCTGATAATAGCGGGGCATGGGGCCATCGGGGTGCAGACGGATATAGTCGTAGAAACGGTACCAGAATTGAGGGATATTCTTCGTCCAGAGCGTTGCCAACAGGGCCTGCTCCTGGAACAACGGATCGCCCTTGTACCGGCTGTTAGCCAGCGTGTTCATGAGGAAGCGCTCGACGAAGCCCTGGTCCGACGACAGGTTGTTGTCGTAGTGCATCATCCTCTTCACGATGCCCATCTCAGGGTCGGCGGCGATGGCGGCAGAGTCGCCTACCAGGCCTTGCGCCTGTTGTGCCCAGTCGTCGAAGTTCATCGTCTGCTTCAATATATTAAGGTACTTGCGCGCGTGCTGTTGCTCACCGTTCAAGATAGCACACTTGGCCAGTAGTTTCAGGTACTCGGCCCGCCATCCGAACTCAACGCCCATCTCCGTACTGAGACGCGAACAATAGTTGGCCATACCGTATTGGTAGTACATCAACGGCCCCACCACCAGCATCGTGCGCATGCCGAAAGGTGCTTCGTATCGTTTCGAACCGTTCTTGTAGAGGAACATGTCGCTGCCCTGACGGCCAAGACGTGACAAGGCCAGGTTCTTGAGCATCACGACGGCTCGTGTAGGCTCATCCTGCTGACGGGCTGCCTCCTGCAAGGCTCCCGTCCAGTCGCGCTGGTCGACACAATGCTGCATGGCCAGTTCACGATGGAAGTTCTCGTCCTTGAACCAGAAGTGGTAGACACCGTAACCAACGGCTATTAACAGCACGGCCTGGGCAATGATGGGGACGCGCTGCTTCTTGGGGCTTACAGGCCGCATGAAGGCCAAAGCCACGAAGAACAGCGCCAGCAGGTAGTACGGCACATAATAGGCATGATGCTCCTCGGTAACGAAAAACAGCGGCAGTTCGGCATAGTAGATATTGGCCAAATTGGTCTGATAGTAGATATATCGGTAGCAGAGCAACGGCACAGCGGCCACGCTCACCACAGCCACGATGGTGTCGACCAGCGCATGCTCACGCAGCCGCCACGACCAAACGGCCATCAGCAACGATGCGGCCAGGCCGTAGACTCCCAAAAGCGGGTAGCCCAAGGCACAGGTGAGGAATACGAACACCGTGCGCAGATACCACTTGGCTGGCACACAGCGATACGCCCACAGCAACGCTACGACAGCCGTCGTCCCGATGGTCGACACGAAGAAATGCCCCTGCAGCTTCAGCATGTACAGCCAGTAGCCCATGTCAACGATGGTCAGCAGCAGCAGTCCCACAGGAATGAGCATCAGTCCGGACCACAATCGCGGAACGCGGAACGTCCGCCGGATAAGCACCATCAGCAGCAACCACCATCCGCAGAGCAGCGACACGCCGGCCCACGGCCAATGGAAGAACTGCGTAAAGAAGGTGCCCACCCACGTCAGCAGGCCACCAGGCACCACTAACTGCTCATGGAAAAACAGGGAAGTACAGAGGAACAGGTTCAGCTGCTGCGCCTTCCACAGCAGGTCACCTTCGTACAACAGCAGGGCACCAGCAATCACCACCAGCGCCACCAGCCAAACGGCAATGTAGGAAAGTTTCTTCATTCGTAGTTCACATTTTGCCTGCAAAGTTACACATTATTTCTTGAATTGATGCAACAATAGAAGAAAGAATTTACTTTTTCTTGGTGTAGGGGCTCGGACTTTTAGTAGGGGAAAGCCAATAATCCCCAAGCCGCAAACCGACTTGGGGATTATTCTATGTTGGCTTCTCCTTTTTCACCTTTGCACTTACTGCGGCACCACGATCTCCACTTCCTCATCGCTTACTACGCCGCCGTAGCCGATGCCTACTTCACTACTGATGAGGCTGTCGGCAATCATGCCCTCGCTCACCAGTTCCATCACTTCTGTTTCTGGGGTTATATATACTTTCTTCATCTTTCGTTCCTTTCTATTTTTTTACCTTTTTACCATTCACAATGTAGATGCCCTTGCCAGGTTTCTCCACACGCTGTCCCTTCAGATTGTAGATAGCATTATCCCACTCTTCATGATTCATCAGAGAAGCGCTAACACCTGTCGTTTCATCAAATGCAAGGTCAATGCGCGATTCGTAATACACCCCAGCAGCAGCAAGGTCGAAGTATGCACGGTAAGCCTTCATTATCGTACTGCCCGTTGAAAAGTAGAACTTGTTGCCATTCAGAAACAACAGACCATCCTCAAGCTCCAGCCCATTCTCGTAGTTACCGATGAACGAATTATAATTGCGCCCACTTTTGTCTTTCTTTACTACCGCATCGTCCGCAGCAATGTCAACACCTTCCACCGTAAACTCGCTGACAGCGTCTTTCACCTTAATGATGTAAGGATGGTTGGCAGCGATGGCTGTTACCTCCGCAAAGTTCACCTTCACGTCTTCCGTCTCGTCATCCACCGTACAGCCTGTAAAGTCACCCACCTTCACTTCATTTCCGAACGCCTCCTTCACCTGTTCTGCAGTCATGGCGAAGGGCAGGCAGATGGTGCTCCAGGTGTTGGCTACAATGGTTCGCTTCACGATGACGTTCACGTTCTCAGCATCAGCCGGTGCTGTGGGTGAATCTTCGTCGAGCACAACGGTATGCCTTTCTACCACTTTGACATTGAACGATATCGTGGACTCATAATTGGTGCCATTCACGCGAACATTATTTATTGTTACAGGATAGCTGCCCTTTGCTGTGTTGGCTGGTACCGTCATCTTTACGGTAGCAATATCGCCCTCACCATTGAAGGCATTGGCAGATGAACTGATGGCACTTGCCACGCCCGACTCATGAGAGAACATGGCACTCCATGCAGGAGTAGCAATGACATCGCTGACAGTAAACGTTGACGGTGGTACGACCTCAAAATGCAAGGACACCAGGTCGGTTGCTCCCGTTATATGCAGGTTGAAACTCACGGTCTCGCCCGAGGCAAGTGCCTCTACGTCGCCTGCCACGGAGATGGTTTGTGCTGTTGCCCCCATACTTGCCATCAGGAGAGCTAACAGGCTGATAATCGTTTTCTTCATTTTCGTTTTGTTTTTTTGTTTGTTATATTATTACCAGGGTTTCACGGAGGCTACTGAATAGTCGAGCACTATCTGCGCATTCACCTCCAATGCATTGCTGTTGCCGCCAGGTACATTGATGGCGGCAGGCACTCTCAGGTCGCTGAGTTCTTTCAGCCCTACCGATACGTCCAGTATCAGCTGAGCGTCCACCTCGTTCACCTCGCCATCGCCGTTCACGTCGCCCATCTTCACGGTGACGGGCGGTTCTGTTACCGTCATGGTGAACGTCGCATTGTCGCAACTTTGACTCACAGCCTCGGTGTTAGCCGTGCGGACGGTATAGAGACTGCCGCTAAAGCTGCCGGTCTGCTGTCCCACGGTGATGGGCAGGCGCAATAGTGTGCCGTTGGATACCAATCCCAAGTCCGTATGGTAGATTACGACGAGGCGGTCGCCATTATCCAACGTCTGAACTAACAGCGTGTGACCGCTTGCGGCCTCGCCCTTCGTGATGGCACTCTCGTTGAGCGTTATGCCCTGTGGCAGCGCGAGGTTGAACTGCAAGGCAGTCACGCCAGTCATGCCGCTTGCACTCACCACTAACTCAGTCTGTCCGCCCTTCGTCGCCTCAACAGAGGCCACGCTGAGTGTCTGTGCCGTTGCACCGCCGGCTATCGCCAGCAGCGCAACTATGGTTTGTAGTATTCTTCGTTTCATCATACTATAATATCTTAATTATTATTGAACCTGTATTTGCTGTTCCAACAGCTGTCTCAAAAATCTTATATCCTGGTATTGTTGTTATATCTACTTCATTTTGTGTAACTGGGTTACCAGATGCTATATTAATAAATGTTACATTCTTATCACTTTTTGTCAATACAAATATATGAGATTTAGCTCCTGAATTATTTGTATAAGTTTGCTCAGCAGGATAAGATTCAACGACACTTGCTTGTGACAATGATGTTGGCTTTATTGTTCCTACATAGAAATAGTTTTTGGTCTCGCCAGCCGTACCGCCAGCATCCTTCATAATCTTGAGGATAGCTACGATGTCTGCGACATCCACCACACCATCTTCATTCACATCACCCAACAGTGGGGTGCTGTTGTTCTGTGCAAATGCACTTACACTACTCAACAGCACCGCTGCCAGTAGCATGAGGATCTTTTGTTTCATACGTTCTTTATTCATTTGACTTGTTTAATTTTCTTGCTGTGGCACCACAATCTCAACTTCCTTATCGCTCACCACACCGCCATAGCCGATGCCGACCACACTCCTTGATGGCATCGGCTACCGAAGTCTTGTTTGTTATTCGTGGAATACTATTCAATTCTAATATCAACACCCCATCCACTTAGAATTTTAGTATATGTTGCGAATATTTTATATCCAGATATAGTAGTTGTATCAACATCATCTTGATCTAATGTCTCTCCAGTATAAGGATCAATAAATGTTACATTCTTATCACTATTTGTCAAAACATATACCTTATCATCTGCCCCTGAATTATTTGTATAAGATTGTTCAGCTTCATAAGTTCCAACTGACCATGCATCACTCAATGAAGTTGGTTTAGTTGTACCTACATAGAAATAATATATAACCGGCTCTTTGAATGTTAATGTTGTTCCTGGTTCGTATGTTAGTTCCCATATCATATGAAAAGGTATTGTCTGTGCGTCACCTGTTCGTTCTATGCAGGTTACTACATTACCTTCACCATCAATGAAAGCCCTTTTCATTCGTGACTGATTAGGACTATCCTGATAAGGCAACATTACATATACCTTCCCACTTGCAGGAACATGAACAGTGGCTCCATTCATATCAGACAATGAACTATATTGAGGTGTCAATGTCTCGTAGTTTTCAGCGGTTGGCTGGGTCGTACCAACGTAAAAGTGTTTCCATCCATCATCTAATACACAAACTAACACGCTACCACCACGAGCCAAGCGGCCTGCGGTAGAAGTTATTTTATATCCAGGTATGGTTGTGATATCTTCTGTTTTACTTGCTTCTCCATATGTAAATGCAGGATCTTTGAAAATAACTTCCTTGTCTGCATTTGTTAATACATAAACGTAGCATTTCTCTGTTGTGCTGGGATTGGTAAATGTATATGATGATTCATATTTATCTACTATTGTTGCTTGAGACAATGAGGTTGGCTTTGTTGTACCTACATACCAATAATATTTGGGTTGCTCAACTATTCCCCCACCATTCGCCATGATGCCGATGACAGTAGTAACATCTGCTTCATCTACCATACCATCGCCATTCACATCGCCTTTCAATGGTTCACCGTCTCCACTCTGTGCAAATGCACTTACACTACTCAACAGCACCGCTGCCAGTAGCATGAGGATCTTTTGTTTCATACGTTCTTTTTTCATTTGACTTGTTTGCCTTTCTTACTGTGGCACCACAATCTCCACTTCCTCATCGCTTACTACGCCGCCGTAGCCGATGCCGACTTCACTACTGATGAGGCTGTCGGCAATCATGCCCTCGCTCACCAGCTCCATCACTTCTGTCTCTGGGGTTATATATACCTTCTTCATCTTTTGTTCCTTTCTACTTTTTTACCTTTTTACCATTCACAATGTAGATACCCTTGCCAGGTTTCTCCACACGCTGTCCCTTCAGATTGTAGATAGCATTATCCCACTCTTCATGATTTATCAGAGAAGTGCCAATACCCGTCGTTTCGTCAACCACCAGGGCAATGCGCGATCCGTAATATGCCCCCGCAGCGTCAAGGTCGAAGTAAGCACGGAAAGCCTTCATCGTGGTCTCGCCTTTCGAGAAGTAGAACTTGTTGCCGTTTAGGAACAGCATTCCGTCCTCAAGCTTCAGCCCGTTCTCGTAGTTGCCGATGAACGAGTTGTATTTGCGCCCACTTTTGTCTTTCTTTACTACCGCATCGTCCGCAGCAATGTCAACACCTTCTACCGTAAACTCGCTGATAGCGTCTTTCACCTTAATAATATAAGGATGGTTTGCAGCGATGGCTGTTACCTCCGCGAAGTTCACCTTCACGTCTTCCGTCTCGTCATCTACGGTGCAGCCTGTGAAGTCGCCCACCTTCACTTCATTTCCGAACGCCGCCGTCACCTGTCCTGCAGTCATGGCGAAAGGCAGGCAGATGGTGCTCCAGGTGTTGGCTATGATGGTGCGCTTCACGATGACGTTCACGTTCTCAGCATCAGCCGGTGCTGTGGGCGAATCCTCGTCGAGCGTGACAGTATGCCTTTCCACCACTTTGATATTGAACGATATCGTGGACTCATAATTGGTGCCATTCACGCGTACATTGTTAATCGTCACAGGGTAGCTGCCCTTTTCTGTGTTGGCTGGCACCGTCATTTTTACGGTAGCAATATCGCCCTCACCATTGAAGGCATTGGCCGATGAACTGATGGCACTTGCCACTCCCGACTCATGGGAGAACATGGCACTCCATGCAGGAGTAGCTGTGACATCGCTGACAGTAAATGTTGACGGTGGTGCGACCTCAAAATGCAAGGACACCAGATCGGTTGCTCCCGTTATATGCAGGTTGAAACTTACGGTCTCGCCCGAGGCAAGTGCCTCTACGTCGCCTGCCACCGAGATGGTTTGTGCTGTTGCCCCCATACTTGCCATCAGGAGGGCTAACAGGCTGATAATCGTTTTCTTCATTTTCTTGTTGCTTTGTATTGTTTGTTTTGTTATTACCAAGGTTTCACGGCGGCCACCGAGTAGTCGAGCACTATCTGCGCATTCACCTCCAGCGCATTGCTGTTGCCTCCAGGCACATTGATGGCGGCAGGCACCCGCAGGTCGCTCAGGCTCTTCTGTCCTACCGACACATCGAGTATCAGCTGAGCGTCCACCTCGTTCACCTCCCCGTCGCCGTTCACGTCTCCCATCTTTACGGGATTCTGGTCAACGTTCGTCTGACTGCCGCCAGCAGGGTCGCCGGGGCTTGTAGGATTATACACCAAGTGGGCGGTCAGGGTTACGTCCTTGGTGGGCATCGTGTAGCTGAAGCTGGCTGATGTTGATACCTGGGTCTCACCCTCATACCATCCTTGGAACACATAGCCGGGTGTGATGTTTTGTGCCCTCACCGTCACCTTCTGCCCGCTTTTTTGCTTCTGACCGCTGGTCAGGTTGAAGGTGCAGCTGCCCTCCTCGTTTGTATCCAAGTATAGTCGGAAGGTGTTGGGCATCGTCGGCTCAGCAGGGTTCGTAGGATTAAACACATAACTGTATACAGCAACGAAGCTCGTCTTTTGGTTACCCATCGTGTACTTAAACGATTTAGGCTTATCTATCTTCACGCCGTCCTGCATCCAGTATTGGAACTCGTAATAGCTCTTAGCCGACGTGCTCACGCTGACTGTCTGCCCCACGGCATACTTGCCGCTACCCGACGTATAGCCCGCCTCGGCTGGCTCACAGCTCACCGTCACCGCATAGCGCGTCAGCGGCTCGGGCGGGTTTGCCGGGTTATAGTCGTCCGTCTGAGCCTTGGCTCCTGCCGTGCTGAGCACAAGCAGGAGCAAGGTCAGTGCTCTATTCCACTTCTTCATCTTACTATCACCTTAGAGGTTAGCGTTCCCACCTTAATAATATAAGCACCCTTTGGCAGTGATATCGTGCCGTTGCCGACGTTGCCTGCCATCAGTGCGCCGCCTATAGAGTAGACGCTCACTGTCTGCCCCTTAGCACCAATAAAGCTGATGCCGCCTTCCTCGGCCATCACACTGACACCCGTCAGCTCACGTAGTTTTCCTATTGCTGTTGAGCTGCCGTCAGGTGTCAGTACAAAGCGGCTGTCAAACGTACCGGCTTCGGTAGTGAATGTATAGTCGCCCATAGTCAGGTCGTGGGTTATCTGTAGTTTAGTGTCGCGAAGCAGCACCGGCTGGTCCATGCGCACGGCACTGATGGTCAGTTCGCCCTTTTTGGTGGCCACATAGCCTAAGCCAACCTCACCCATCGGCCGCTCGTTGATGGCGTAGCGCGTCTGCTGCTGATCCAGCGTGTAGAGCTGCGGCACCTGCTCCGTTGACATGAACTTCGGCGCGTCGCACTCCATCTCGTAACCCTTCTGCCGCTGCTCGTTGAACACCACACGAGTCTTGTCCGCGTTGATGCCGTCGCTCAGCGTCAAGTTCACTATCTGGCGGTCAACTGCCACTCCGTCCTGTCGGCGGGCCGTAGCTGTATTCTGCTGCTTTTCCGTCCACTGTGTTTGGGTATAACGTCCGTCGGCGGGGAAGTCTATAGTGGCTTGGCCGTCGGGCTTCTGCACGAAGAAGGCCTCGAAGGGCTTCAAGGCATAGCTGTCGTCACCGGGACGAATGGCTTCGTAGCCCGTACCGTTCCAGACGGTGATGGGCTGCGTGTACCCTGTCTTGTCAATGTCGAAGTAGCTGGTCTGCGGGTTGCCGATGAAGTTCCACGATGCATCCTGTGCGTTCTCAGCAGGATTGGGCACAAGCGTCAGCGGACGGTTCTCGGCTGCCCAGTTGGTAGCAGTGCCTTCCACACAGAGTGTCAGTGTGCCGGCCTTGGCACATTGGAAGATGTAGCCCTGCCCCTTCTGTAGCTGGTCGCTTGTCCAGTTCTGCCAGCCCACTTCGCCATTAGCCCGCTTCGCTGCATCGTAATAGCGGAACACGTAGCTGCCAGGAGCCGTTATGTCAGCCCGTTTCACATTGAACGGGAACGACAGGAAGTACCAGCGGCCTGCAGCCACCTCAATGTCGAAGTAAACCTTGCTGGTCTTCAGGTTGTTGTTGGTAATGACCGAAGCACCTGCCGTACTGTTCAGCTTTACGTGCAGGTTGTTTAACTTCTGTATACCACTCTCTTTGGTTTCCACTATCAGACCCGAACCGGGATTCAGGTCGGCATCCGGGTCTTTGCCGTCCTCACCCGTAATGGTGCCTTGCTCGTCGCTGATGGTAAAGTCCCTGTTGATATAGAAATACTCGTATGAGGCCAGGAATTCTTCTACGGCGCGGAACTGGCTCCACTGCGTGTCGTACCAGTAGTTGTAGTAGCTGGTAGTCGGCACATGCAAGGTTGCTGTAGTATAACTGCTGAAGGTATTCATTTGTATCGGTGTCGGTTCCACGATGTAAGTATACACATCTGTCAACTTGCTACACGCTTCAAAAGCATAGTTAGCAATAGATGTTATCGTGCTTGGAATGTCTACGCGGGTCAAGCTGGTACAATAGCTAAATGCGCGTGCAGGAATACTCTCCAAGCTGGTGGGCAGGCTGATGCTTTCTAAGCTGTAACAGCTGGAGAATGTTGATTCTCCTATTGTCTTCAGTGTTGATGGTAAGGATATGCTTTTTAGCTTTTTGTTATAGAAGAAGGCATAACTCCCTATACTGGTTACTCCATAAGGAATAATAATTTCCTCTAATTTGTTTCCTGAACTTGATGAAGAATGATAAAAAGCACGTCTTCCAATAGTCTCCAAACCTTCTTTTAGATTAACGGTCTTCAGACTGCTACACTCTTCAAAAGCAGAAGATCCAATACTTTTCAATCCCTCTTTAAAATCAAGGGATTTCAACGAACTACAATCTTCAAAAGCATAATCTCCGATACTCTCTAACCCTTTCTGAAACTCTACTTCACTAAGGTTGGAACAACCACAGAAACCTCTATCTCCAATACGCTTGATACTCTTAGGCAGTTTCACACTTAACAGCTTTGTTAAACCATAGAAGCTAAACCCACCTATAACATTATCCTCTGTATGATAACCAGTATAATACTCATAGTTATTGGCAACTATGTTTGCATCCGTCAAATCCAAGAAATGTAGATTGTCCATCTTATTGCGTATCACCATAATGTCATAGCCATTGATGCTGCCCGTCACTTTCAGACTTAACACATTCTGTAGGTTTTCTTCGCCAATAGCAGCATGGAGGGCAGACCAACTGCTGTTTGCATTTACGGTAACATCATATTTATCATTGCTTACTATCTGTGCTGCCACACCGCTCCATACTTCGGCAGTACGATAGGCTGACAATGCGACATTGGGAACAACTATTGTATAATTGCCCAATGCCGTAGAATTTCCTAATGCTGCAGGGGACGTGCTTTCAAGAGCAAGCACACCTGTGCAACCGCTGAACGCATCATTGCCTATGCTTGTCACGGAAATAGGAATGGTCACGCTGGTCAGGCTGCTACACCCAGAGAACGCAGAACTGCCGATGCTTGTCACCGAGTTAGGAATGGTCACGCTGGTCAGGCTGCTACACCCAGAGAACGCAGAACTGCCGATGCTTGTCACCGAGTTAGGAATGGTCACGCTGGTCAGGCTGCTACAGCCATAGAACGCTTCATAGCCGATGCTTGTCACAGGATATGTTTTCCCTTCGTAAACAACGGATGCAGGAATAACAATATCCCCTTTATATTCGTTACCCCCATGAGATAAATAGAAAGGTTCTTCTCGATAACTCACCGTCAATTCGGTCTTGCTATTAGTCCACGAATAGTAGATGGTTTTACCATCTGCATTCTCCACCGCAATGTCGTGTGCAGATGCCTCAACGCCCTGCATGCTCATAAGCACGGCGAGCAAAAATGAAAAGTTTAGCTGTTTCATAGTTGTATTTTTATAAGTGAATAATTGTTTTCTATAAGCCCAATAACCTTTAATGCCTATAGAAACCCAGAGTCGGCGGTTCAACTTTCAGGAATGGCTCGCTATATAAAACGCGAAAGACGTGGGAATCTAAAACTTCTCGCTTATCCCACGTGAGGGCTCTCGCATGCCTTGACCAGGATAAGCAACTCGAGTTAGCCCACGCCAAAGCATATTATTTACCCATCCCACCTCTACAATAGGCGAGGATAGGGTATAATACACCCTTCGTGAACGTTCCGGTTGCGTCTCTTCTGGTCTTGAATTTGCGAGATTCTCACGTAGAAGATAACGTTCGTAAACGTCCTTTACCATTAAGTATTGACCCCACGCCCTTGCGGACTAACAGAGTCGGTGCAAAGATAAGAAGAAAAATTGGAACCGCCAAACAAATTGACCGCAGATTTCGCAGATTCCTCAGATTTTCTGTTGGGGCAGTAAAAAAGAGTGTCAGATTTTTCGGTTCGAAAGCACGGAAAAGGGTAGTGTCTAATTGCAAACTCCAGTTGGCATTTTGCGTTGGAGAAGGGAGGGAGCGGGCGTAAATTCGTGTACATTATGGGGACGATAGCTCACGGGGAGCTGAGTTTATCGCATTACAAATGCTGACACTCATTGCAGCCGAATTGCAAATTCGGCTGAACGGCGCAAAAATCAAAATATACCTCATAACCTCATATAATTCTCCGAAACCCCTTTGTACACAGGAATTTCAGCGCATGAGGTATATTTGAGATACCTCATGGAAACCTCATAGAGACCTCATTTATGGTCTGAAATATCATGTCGGTTCAATCGTTCGGTGGTAAGTATTATTCGTTTACATTCACACTCTGCAAATCGAAATAGAGCAAGCGGGTATCAGCTCCCTCGTCGGTCTTGGAGAGGGGAATGAAACCTTGCTTGTAGTAGAAGGGCAAGGCATCGGCGTACGCATCGACGGTGATGAACCGGCAACCGGCCTTGCTGTCGTTACGGTAGGAAGCAATAATAGTCTGAATCATCATTGAACCAATACCCTCTCCACGGCAGGATTTGCTCGTGGCCAGACGGCATATCTTCAGGGCGGGATAGCTCTTGAACATCTTGCCCTGTGCGAAGAACTGCTTGCGGAAACGGTTGTAGGCGGAGTTGCTGGGGAAGTCGGTCAAGGAAATGCGGTCATGGGCAAGACTGAAATATCCGAACACTTCTCCCGTGATGCTGTCCTCCCAGACATAACTCGTGGCAAGCCGCACACGATAATACAATGGCGCGTCTGTGAGGATGAAGTCGTTCAGGTCTTCATCGCCACAGTCGAATGTCGCCACCTTGTCATTCTCTCCAAGTCGACGCAGCTGTAGGTTCTCCTTGTTCATGTCTTAAAACGTGCAGTTTACACAACGAGAACGCATAAACTCGTAGTTGCGCTTCATGTTTTCCAGCCATTCACGCGAAACGGGTTCAGGATTCATCATGCGCGTCTCGAACTTGCGCGCCTCCTCACCGTAGAGGATAGGGGTTTCCTTGATTGGTCTTGCCATAGTAAATACGTATTAAACTTGAATATTCAGGTGCAAAGTTACGCATTTTCCGCGAATTAGCATAAGAAAACCACGCTTTTTTCTCTTTTCGCAGAAAAAAGTCAATCAGTTGGCGCAGCGGGTGGGAGTTTGGGTAGGGTAAAGTCTGGGTTTACCGTAACTAAAGCCAGGGTTTACCGTAACTAAACTCTGGGGGGCCTCCTTGGAATCCTAAATTCTCAAAGAGCTCACAGATGAGGTATTTATGAGGTGTCTATGAGGTAGCTCGAAGAAACCTCATGCTCCTAAACACCTTTGTAGAAAGGGGTTTCGGAGGTTTACA
>JAEEGL015060442.1_pt1 | contig 13529 bp, 12 predicted proteins | sample 9134231 | NCBI WGS metagenome assembly JAEEGL01 (sample SAMN16246548, study PRJNA631951) | gut metagenome | biome: gut microbiome; feature: rumen; material: fiber-attached | host: Bos | place: Iran: Karaj | collected 2018-10
CCACAACCCGGTGATCCTGGATTTTGTCCTGGAGTGAGAGCGGGTGGATTGACGAAAGCGGGGAAGCCGTGGTAGAATCAGCTTGCTCGTGATGTATTTTCTGTTATTCCCGCACCAAAACCCGCAGATCAGTTTGAAAGTATGAATCGGAAACCGAAAGAAACCGTTTCGGAAATGAGGTATTATGAGAGAAAAATTACAGTCCCTGCCACTTTCGCAGCTTCGTGAACTGGGGAAAGCCGGCGGTCTGTCCGGCGTGACGACGATGAAAAAGGCGGATCTGATCGAAGCTCTGGTCCAGCTGGATCTCCAGAACCGTCAGGAGGCGGCCCGGGCGCAGGAAGCACCGAAGAGCGAGGAAAAGCCGGCGGAGAAAAAGCCTGCCGGTGAGCGCGCGGCGCAGTCCAGAGATGCGGCGCCCCGCAGGGGAAGAACCGTAAAACCGGAGAGCGGAAGCGAAGCGGACGGACCCGGGAAACCCCCTGCCCCCGCAAAGAGCGCGGAACCCCGGAAGGCGGCAGCTCCCGCAAGTAGCGCGGAGACCGAGAGAACCCCGGAACCTGTCAGGAGCGCGGCACCTGCCCGCCCGGCGGCGCCGGAGCGCCCGGAGAGAACGGAGGCCCCTGCGGAGGGTGCTCCGGAAGCCACCGCAAAGCGCACGGGACTCGAGGAAGTCTATGTCCCCCAGGAGGGCGCCGAGGAGGCTTACGGGATCCTGGAGGTGCTGCAGGAGGGCTACGGTTTTATCCGAAGCGACAACTATCTGCCCGGGGACAATGATGTCTATGTCTCCCCTGCCCAGATCCGGCATTTCGGACTGCGCACCGGAGATATCCTGCGGGGCATGAAGAAGGCCAAGAGCCAGACGGAGAAGTTCAGCCCCCTGATTTTCCTGGGAGAGATCAACGGACGTACCGTGAAGGAAGCCATGAAGCGGACGCCCTTCGAGAATCTGACTCCCATCTTCCCCAACAAACGGATCCGCCTGGAGACCCCCGGCTGCAGCGTGGCCATGCGTGTCATGGACCTCATCAGCCCTGTGGGTAAGGGACAGCGCGGTATGATCGTCTCCCCGCCGAAGGCCGGTCAGACCACCCTGCTCAAGGAGGTGGCCAGCTCCATCTTAAAGACCGATCCCCAGATGCACATCCTCATCCTCCTCATCGATGAGCGCCCCGAGGAAGTCACGGACATCCGGGAAGCCATCATCGGTGAGAATGTGGAATGCATCTATTCCACCTTTGACGAGACTCCCGAGCATCACATGCGGGTCTCCGAAATGGTCATCGAGCGCGCCCGCCGTCTGGTGGAGCACAAGGAGGACGTGGTGATCCTGCTGGACAGCATCACCAGACTGGCCAGAGCCTACAACCAGGTGATCCCTCCCAGCGGACGGACCCTTTCCGGCGGTCTCGATCCCGCGGCGCTTCACATGCCCAAGCGGTTCTTCGGCGCAGCCCGGAACATGAGAGAGGGCGGAAGCCTGACGATCCTGGCCACGGCGCTGGTGGAGACCGGCAGCAAGATGGACTACGTGGTCTACGAGGAGTTCAAGGGCACCGGCAACATGGAGATCATCCTGGACAGAAAGCTCCAGGAAAAGAGGATCTTCCCCGCCGTGGACCTGGCCAAGTCCAGCACCAGAAGAGAGGATCTGCTTCTGAGCCGGGAGGAGCTGGAGGCCATCGGCTTTATGCGCAAGTCCCTGAACGGATTAAAGTCCGAGGAAGCCACCGACCGGATCCTGGATATGTTCGCAAAGACCCGCAGCAATGCGGATTTCGTGGCCCTGGTGCGCAAGAACAAGTTTTTTTAAGAAGTGCTTGCATTTCGGATGGAGCCATGATATATTAGTAACGCTGTTTCTGGCGCCCCTGAAGACAGGAACCATAAGCAGTGCGGCATAAAATTGGAAATTCCGTGTCCGACGCGTAAGCGCGGGCGAGTGATCGTGAGGTGAGAATATGAAAGAAGGAATCCATCCCGCATACTACCAGGCAACGGTTACCTGCAACTGTGGAAACACATTCGTAACCGGTTCTACCAAGCCCGAGATCCACGTCGAAGTTTGTTCCAAGTGCCATTCGTTCTACACCGGTCAGCAGAAGACCGCCAGAGCGGACGGACGGATCGACAAGTTCAACAAGAAGTACGGACTTAAGTAGAAACTTAGAAGGGCTGGGGCGGATGCCTCAGCCCTTTTTCGTATGCGAAAGCAAAGAGACAGGAGGCTGTTATGGCGCGAAGAAAGGTCTGCTATTCGGGCATCGGCGGACAGGCCGTGCTGGAGGGCGTGATGATGAGAAACGGGGACCGGTATGCGGTGTCCGTGAGAAAACCGGACGGGGAAGTGGAGACGGATGTGCAGAGCCACAGACAGCTCCTGGCCGGGAACCCGGTGTTGAAGATCCCCTTTGTCCGGGGCGTGTTTCAGTTTGCAGACTCCCTGTCCCTGGGGATGAAGGCTCTGAACTACTCCGCCTCCTTCTATGACGACGAGACGGCGCAGGAGAGCGGACAGTCCGGCAATACCGGGTCCGAGAAGGCCATGGAGGCCATCGTCATCGCCATCTCCGTGGTGCTGGCTCTGGGACTGTTTGTGTTTCTCCCCACCTATCTGGCATCCCTGTTTGAGGAGCACATCCGAAACGACTCCCTCATCGCCCTCATCGAGGGCGGGATCCGGGTGGCAGTGTTTCTCCTGTACCTCATCGCCATCGGACTGATGAAGGATATCCGCAGGCTCTACGGATACCACGGTGCGGAGCACAAATGCATCAACTGCATCGAAAGCGGCCGGGAGCTGACACCGGAGAATGTGATGAAAAGCTCCAGATTCCATCGCCGCTGCGGGACTTCCTTCCTGTTCTTCGTGGTATTTATCAGCATCCTGCTCTTTATCTTTATCCGGGTAAAGAGCCTGCCCCTGCGGCTTCTGGTGAGACTTCTGCTGATCCCGGTGGTGGCGGGGATCGCCTATGAGATCCTGCGGCTGGCGGGAAGAACGGACGGGATCCTCATCCGGATCCTGTCGGCACCGGGTCTCTGGATCCAGAGACTCACCACCAGAGAGCCGGACAGAAGGATGGTGGAGACGGCCATCGCCTCCGTGGAAGCTGTGTTTGACTGGAAGGCCTATCTGCAGGAACACTTCGGGGAGGAACCGGTTGAGACTAGATAGCCTTCACGGAAAAGTAAGAGAGCTCCTGGAGGGCGGCGGCGTCCCGGACAGCCGGACGGATGCCATGATCCTTCTGCGGGAGATCGCAGGGATCGAAGCGGCGCAGCTCCTGGCCTATCCCGAACGGGAGGTGGAGGAGTCCGTGGCGCAGCAGGTCCTGAACCTGGCGGAGCGCCGGGCGGGGCGGATCCCGCTGCAGATCCTGCTGGGCCGGACGGACTTTATGGGGCTTTCCTTCCGGGTGCGGGAACAGGTGCTGATCCCCCGCCCCGACACCGAGATCCTGGTGGAGGAGGCGTTAAAGGACGTAAAAGACGGCGACCGGATCCTGGATCTGTGCACCGGAACGGGATGCATCCTCATCAGTTTGCTGCACTACAGCAACGAGTGTCTGGGGACCGGCACGGACATCAGCCGGGAGGCGCTGGCGCTGGCCGGGGAGAATGCGGACCTTCTGCCGGAGGAAAAAAGAAGCAGCATCCGGTTTCTGGAGGGAGACCTCTTTGACGCACTGGAAAGCGGAGAAAAATACGATATCATCGTCTCCAATCCCCCCTACATCGCCAGGGGGGAGATCCCGGGGCTGATGCCGGAGGTGCGGGAGTTTGACCCCGTATGCGCCCTGGACGGAGGAGAGGACGGTATGGACTTTTACCGCAGGATCGCAGCCGGGGCCGGGGCGTTTTTACCCCCCGGGGGGAAGCTTTTCCTGGAGATCGGCTGTGACCAGGCGCAGGCGGTAACGGACGAGCTGGAAGCGGCAGGATTTTGTGAGATCAGGGTAACCCGGGATTACGGCGGTAATGACCGGGTCGTGAGTGCAAAGGTGAGAGAAGATGTTTGACAAACTGGAAGATCTCCTGGCCCATTACGAGGAGATCACAAGAGAATTGCATGATCCGCAGGTGGCGGCAAACAATGAGCGGTTCCGGAAGCTGATGAAGGAACAGAGCGATCTGGCGCCCCTGGTGGAGGCTTATCAGGAATACAAAAAATGCCGGCAGGAGGTGGAGGATGCCACGGCCATGCTGAGCTCCGAGAGCGACGAGGAGATGCGGGAGATGCTCAAGGAGACCATGGCGGAGAGCAAACGCCGCATCCAGGAGCTGGAGGGAGAGCTGAAGATCATGCTGCTCCCCAAGGACCCCAATGATGAAAAGAACGTGATCCTGGAGATCCGTGCAGGGGCCGGGGGCGAGGAGGCAGCTTTGTTTGCGGCGGAAATTTACCGGATGTATGTCCATTACGCCGAGGCACAGCGCTGGCGGGTCCAGCTGGTGAGCGCGGACGAGACCGGCATCGGCGGCATGAAGGAAGTGACCGCGGTCATCTCCGGGCAGGGGGCCTATTCCAAGCTCAAATACGAGAGCGGCGTCCACCGCGTTCAGAGAGTGCCGGTGACGGAGTCCAACGGAAAGCTGCAGACCTCCACCTGCTCCGTGGCCGTGATGCCCGAAGCGGATGAGGATGTGGACATCGTCATCGACGAAAAGGATATCCGGATCGATGTCATGCGGGCCTCCGGAAACGGCGGTCAGTGCGTGAACACCACCGACTCCGCGGTGCGGCTCACCCATTTTCCCACGGGGATCGTCATCTACTCCCAGACGGAAAAGAGCCAGATCCAGAACAAGGCGAAGGCCTTTGCCCTGTTAAAGTCCAAGCTCTATGATCTGCAGCAGCAGGAAAAGCATGATGCGGAGGCGGAGCTTCGGCGCAGCCAGATCGGCACCGGGGACCGCTCCGAAAAGATCCGGACCTACAACTTCCCCCAGGGGAGAGTGACGGACCACCGGATCGGCCTGACGCTGTACAAGATCGACAAGGTGATGAACGGGGAGATCGAGGAGATCCTGGATGCCTGCATCGCCGCGGATCAGGCGGCGAAGCTGGCGAAGCTGAATGAGGAAGGATAAGGAACAAAACACAGTTTTGCGGCATTTTTACCAAATACCGCACCTGCATTTTTGTGAAATATTTTTTCGGATCCGGGGCTGACATTTTTCATTTTTTTCTGATAGAATGATTAGGCAGTTATGTAAACGGCCGCTAACGAAGGAGAGCGGCAATATCAGAAAGGTCGTGGAATATGTTCAGCGTTGATGATTATGTGGTTTGCGGCAACAAGGGCGTCTGCAGGGTGACCCAGGTGGCTACCCTGAATCTGTCGGGAGCGGATTCCGGCAGCGAGGAGTATTACATCCTGAAGCCCGTTTACAGTCCGGGGAGTACGGTCTATGTGCCGACTCAGACCGGGGATGAGGGCCTGCGGGCCGTGCTGAGCCGGGAGGAGGCCGGGCGGCTTCTGGAGGAGATCGCCGGGATCCCGGAGCTGGAGATCGCAAACGAAAAGACGCTGGAGCAGGAATATAAGGTCTGTATGCGCAGTAACGATGCCAGGGACCTGGTGCGCCTCATCAAGACCATCTCCCACAGAAAGGCCAGACGGGAGAAGGCCGGACGAAAGGAGACCGCTCTGGATGCGAAGTACCTGCGCATGGCCGGAGATCATCTCTACGGAGAGCTGTCCGTGAGTCTGGAGATGTCCAGAGAGGACGTAGCCCGTCTTTTTTCAAAATGTGATTGACATCGGGTACCTGCTGTGGTAGGATACCTTTTGTGTCGGATGAAGATCCGCCGCGGAACAAAGAAAGCAGAGCTTCCACTCTCACCTTACGGCGAAGGCCAGTAAGTGTTCATATGTCCGCAGCAGGAGAGCCCCCGGGGTTTTCCGTGCAGTGACAGAAGATGTGGAGCGATGTGCTTCACATTTTTTTATGGAGGGAAAAGATATTAGCGACTTAATCATCAATGAGGCGATCCGCGCCAGAGAAGTGCGCGTGATCGGAGAGCAGGGCGAACAGGTCGGGATCATGCCGACGAGAGATGCGCTGACCCGTGCCGAGGAAGCAGGTCTGGATCTGGTGCTCATCGCACCCACGGCCAATCCCCCGGTCTGCCGGATCGTTGATTACGGGAAGTTCAAGTACGAACAGCTCCGCAAGGAGAAGGAAGCCCGTAAGAAGCAGCATCAGGTTGAGATCAAGGAGATCCGCCTTTCTCCCAACATTGATACCGGGGACCTCAATACCAAGGTGGGCGCAGCCAGAAAGTTCCTGACCAAAGGGGACAAGGTAAAGATCACCCTGCGCTTCCGCGGAAGAGAGATGGCCCATATGAACACCACCAAGCATGTCCTGGACGACTTCGCGAAAGCGCTGGAGGACATCGCGGTGATCGAGAAGGCGCCCAAGGTGGAAGGGCGCAGCATGACCATGTTTTTGGCGGCAAAGAAGCAGTAATTCCCAGACTGCAGGCCGTTGAAATATTTTCACTTAAGTTTGAGATAGGAGGATCGTAACATGCCCAAGATGAAGACGAGCCGGTCCGCTGCAAAGCGCTTCAAGGCTACCGGCACCGGAAAACTGAAAAGAAATAAGGCCTATAAGAGCCATATTCTTACCAAGAAGAGCACCAAGAGAAAGCGCAACCTGAGAAAGTCGGCCATCACCGACAGCACCAATGTGAAGAATATGAAGAAGATCCTGCCTTACCTGTGATCAGGATGCGCAGACCTTAGTTAGTTTGGAGGAATGAGAAAATGGCTAGAATCAAAGGTGGCTTAAATGCCAAGAAGAAGCATAATCGTGTCCTGAAGCTCGCAAAGGGCTACAGAGGAGCCAGAAGCAAGCAGTACCGTGTGGCAAAGCAGTCCGTCATGCGTGCCCTTGCAAGCTCCTACGCAGGACGCAAGGAGAAGAAGAGAGAGTTCCGGAGACTGTGGATCACCCGTATCAACGCAGCTGCGCGGATCAACGGACTGTCCTACAGCAGATTCATGTACGGTCTGAAGCTGGCCGGCGTGGAGATGAACCGGAAGATGCTTTCCGAGCTGGCGGTGAATGACGCGGAAGGGTTTGCTACCCTTGCGGAGACCGCAAAGAAGGCTCTGGAGAAGACCGCATAAGCTTTGTATTCGGACCCGGTACAGGGGGTGGAAGAACCACCCTCTGTTTTTTTGCTTTCGGGGCCGTCAAAGGCCGTGTGACATTGCATCTTGACGCTTTGGCTGATATAATTAAAAGGTAACTAAGGCATTCGGAAGGGAAGCGGATGAAGAACAGCAAGGAAAACACATATGATCTGACAAGCGTTTCCCATTTGATCGTTCTGGTCAGTTACTCGGTCCTGGCACTGATCCTGAGTGTCGAGGCTCTGCTGCTGGGCTGGAACAAAGGTTGGATCTCTGTCCTTCTGACAGGGGTCATCTTTGCGTGGTATCTGAACTTCTTTCAGCATTTTTCACCGGACAGACGGATCTGGATCTACGCGACGCTGATGATGATCGCGTTCTTCTATTACGGCTGTCATCTTTCCAGTATGTACGATATGGCCCCCGTTATGATGGTACTGATCCTGATCTTTTCGTCCACGGAAAAGAAGGGGCTGATCGTGCTGTGCGTGCTGACATACTGGTTTACCATGCTCTACGACCTGGTCCATGCCATGGAGGAGCAGCTTCTGACCCAGGATAAAATGACGGTGTCCCGGGTCGTACATCACTGTCTCATCGTCACCCTGGGAGGCGCAGCAGCCGCAACCGCCATCTCCAAGGTCCGTTCCGAGAGGGGGATGTTCCGGAGCCGGCTGGGGGAACTGCAGGATGCACTGGAGGTGGCGGAGGAGAATAACCACACCTTCGTGAAAGAGCTGGAGAAGCCGGTGAACCAGATGGGCGGAGACCTGCTTTTGCTCCACTCTGCCATGGGGGAGGCTGCGGCGGATCCTCTGACGTCGCAGGAATACGGAAAAGTCTGTTTCAATGTCTCCCTCATCGAAAACAAGCTTCGGGACATCAACGATTATTCGGATATCGCGGACGGAAAGGTCACCATCACGGAGGAGACCTACGAGATCACGGAGCTGCTGGATGAACTGAAGATCGAGCGCCGTATGCGTCTGGACCGGCTGAACACGGAGCTGGTGGTGGATCTGGATCCCAACGTGCCAAAGGCACTGGTGGGGGATCGCAGAAAGCTCCTGCGGATCTTAAAGCACCTCATCTCCAACGGCATGCGCTATACCAAAAAGGGAGGCGTCTACCTGCGGGTGTATACCATCCCCCATGCAAACGGTGTCAATCTGTGCTTTGAGGTGGATGATACCGGGTCCGGCATGGTGCAGTCCGAGCTGGACCGCATTCTGGACCGGCTGGAAAAACAGCGGACCGGAGAGTACCATCCCGGAGGTCTGGGTCTGGGACTCTTTATCGTGAACGCATTTGTCCGTGCCATGAACGGGGTCTTCCGGATCGACAGCAGATGGGGGGACGGGACCCGGATCTGCGTCAGTATCCCGCAGAAGGTGGCAAACGCCGTTCCCTGCCTGTCCTACAACACCAAGCTGGAGGTGTGTGCGGTCTTTGAAGATCTGAACGCCCTCTCCGACAGGGTGAATCTCTTTTACGAGGAGATGCTGCTGCATGCCTCCCAGGGCCTGCAGATCCCGGTTTATTATGCATCCACGCCCCAGGAGCTGGAGGAGCTGGCGAGATACTACAAGAAGGTCTGTTTCTTTGTGGGCCAGGGCCGCTACAGTCTCTGGCGTCTGTCTCTGGAACTGACGGAAGCCCCGGAGATTTACTGGGTGATCATGGCCAGCAGGCTGTTTAACGGCGCCGGGGAGGATGTGGACTACATCATCCGCAAGCCCTTCTCCACCGTCGAGGTGTTCCGCTGTCTGGAGACCGCGGGACGGACCATCCGCAGAAGACGCAGAATAGATGAGGAAGAGAGCGTCAAAAATGCCGGCGGCGAAAAGGAGACCGGAGCCTTTTCTGTCCCTTCCGCGGAGCGGATCGCGGAAAGAAGGCTTCGCAAGATCGGTCATCACAGGATCCTGATCACCACGGACTCCATGTCGGATCTGCCAAAGGAGATCTCGGACGAAGAGACCGTCCCCGTGATCCCCTTCCGGATCTACTCGGAGCATGCCAGCTTCCTGGACGGCGTAGAGGTGGCCCAGGGATGTGCCATGCAGTTCGTGGAGCAGGGAGTCCGGCTCCATTCCATGGCGCCGGAGGAGGATGAATACAGGCAGTTCTTTGAACAGAACCTGCAATATGCGGATGAGATCATCCACATCTCCACCGCCAGACGCATCAGTGTGGGGTATGACCGGGCCATGGCGGTGGCGGCCAAGCATCCTCAGATCACGGTGTACAATTCCGGTCAGGTGTCCGGAGGACTGGCCCTGATGGTGATGAAGGCCTGCGAGCTGGTGAAATCCGGGGCATCCCGGGAGGAGGTCCTGGCGGAGCTGGACCGGATGAAGCCCAAGGTGCGCACCACCTTCCTCATCGACAATATGGACTCCCTGATCAAATACGCAAAGACCTCCAGACAGCTGTCCCTGATCGAAAAGGCGCTGATGCTCCATCCCGTGGTGGAGGCCAGAAGGGATGCGCTCCGTATCCGGCGCGTCTATATCGGCAGCATGCACAAGGCCAAGGAGCGGTATCTGGGCAGGATCCTCCGCCGTGCGGACCGGATCGATCCAAAATACGCCTTTGTCGGGTATGTGAAGCTTGAGCGCAGTGAAGTGATGGGCGTGGATACCAGACTGAAGCGAAAAGGCGGGTTTGAGAACGTGATCCTGCGGAAGGCCTCCGCAGCCATCAGCTTAAACTGCGGGGTCGGCACCTTCGGTGTGATCTATGTGGAAAAGTAAGGGAGAGTAGCCGGTGAAAAAGAAATCCTATATCATGCTGGCAGCAGGCTTGCTGTTCTTGACGGTGGCAGTATCCACCGTGGCCTATGTGATCTTCGGGGCGGACTCCGAGCAGATCCGGAAGGAACGGATCCTCATCGCGGAAGCGGTGGAGCATGCCGTGGAGGATCATGTGATGGAGCCGGTGACGGTGGCGCGCATGATGTGCGAGGATGCCAATTTCAAGTCCCTTTTGCAGAGAGAGGAAGAGATCAGCGAATCCGAGGCCATTGAGGAGATGCGCAGGAACCTTTTTGCCATCCAGCGCAGATTCGGATACTCCTCCGTCTATCTGATCTCGGAAGCGACGCATCGGTATTATTCCTTTGTGGGTCTGAACAAGATCATCGATCCTCAGACGGATACCTTTGACACCTGGTACTCCATCTTCGTGGACGGCGGGAAGGAATTCGAGCTGGAGTCCTCCACGGATGAGGTGAACCGGGACAGGCTGACCATCTTTGTGGACGGGCGCGTGGAAGATGAGTCAGGGAAGCTTCTGGGAGTGGCCGGTGTCGGGCTGGAACTGGAAAGCCTGCAGAAGCTCCTGGGAAAGTACGAGAAGGAGTATGACATCCGGATCGATTATATCAATGCGGAGGGCCTGATCCAGATCGAGAGCAACGGCGCGGCCATCCAGAACAATTACATCTCCGGGGTGGATTTAGAGCACGCGAATTCGGAGGATTTCCTCTATACCGGCAATGGTCTGGGAGGCTTTACCATCGTCAAATACGACAAGATGATGAACTGGTATCTGGTGATCCGAAACCGCGGTCAGTTCGAGGGATTCGGATATGATTTCCGGTTCTTCTTCCTGGAGGCGGCCATGCTGATCATCGGGGTGGCTGCTCTGGTGGCGGGGGCCCGGAATCTCCGGGTGCAGTCCATTGTGGGCGGCCGGGATGACGGAGAGGTGGATGCGCTGACGGGACTTCCGAACCGAAGCTATTTCACCCGGGTGTACGGCGAGAAAGGAACTCTCAATACGACCCAGTATCAGACCATCGCCCAGTTCGGCATCGACGATTATGAGGACCTGTCCCATATGCCCGGCTTTGACCGGACCGTGCTGTCGGTGGTCCGAAGCGCCCGGGAGATCTTCGGTCAGAGCGCGGATCTGATCCGTTGGAACAACAGTGCCTTCGTGGTGCTTTTGGAGCTGCCCATCGGCGATGCCTATGATGACTGCAAGGCATTTTGCAAGCTGGTGTCCGAGACGGGGCGTGCCACCGTATCCGTGGGGGTCACGAAGATCGATCTGGATGCGACGCTGATGAGCAACTATTACCGCGCCGTGCAGTGTTATTACATGGTGCGGGAGCTTGGCGGCAACAATGTGAGAAAAGGATAACGCATAAAGAGGAAACGGGATGAAATCCATTCGGACGAGGATGATTGCCTCCTACATCATCACCATATTGCTGGTTTTTGTCACACTGTCGCTGATCGGGGCTTTTTATCTGGTCAGGGCCATCGATATCCACTCCTCCCAGTCCATGGAGCTTCTGGCGGAGCACAAGGTGGGGGAACTGGATGCCTATTTTTCCGGGATCGAGCGCTCCGTGGGGATCCTGGAGGATTATCTGCGGGCCAATACCGACATCCGGCAGTTCGAGTCCTCCGTAAACTACCGGGAGTCCATGTATGACAGGCTGGAGGCCATGTCCCTGGTCTGTGCCAGATCCATAGAGCACTGCGAGGGTGTCTGGTTCCGGGCCAATTACGACCTGTACGGCGGCACGGAAGGGTACTTCCTGACCTCCGACGGAGCGGGGGATTTCATCAGCATCGAGCCCACGGACATCAGCCTCTACGATCGGAACGACAGGGAGCATGTGGCATGGTACTATGAGCCCCTGGACTATGGCGCACCTCTCTGGATGGACCCCTATGCAAACAAGAACATCAGCGCCTATCTGACCTCCTATGTGGTGCCCGTGTTTCTGGGAAGCGATTTTCTGGGGATCCTGGGCATGGATGTGGATATGACCCTGATCCACAAGACCATCGACGATCTGAACTATGACAATTCCACCGCTGCCCTCATCGCCAGGGACGGGGATCTTCTGTATCACAAGGACTATCCCGGCGGCGTGGTGAAGGAGGAATTCGATGCGGGGCTGCAGGCCGCCAGCATCTATTTTGACGAATCCCATGCGGATACCGGAGAAACCTACAGATACCGGAAGGAAGGCACCTGGTACCGCATCGTGGTCAGCAGCTTAAAGAACGAGATGCTCCTGGCCATCTCCGTGCCTGAGGCGGAGATCTACGGACTGCGGTCCAGAATGATCCTCCAGATGACCCTGATCTTTATCGCAACCCTCATCATCGTGCTGCTCTTCTCCAGACATATGACGGAACGGATCGTGCGGCCCATCCGGGAGCTGACGGAGGCGTCCGCCAGGATCGCCAGAGGAGAGCTGGAGCAGGAGATCGCATACAAATCCGAGGATGAGCTGGGCACCCTGGCGGACAGCATCCGCAGGATCAGTGTGGAACTGAAGGAGTACATCGATTACATCCACGGACAGGCCTATACCGATGCCATGACGGGGGTCCGAAACAAGGCTGCCTATCTGGCGGAGGAGAAGCGTCTGGCGCGTCTGATCCGGGAAAAGATGGCGGAGTTTGGCATCTGTGTCTTTGATGTCAACGGCCTGAAGCGGATGAACGACACCAGGGGACATGAGTTCGGCGACATGATGATCAAGGACACCGCGCAGGTCCTGAAAGCCGTCTTCGGGGACCGGAATGTCTACCGCATCGGCGGAGACGAGTTCGTGGTCCTTACGGGACAGATCACCGAGGAGGAGATGCAGCGTCAGTTTGCGCGGTTTGAGGAGAGGCTGGCTCTCTTTAACAAAAACAACGAGCGGTATGAGGAGGAACTGGCGGTGTCCAAGGGATTTGCCTGCTACAATCCCAAGGCGGATGTGGATTTTGCCATGGTCTTCGGCAGAGCGGATGAAGCGATGTACCGCAGCAAGGCGGCTTATTACGAGCTGCATGGAGACCGCAGAAGGCGGTGATCCGGGGGTCGGAGGGACCCGGCAAAGCGTTTTCCGACAGTTTTTCGACAGATTTCGAAAAATGATGCTTGCATTTTTCGGATCGGCGTGATATGATACCACTGTTGCTTCGGGGTGTGGCTCAGCTTGGTTAGAGCGCCGTCTTAGGGAGGCGGAGGTCGCGAGTTCGAATCCCGCCACTCCGATCGCGAAAAGCGTGACACAAAAGGTGTCGCGCTTTTTTTTTGCCCGAAAAAGTGATATGATGTTCAGTGGATTTTTGTTTTATCCAAAACGAAATGATCGGGAGGGAGTACAGATGGCTTTTTTACAGATTCAGTTCTTTTCGCAGGCGCTGGTGGTGGCCTCCACCGTCAATGTGATCCTGCCGGAGGCGGACCAGGGAATCGGCATCCGGGGATCGGAGGGGGAGAGAAAGCTCCCGGGAGTGTTGTACCTGCTCCACGGATACAGCGATGACCATTCCATCTGGATGCGCCGGACCTCTGTGGAACGCTACGCCGCCAGCCATAACCTGGCGGTGATCATGCCGGCGGTGAATCACA
>JAEEGL016337709.1_pt1 | contig 13529 bp, 17 predicted proteins | sample 9134231 | NCBI WGS metagenome assembly JAEEGL01 (sample SAMN16246548, study PRJNA631951) | gut metagenome | biome: gut microbiome; feature: rumen; material: fiber-attached | host: Bos | place: Iran: Karaj | collected 2018-10
AAAAGTATGATGCAAAAAAAGCTTCGAGAGAAGCCAAAAAAAGATTGCGTAATCAGGGGTTAAAAGTATAATGCGTATTTTTAAGACCCGAATGTACTGCGAACCATTAAGAGCAACTTTCTCAAATCATAAAGATATACAAAATTTTGTTATTGATAGGGAAAAGAAATATTTCTTCGTACTGGAAAGATAATAGGTTTGGAACAGTATTTAAAACACGCAGCATGGACAGATGATGAAGCAAATAACCTACGCGTTTATTTAGTAAAAAGTTATTTTTCTCATGAAATAATAGCTTATTTTGCATTAAAGGCAGGAATGTTGAGTGAAGATTCAGATTATCGCGATAGAGATATGGAAGAATCCGCATTACAACAAGGCATAAAACTTGTTCCGGATACAGTTCCGGGCATTGAGATATCTCATTTTGCAGTGAATGATGAATTTAGACGACAACATAATAATGTAAAAGGTTTGGGAGCATATATTTATCCAACATTTATATATCCAATTATTAAAAAGACTACTAAATATATAGGTATTAAGGTTATATATTTGTATGCGGCTGATTATAGTAAAGATGAGAAGAAATTAGTAGGTTATTACAAAGACGTATTTGGTTTTGAAAATGCAAATGATTCTGAACAAATGTTTATTCCAGTAACATCATATTATGATAATGGGTGTATTTTCATGTACCAAATTTTATAATTACGGCAATCCAAAAGACGTCCTACGGGGCGTCTTTTTATGTGTAAAAACAAACTTTATATTCTTCGGATTTAAAGCAACACAAATTCCTATCAGACTAAAAGTAACGAATATTTCTTTAAGTTTGAAAATTCACCTAGCATATCTGAAGTTATTAAGTATATAAGGTTACTTGGGATTTTGGGAATTTAATGTTATAATATCAGTATATAAAAATAGCACAGGCGGAGCAATACAATTTCTGCATGAATGCAGCATTCTTGAAGACATTAACGCCGGAAAGTTAAAAGAGGTGATGACATGGTTAAAGAAAAAGAAATGATGTGTCAAGAAGCTCTTGCGAATGTCTTGAATTCAGGATTTTCCCACGGAGTGTTTTCCATAGGATATGACGATGATGCTGTTTGCCTTGAAAAAGATAATAACAGCTGGGAAGTATATATCGGTTATCGTGGTATAAAAAGAGAAAGATTGGTGTTCGACAATATCATTGAAGCTTGTATAGGCGTGATAAAGCTGTTAACACCGGCGAACGAGAATTTAAGAGCAAAGCTGAATGATGCTTTCGCAAATTCAATTATTTCGCCCCAAAACAAGATTGTCTGACCACACATTGTATGTTCCGGAGGATCCACAGGAAATCAAACACGTAGATGCTGTTCTGAAGCTTTTGTCGGTAATGACCGGAGACGACAGTTATCGTAACGCAATAACACAATTAAAGGAAAGGAGGAATATCAGTATGTGTGATGTAGCACAGAACCTTATTATGAAAGGTAAAGTAGAAGGGAAAGCCGAAGGGAAAGCCGAAGGGAAAGCCGAAGCCGAGGCGTCAGCGATTACTAAGGTGGCAGATTATTTCATGAGTAAAGATTCCTCACTTTCAAAAAAGGAAGCAGAAATGCTTGCCAAGAAAATTCTTAAATAGTAAGAATTTCAAAAAATGTCTTACCGTTCGTTAGTGTAGAGGCGTATGTATATGATCATCACAGAATTAATGAAAAAACAATATATTGATGATGTGCACGAAGAAATGCGAAAGCGTGGGTTTTCATCAAAAGAAATACCCATGGTGATAAGTAAGACGGGATTTTTGCAGGTAATGGAAAATTATCCAGAAGAACAACTCCATTACGATGTAAGAGATGCTGTAGATGAAATAATGTTAACTGCAGCAGTACATTAATTACGGCAAACCAAAAAAGACGTCCTTCGGGGCGTCTTTTTATTTGGAAAAATAAACCTTCTATTTTTCAAACTTAAAGCAATGCTAATTCCCGTCATACTAAAAGCAACAAACATTTCTTTTACTTTGAAAAGTTACGATTTCCCCAATACGGAGAAATATATGGTCGCAGTTATAGTTTTTTGACGTAAATCCGTGCTATAATATCCTTACCAAGAAGGATTCCCTTTATGGGTAAACAGAGGGAGTCCTTCACGGGACTTTCTCTGGACTTGGAATAACAGAGAAAAGAGAACTCACATAGCAGGAGGAAACGCGATGGTAGCAACAAAATCTGATGCATATTCGATGATCGAAGCGATGTCCGATGTAGATTTTAATGCGTTGCGTGATTTTCTGAACTCAGCTTTCGGAAAGTCAAAAAAAAGAATAGCTGCTGAAAAGAGATTCGTTGCAGAAGTATCAGCTGCTGAAAAATCTGTAGATGAAGGAAATTACGTTACGTTATCAGAACTGCACGAGTCTTTAGGTGTGTAATATGTACAACGTAATAATCGAACCCGAAGTTCAGGTCAAGCTAAAGGAGTTAAAAGCCTTCCTGCTTCAAGTACAGGGTGATAAGAAAGGATTAAAAACCTTTCAAGAAATTGTTTCTGCAATAGATAACCTACAGCATTACGTGCTTGGCAAAAGTATTCGCGAGGAGTATTCTGTTGATTGCCCTAATAATTGGTATTTGTTGTATACGAATAAAAACTATCTTATTTTCAGTCGCACTGATGATACAGTAAAAGTTTTGAAAATATACGACGAAAGACAGGATTTCATTTACGATTTATTCGGTATAGAAATGCGAAGTCAAGAATCGAAAGATTATTGGGGCGAATAATATGGAAACGGTCGAGGCTATTAAACTCAAACATATTAAACCATTAAATAAGAATCGAATATTGAAAAGTACAGTCAGTCCAATCGGGTTGGCTGTATTTTTATGCTGCAAACGGAATAGACGGCTTCTTGGAGATATCCAACGTATGGATCATCATATTCTGCGTCAACACAAACTTAAGAAGTATAGACCGTTTATCCACATCGCTCTCCGGCTCATAGTTAACGAAGTTGTGCCAGATAAGGTAGTTATTAAGGTGTTTGGATGATATTCCGTCAAACCTGGCAATAAACTTCTTTAACTGGCTGTGGTAATTATTGATATGCTGGATGTTGTATATACCCTTTTTAGCTTTACCGCCCTTGATCTGTACTAACTGCATACCATTACTGTTAACGAACCGTCTGTATGAATTGTGTTTATCGGTTACCAATACGCTGTTAGTGTCAAATCTGCCATCGTATACCGCATGCAAGTCGTTTGTGGATACCCTGCCAAGGGTTGCAGCTTTTGCTATGGATAATCCATTTCTGTTTACAGCACAAGGAACGCATAACTGTTCCTGTGATACACCCCTTACATGGTTATCATTGCCGCGCTTATGAGCAGGACGGGGCATAACGAATATCTTACTGTTCTTATGATCACCTTTGTAGGATACCGGGAAGAATGTTTCATCATCAGCTTCAATGATGCCGTTAAGGATAACGGAATCCGCCATATTCTGTAAAGCACCTAGGATCTTATGTCTCCAGTAAAAGGCTGTATTAAGGCTTATATCACATATAGCAGCAGTCTTTCTAAGGGCAAAGCCATTAATCATGCAGTCAATATAGGTTTCCCATGTTTCTATATCCTTTTCGGTGTACATGGCAATCGTATTTGTGGTTGCCACAAAAGATTTGCCACAATCACGGCATACATACCGCTGTGTACCGTCCTTCCTATGACCGTTACGGACGATATGGATGCACTCGCATACAGGACAAACCATACCGTCTGAAAAACGGTTATCTTTTACCTTTTCTTCAAGTGTAACGGCACTCTTTAAGAACATCTTTGCAAAATGGTTCTTAAGGGTATCTATATCAGCCTTTGATAATGTTGCAATATCTGCTAAAATTGAACTAACTGCAGCCATAAGAAAATCCCCCTTCCTAAGTCTATCGTAACATAGGTATGGGGGAATTTCATTCAACGCGTGGTTGAAATTGGCAAATATCAACCGTTTATGGTAACATAGCCAAATGAAAAGATGGAAACAGACATAGGAGAATATAGTAATAGGAAATATGGACACACTCTTTTTTTGTGCTATTTTATATAGGGGGTTGGAAGAAATGTTATCCACTCATGGTGTCTACTAATCAAGAAGCCACTTGATCAGTTTCCATATCGCAGCCACGATCAGGGATACGACAACAGAAAGAATAAATTCTTCCACGGGTATCACCCTATCCATGCTTCATAACATCAATCATATGCCTTAAGACCTCTATTTGGTTTTCGTTTAACCCGACAGTATCCAATGGGTAGGGATCGGCGGTTACTTTCCCTAACAAATAATCAGTAGATACGCCATATATTTCAGATAGGGCTACAAGTACAGGTAAAGAGGGCTGGCGATGCCCTATTTCATAGTCAGAAAGAGTAGAAGCAGATATTGTAAGCTGGTCAGCAACCTGCTTCCTTTCTAAACGTACCCGTTCTCTGCTTTTCTTTAGACGCTCAGCTAATCCGCCTATATTCCCTCTGTTTTCTGTTTTCATAAATCGCTCCTTTCTGTGAAAAAGATTATAAAAATACAAGCCGTCGTGAGGCGCAAACACTTGCGCTATATGACGGTTTGAGATACAATTGAACGCAACGGATACGTGTAATGCTATAGGAATGACCAACAATAAGATAGGAGCGTGGATAAATGAAATATTGTGAGATGTGTGGTACAGAACTGGAGGATAATGAATTATTCTGTCATGACTGCGGCGCTAAAGCTTCAATGCCTGAAGTGATAGAGGACACCAATAAGTTTGTAGATGGAAATCAAAGAATACCAATAGGATATCAGGGTGGTTATAATGAATCGTTAGCAGCAACTGATATGGCGGTCGTTTCATATATTACCTGGATAGGTCTTGTGATTGTGCTGGTAAAATCAAATGGTGAAAAGGAGGGATTTTTAAACTATCATCTCAATCAATCGCTCATAGCTCACATAATGATGGCTTGTATTATTATTCCCTTGGTTGGATGGTTAATATCATTTGCTGGACTTGTTTGTTGGGGCATTGGATTTGCAGGTGCGTTAACAAAGAAGGAAATAAGGATTCCTTATATAAGCGATTTAAGGTTAATAAAATAATTAATTGGGAGATAGTTATGTTCTGCGGGAATTGTGGTAATAAGCTGAAAGATGGTGTGAGATTCTGTGGTAAATGTGGAAATAAAGTTGGAACCATAGTTGATGATAACAGGGAAACGCAGGAATATAGGGCTTTAACAAACAGAAGGGTGAATGATAGTATTGCAAAGATTGGCAAAATGTCAGGCTACTATTGTATTACCTGTGGTAACTATATAGATACTGTCACAGCTGTAAGATATGGTGAAGTGACCTGCAAAACATGTGGTTGCCAGATAATAGCAGCCAATTATCTTGCGCACGGATTGAATGCTTTTTTTGATTATGGGGTTGCCGGCGGGCTGTTGTACAGCGGCATCAAACACATGAATGTTAAGGAGACAGCCGCATCCCAGGTGAAGAAGTATTATATGTCCGAATATTATAAACAAACTAAATATCCGTGTGAGTATGTTGCGGCGGATAAGGGACGCATGGGTGAGTATCTAATAAGTGTCGGCTTGGCAAAAGCCAAAAAGAAGCTGCCCGGAAGATCCCTGCATGCATATTATAATCTGGTTATACCGGAACCCAATGGCTCGTGCCAGGAAATTGATGCGATAATCATATATGGAAAATTCATATTTGTAATTGAGGCTAAGAATCGCTCCGGAGAATTCATATTTGACAGTTTTTCCGATATTATGTGGAATCAGGTTTTTAATGATGGAACCAGTAAAATGATATACAGTCCATTTATACAGAATGAAGAGCATATCAGCTCTTTAAGGAAGTATCTTGATGATAAGGGGATTGTATGCAATTTTATAAACTCTGTTGTAATGGGAAGCTGTGGAAGTTGGAACACCAGTGTAGTATTAAACGATTATGACTCTGTAAATTTCGGATTGTGTCTGATAGCAAATAATATAGTTTTTGAAGAATACTTTATAGAAGTGCTAAAAAGTATAGAGGCATTAGTTGAAGATCTTGATTATGAAAGAAAAGAAGGAAAATTAAGTGACAAAGCCGCCGCGGAGGTTGTTGAGAGTCTTATTGAAAGAATAACAATGACTGATCAGGAAAAAGCCGATTTGCTTGAACAAAGAGAGCTAAATTCCGGTAAATATCGTAAAAACAAAAGAGAGTATTATTATATTGATGCAAGGCTGGCTAATTATCTTGTAAGGACAAACGGAGTGTATGCAGAAATATATGCACCAAGCACAGAAGTGAATATGTGGATGTGGATGGAGGCCACTAATAGCTGCATAGAACTCCGAAAAGGGATACCTAAATGTTGGAACATTGACATTGAACAATCAGTTGCACTGCTCGAAGACAAGAGCGAGATCGTGAAAGCCAGAAACTGCATAAGGAATGGTGAGCAATATGATTACAAGAGTGTTCGCCCGTTAACGATATTTGAGTTTTATCCTGACCAAGAACATTACAATAAATTTGAATATAGAGGTACGGGACAATCTCAGTCGTATGATAACGAAGCGGAAACGGAAGAGCAGCGATATGATATTTTTCCGGCTAATATGGAAGTAGTTTATTTTTCCGGCTGTGAAGATATTGATATGCTGGATTCCAGATACCATATTCTCTGTAAGGCGTTTCATTCTGATGGAAAAAGCGGCGATGAGGAATCATTTAAAAGGATGAAGGCAGAGTATGATGCTATAAAGAAAAAGTATGAAAGGTGATGACGTGTTCAATTATGAATGCGTAAAATTAGAATGTTAGTAGAGAATACAAAAGCTCAAGTTGAGTTGGGAAATAAGTATAGAGACGGAAACGGCAAAGAGCAGGATTATGAGGAAGCCATGTTCTGGTACAAGAAAGCTGCAGATAAGGGAGATGCAGATGCACAGAAAGAATTGGCTGATATGTATGCCAATGGGCTTGGAGTGGAGCAGGATTATATCAGAGCTGGATTCTGGTATAAGAAATCTGCAGATCAGGGAAATGCAGAAGCTCAGAATTTACTGGGTGTAATGTATGAAAACGGTCGGGGAATAAACAATGATTATGCAGAAGCAATAAAGCTTTATGAGAAATCAGCAGTACAAGGCAATCAATGGGGGCAGAAAAACCTTGCAGACAAATATTTTAATGGTATAGGGATAGATCGGGATTATAAAAAGGCAGCATATTGGTATGAAAAATCTGCAGAACAGGGAAATGCGGGTGCCCAAAATAGTTTGGGAGTAATATATGAAAACGGTCTGGGGGTTGAGAAGTATTATAAGAAAGCAGTAGAACTATATAGAAAGTCCGCAGAGCAGGGCTATCATTGGGGTCAATTTAACCTTGGTGTTATGTACAGCGATGGGAAAGGAACAGATCAGGATTACGGTAAAGCAGCATATTGGTATGAAAAATCTGCAGAACAGGGAAATAGGTATGCTCAGAATAATCTGGGTGTAATGTATGAAACTGGTCGGGGAGTAGAAAAGGATTATACAAAGGCAGTAGAATTATATAGAAAATCCGCAGAACAGGGTTACCAATGGGCTCAGAAAAATCTTGCGAACAATTATTACAGTGGTATAGGGGTAGAGCGCGATTATAGCAAGGCAGCATATTGGTTTAAAAAGTCGGCAGATCAGGGAAATTCAAACGCCCAAAATATGTTAGGTGTAATGTATGATAACGGGCGAGGGGTAGAGAGAGATTCAGTAAAAGCAATAGAAATATTTAAGAAGTCCGCAGAACAGGGCTATCATTGGGGACAATTTAACCTTGGAAATATGTATCGCGATGGTAGAGGAGCAAATCGGGATTATAGCAAGGCAGCATATTGGTTTAAAAAGTCGGCAGATCAGGGAAATTCAAACGCCCAAAATATGTTAGGTGTAATGTATGATACCGGGCGAGGAGTAGAGAGAGATTCAGTAAAAGCAATAGAATTATTTAAAAAGTCGGCAGAACAGGGCTATCATTGGGGACAATTTAACCTTGGTGATATGTACGGTGATGGTAGAGGAACAAATCAGGATTATAGTAAAGCAGCCTATTGGTATGGAAAAGCGGCAGAGCAGGGAAATGCAGAAGCCCAGAATAGACTGGGTGTTTTGTATAGTGATGGTAAAGGAGTGGAAAAGGATCATACAAAGGCAGTAGAGCTGTATAGAAAGTCGGCAGAACAGGGCTGTCATTGGGGTCAGTATAATCTTGGCAACATGTATTATAATGGTATTGGAATAGAGCAGGATTATAAAAAAGCAGTATATTGGTTTGAGAAATCGGCAGAACAAGGTAATTCCGATGCCCAGAATGATTTAGGGGACATGTTTTATTATGGAGAGGGAGTGAACCAAGATTATTTCAAAGCAGTAGAACTATATAGAAAGTCGGCAGAACAGGGAAATGCAGAAGCCAAGTATAATTTGGGTCAAATGTATTTTTATGGAAATGGAGTAGAGAAAAATCAGGATTTAGCTATTGAATACTTAAAGAAAGCAGCAGAACAGGGTTTTGAAGAGGCAAAAGTTATATTAGATGAGTTGAGCAGAAATACTATTAGTGAGAAGACTTCCGATGATGCAGATCACGATCCGGATAATGAAGAAAAAACAGTAGAAGATATCTTGGATGAACTGGATAAAATGGTTGGTCTGACAAGCGTAAAAGAGCAGGTGCGAAAACGTGTGAATCAGATCAGAGTTGAGGAAAATGCAAAAAAAGCCGGTTCTTCACGTGATTTTTCGACATTATCAAGGCATATGCTGTTCTATGGAAATCCTGGAACAGGCAAGACGACTGTAGCAAGAACAGTCGGGCAGATATATGGTAAATTAGGTGTTATAAGCAATCCGGATGTGTTCGTAGAGTGTAGCAGGGAAGATCTTGTTTCCGCTTTTATCGGAGGTACAGAGGAAAAGACAAAAAAAGTGATCGAAAAAGCCAAAGGAGGAATTCTATTCATAGATGAGGCCTATAGCTTATATAAACCTGATTCTTCGGAAGATTTTGGAAAAGTTGCAATAGATCTTCTTGTACAGTATATGGAAAACATGCGTGATGAATTGATTGTCATAATGGCTGGTTATCGTAATGAAATGCAAAGAATGATCAAACATGCGAATCCGGGTCTTAGAAGCAGGTTCAGAATAGTCATTGATTTTCAAGACTACAATCAGGAAGAATTAAAACAGATATTATTGAATATGATATCGGCTGAGAAGATGATCTTGGACGATAATGCCGGGAAATTGACTGCTCAGCTTATAAGGAAACGTTCCAAGCGACCTGATTTTGGTAACGCACGTGGTATTAGAAATCTGTTTGAAGATATAAAAGAAGCTCAGATGAACCGTTTGGCAGAGAAGTCGGAAAATGGAGAAGAAATTAAAGTAGAAGAATACGAAATAATAAATGAAGATGATATAAAGAGCGTCCTGAGTGAAAATGATGGGACCGGAATAGATGTGGATGAGCTTCTTAAAGAGTTGGATGCTATGATAGGACTTGAATCTGTTAAAAAACAGATCAATATACAGGTTGCAAAAGTCCGTGTGCAGGCAGAACGAAGGAAAAAGGGTGCTAAGATCAATAATGAGATTGGATCCAACCACATGATCTTTTCGGGCAACCCGGGAACCGGTAAAACGACGGTGGCAAGACTTCTGGCCAAAATATATGAGGGTCTTAATCTGATTTCTGACAGCAACGTATTCGTAGAATGCAGCAGAGCTGATCTGGTGGCAGGATATGTTGGCCAAACCGCTGTGAAAACTAAAGCAAAGATTGAAGAAGCAATTGGTGGAATTCTGTTTATTGATGAAGCATATTCTTTGTTCGGAGAACATGAAAGAGATTTCGGTACAGAGGCTATCGATACGCTTGTCAGTGAAATGGAAAATCACAGGGATGATCTGATCGTTATTATGGCCGGGTATACAGACAAAATGAAGAATATGATAGATAATGCAAATCCGGGGCTGAAGAGCAGGTTTACCAACTGGATCGAATTTGAGGATTATTCGATTCCTGAAATGATAATGATATATAAGTCAATGTTAGGAGATTATTCGCTGGAAGAGGGAATAGAAGAGCAATTGGAACTGTTGATAAGGGAAAAGTCTCAAAAGCCTGATTTTGGGAATGCCAGAGGAATAAGAAACCTTGTTGGTCATACGCTTGATGCGTTAGATGTAAGACTTGACTCAGTATCAAAAGAGGCCCTTTCGGCCCATGATTTAATGACGGTGACATCTGAGGATATAGAAAAGGTTCGGATATCGAATCCTATGTAAGACGGGTTATACAAATGGATATAAAAAAGATGCCATATATAGAATTCGAGACAGAAAGACTGTATATCAGAACAGTAAAGGTTTCTGATTATGGTGGTGTAAAAATCATTATCAGGATTGACAAGGATAATGATGCAAGCAGACGGGTTGCAGAAAAGTGTGGAGGTATCCTTGTTGGATATGAAGACTCTTATGCAAGTACGGTGTTTGATATTATGAAGGAAAGATATGAAAAGAAAGGCCTTGTATTTGAGAATGATTCTGAATATGATGATATAAGAAACCTTATGAAAGAAGGCAAGGAATCAGTCTGTATTTATGAGCTGTAGGTGAATGTAATACAGAAAATGGTAATATGCATGAAATATGATCTGGATTATTATATGAATTTATCGTACAAATTAGATATAACCCCTGATTTGGAGGAAGGCGGATATGCGGCTCAATACCCGGAACTGCCTGGCTGCATAACTTGTGCAGATACCTTGGAAGAACTGCTGATGCTTGCAGAAGATGCAAAAAAAAGCTGGCTTACAGTTGCGCTTGGTTCCGGGGATGAGATTCCTTTACCCGCAGCACCGGTTTAGGCGGTTAAGAGATAACGCCAAAGGGGTATTTGGGATGAGGTGTTTCGAAGAATCTTAAGAATCAAGTATTAGGCTATAGAGAAGAAAAAAGGATAATTCGGTCAATGAATAAGGAATATGAAGCACTCTTGAATATACACATCCCGTCATCAGATGCCATAGAGGATTATAAAGATGCGGCAACATCCATAGATTGTCGGGATGGGGATTGTCCTACAGGTGATCATAGCCATATTTTTCCTATTTATCTGGAGCGCGCTTCAGAGGAGTTGTGTAATAGCTTCGATGAAGATCATCAAGTAATTATTGGACATGATTCCGGAGGAGCAGTATGGATACAGACAGTTGAAGTGGATGTTTCCGATAAGATTCTTTCAAAAGATATTAAAGAGGTCGGTAAGGAGATTTCTGTCAATAAGGCATTCTTCGATCGAGTACTAAAGCCTCTTTTTATTAAAGCTTTCGATCCAGATATGACTGAGAATAAGAAACGATATACATATGCCTTTAGCGATGAGGGTTGCTATCTGACCGGGTTTGAGGATGACATTCTTGAGAACAACTTCTTTACCTATGAACAGACGGAAAATGTATTGAGTATTATAGAGAGTTGTGTAGGAGATGATACACAACATATTGAAAAATGGATTGTCGACAAGGATGCTATACAGATGATGACATTTACAGCTTACGTGAGGCGTATAATGGCTGAGAGTCCGGAATCAAAGCTTATTTCAGTATTGAGCTAATGAGGTGAACATTTATATTTTTGTGAAGCTGATGGTATGTTTAATACAGGATCGAACTGGGCGAGGAAGGGTTGTTCATCAACCTTTATTGGAAACATAAAAGACGCGTATGGATGAAGAAATGATAAGAAATAAATACGTAAAAGAAATACAATCAAATGAAGAGATGATACCATGGACAGAAGAGGAAGGTATTTTTTACAGCGCATCCAGATTTCAGAGGCTTAGAAAAAAGATAGGCTTGCCCTACATGGCAAAATTCGTTCCGAAAAAAATAATAAGACTTGAATCAGGTTTATCCGTGAACGAATTTGAAAAGGTTTGGGAAAAGTTAAAGAGTGTAGGAAGGGTTAAAAGAGTTCTTGTTAAATACAATAACCAAGGGAGAATAATACAGATTTTTGATGAAAGAAAAGTTAAGCTCCGGATATGATAATGACATATTTTTGGTTCTTTCAATAATCGTATATTGGTAACCTTATATATAAACGAATAAAGGAAGTATACAATCGTGTGAAATGCATGTTTCGAATATGAAAAAATAAAGTCAAAGACTACATTTTCCATAGACTGTAAGAATTGTGTTATAGTAGTGAGCAATGTTTCGTCGTGCTTACTGTATCAAGATAAGGGTTGACAGAAAAGGAAGGTGCAGTTTATGCTTTTAACGGAGAAATATTCATTGGCAGACATAGCGACTATGGGAGAAGCCGATGTTGCAAAAGGCGGAAACAAAAAACTATATGAACAGGTTCAAAAAGGAAAGTTCTCTGTAGCAGATGCCGCCGATGATATGGGGGTTACAGAGGAAGAGTTTGTTAATAAGATGAATCTTTGTGCGTATGAACCACCGAAGCAATAGTGCAAAGAAAATAAATGTATTGCGGGAAGTCATTAAATGAGTTTTGGACTCATTTTGACCGCAAAAAGTTTGATAAAAGAGAATAATGTAAATAATATGCATACATATTGTATTCCCTGCATAAAACTAAGCACTATATATAGTAGAGAATCACTCGGAACTATAGAATATGAATAAATGTATCATCGGGCAATGTCCTTTATCCTGTAAGGGGCAGAAATTTCTAGCCTAGCATAAAATAGTAACAGACCTTGAATTAAACAGTTCAGGGTCTGTTTTTTTATCCTTGTAGTGTAGGAAATATGAGGGATTGAGTCCAATAAAACTTTAATTTTATTGGATTGATATCGGTAGTCAATTCATGTAAGGACACGATAAACGAAATTGCCTTTTAGGCGATAAACGAACCTGCCCTCTGACATAGTATATTTTGTCCTTTTCGATTTCGGGATTTTATTCGATGACTGTAAATCCTTGTATTTCCTGGTTTCTTTTAATTTTGTCATTTCCCATATTTTCTTAGATTTTTCCTGAAATCCATTTTTGGGAAAATCATGAAATTGTATGGGGATTTGACACAATTTATACGACAGGAGGTTTGATTCATGCGAAAGAAGAACTACAAGGAAAGGAAGCATATTATGTAGGAATAGTTTTCATATCTATTGATAATGTTAGCAGAGATTTAAAAGGTTGGTTCGAATGATTCATAAATTGTAATAATTGTAACCTGGACTGACCATCTTTGACCGCTGACTTTCTTCCCTTTGCTTTAAAGTTTAAAGTCCAGAGAATGGTCTTGATGGTGGATAGCTGTTTGGAAGGAAACCGCCGATCTTTTCTATTTTGTAGATTTGACATATCCTGAGATTAAACCGAAGCGCATCATCCAGCCTGTTTTTGATAAAGGGAAGAACATGATCTCTGAATAGACCTA
>JAEEGL016816688.1_pt1 | contig 13529 bp, 11 predicted proteins | sample 9134231 | NCBI WGS metagenome assembly JAEEGL01 (sample SAMN16246548, study PRJNA631951) | gut metagenome | biome: gut microbiome; feature: rumen; material: fiber-attached | host: Bos | place: Iran: Karaj | collected 2018-10
CAGACGTCATCCGCCGGGCCGTTCCCGGATGGGAGATCGAACAGACCGCGCCGGACCCCGCCCGGCTTGCCGAAGTCTGGCGCAGCGTCTTTCAAAGGCCGGATCCCCCCGAAAAGGGGATCGGTTTCCGGATGGAAGAAAGCGACGTTTTTGACGAGACGCTCGGGTTCACGGTCCTCGACAAGTGCACGTTGACCTGCTACCGGGACGGCGAACCGCTCTGGAGCGCTGTGTTCGGCGAGGGGCTTTACGTTTCCGGCTGGTCGTATACGCCGGAGGGGACGGCCGTCTGGGGCTGGAATTACATCTATTCATCCGAACAGGACAGTTACGGATGGGTCGCCCTCGTGGATGAAAAAGGAACGATCGAATGGGAAAAGCGCATTGACCACGGGTATCACAACAGAGAATCCGTCGACAAGGTGATCGGCAACGGAGACGGCACCTGGGCGGTGATCGGCAGCGGCGGGACGACCGATCTTTGCTTCACTCTCCTCGGCCCCGGCGGGGAGGAGACCCTGTTCCGCAAAACGCCGGTCGAAGGGATCCGCGTCCTCGACGCGGCGCGTCTGGAAGAAGGGTATCTGCTCCGGATCGCGACGATCGGCACGGGCGAGAACGCCACGCTCATCCGGATGGACCAAACCGGGGAGTTGACCGGCAGATACGCCTATAAAGCCGACGACTGCGTTTATCACCTCACCGACATGATCGAATTTCACGGGTCGATCTATCTGTCCGGCTACGCCGTCCCGCGGCAGACCGACGAGGGCGGGCGGGACGAGATCGCGAACATCCTGGACTTCCTTTTCCATGACGGGGAGATGCGCGATCCTTCGGACGATGAGCTGACGCCCGTCGTAAGAGACAATTACACGGCTGTCCTGCTCGTCTGCGATCTCAAAGGGGGAGAGCCTTCGACCTTTTATTCCGTCAAGGGTTCGCTGGGCGGCAAGCTGGAAGTCGAGGGCGATCAGCTCAGATGGGACGTGGAAAGCGTCGTTTCGACGTTTTTCTCTCCAATGACCAGTTCCTTTACGGTCGGGGGGACCTGCGAGGTTTTCCGCTATTCTTTCAACAAAGAAGGCGCTCTGACCGGGCGGACGGATACGGGGGAGACGACGGCGTTCCGCAGATGAAAGAGCCGGCATTTCCCGAATAAGCCGCCCCGGCGCCTCCGGCAGGACAGCGGGAACGAAAAAAACGCGAACAAAAAGATCCGGTCCAAAAACCGGATCTTTTTTACGCGTAGGCCGTGTTTTTCAGGCCTGAATGATCTCAACGCCCGATTTGCGCGCGACTTCTTCAATGTCGGGGGGGAGGGGACGGTCGGTGATGATGGCCGCGACGTTCTCAAACGTGCAGAAAGTATAGGGAAGCGACTTGCCGAATTTGGAGGAATCCAGCAGGATGACCACGCGGCGGGCCTTCTGGGTGATGATGTACTGCTTCAGTTCGCATTCGCTGTAGTTGCCGCTCGTCATGCCGTTCTGCGCCGAAATGCCGGAGGGGACGATGAAAGCGGTGTCGATATTCACGTCGGAGAGCATGCGCAGGGCCTGCGTTCCCGAAACGGAGATGTTGTCGCGGTTGAGCATCCCGCCGACCAGATTGACGACGGGGAGCGTCTTTTTGACAAGTTCCATCGCGATGTTCGGACCGGTGGTGATCACGCTGAGCCGCTGATCGGGGAGCATGGTGGCGAGTTTCAGCACGGTCGTGCCCGAATCGAAAAAGATCGAACGTCCCGGCTCGATCATCATGATCGCTTTTCTGGCGATGCGTTCCTTGCCGGACATATTCTCGTACAGGCGGAGGTTGAAGGACTCTTCCATCGAGGTGGTGATGAATTTCATCGAACGGGCGCCGCCGCGGACCTTGATGGCTTCCCCCTGCGCCTCGAAGTAATCGATATCCCTGCGGAGGGTCATGCTTGAGACGTCCGGGAATTTTTCGGTCAGTTCTTTGAGAGAAACGAATGGCTGGGAATGGAGCAGTTCTTTCACTTTTTCGCGTCTGAGTGCGTTCATGGTGGGCAGGTTCCTTTTCTATTGTGCGGCCGCGCCTTATGGTCAAGCGGCCTTTCAACCGCCGTGACGACGGGCAAAGGACCGCACAAAATTCGATTTTGCATGACCAGTATAACACAACCGGACGGGAAAGTCAACCGAATGAAAAAAAGTGTCGAGTTTTCACAAATAATTCACAAAACGGGCAAAACAGGGGTGAAAAGTCCCGGGCACTTGCTTTTTTTATTTATTTTTGTTATAATCAATAATCTGCACAAGAAAAAAATTGAACGGAGCCGGTGAAAAATGAAGGTGATCTTTACAGGGGGCGGCACGGGCGGACACGTCAATCCGGCCATCGCCCTGGCCGATAAAATGCGTTCCCTTTCCCCCGGGGCGTCGATCGTCTTCGTCGGGACTCCGCGCGGGATCGAGAACAAACTCGTTCCCAAAGCCGGTTACCCGCTTCGTCACGTCGACGTCCGTCCTCTGGCCCGCCGCCTCACGCTCTCCAATCTGCGCGCCGCTCTCCTTGCCGTCACGTCTGTCGGAAAAGCCGAAAAACTTCTGCGGGAGGAAAAGCCCGATCTGGTGGTCGGCACCGGCGGATACGTCTGCTGGCCGGTCCTCCGCGCGGCGGCGAAGATGGGCATCCCCACCGCGCTCCACGAGGCGAACGCTTTTCCCGGACTGACGACGCGCATGCTCGAACAGTACATCGATCTGCTCCTCGTCTGTTTTTCCGAAACGGCGAGCCATCTCAAAAATCCCGAAAAAGCCGTCCGCGTCGGCGATCCCGTCCGGCCTCTTTTTGAGGAGCTCGACCCCGTTTCCGAGCGAAAAAAACTCGATCCCGAAGGGAAATACCAAAAAGTGCTCCTCTCCTGCGGCGGGAGCATGGGCGCCGAGCAGGTCAATTTCGCCGTGCTCGATCTGATGGAAAGATTCACCTCCCGCCACCCCGAGATCCTGCACATCCACGGCACCGGCTCCATCGAATACCCCATCGCGAAAGCCATGTTCGAAGAAAAAGGGCTTTCGTCTTTTCCCAATATCGACCTGCGCGAATACATCTATGACATGCCCTCCCTGATGGCGGCGAGCGACCTGGTCGTCAACCGCGCGGGAAGCATGACGCTGGCCGAGCTTGAAACGCTCGGCAAGCCTTGCGTGCTCATCCCCTCTCCCAACGTGACCGACGACCACCAGTTCAAAAACGCCAAGGTCCTTTCCGACCGCGGCGGCGCCCTGCTGATCGAGGAGAAAGACCTTCTCCCGGGCAGACTGGCGGGGGAGGTCGCTTCTCTTCTCTCCGACGGGGAAAAACTCAGATCGATGAGCGGATCCATGCGCTCGCTCGCCGTGCCGGGCGCGTGTGAAAAGATCGTCCGCCGTCTTCTCGCCCTCATCGGGCGGGAGGAATAGAAGCGAAGGACGATCGGAAAGAATACCGGAAAAAAATGAACGCCAACTCGAAAGAAGCCGCCAGGATCCGGCGGGAACAACCTTTTTACAAGGTCCAGGACAAACAGATCAACCGCGACCGTCTGCGCAAGGCAGTCACGGCGCTGATCGTCGTCCTTCTGGGGGGCCTCTTTCTCTTTTTGTGCGGCGCGATCTTTCTCCGGGTGCGGGTCGTTACCGTCCGGGGCGCGTCGAAGGTCGATCCGGCGCGGGTCGTGGAGGTCGGCGGCATCAAAAAAGACGACAATCTCTTCGCGGTCGACCGCGCGGACATCCGCGCCGCGATCATGGAGGAATTCCCCTACATCGCCGACGTGGAGATCAAGCGCACCATCCCCTCGACCATCGAGCTCGTCGTCAAAGAGGACGAGGCCGTCTATTACACCGAGTTCTGCGGCGAGTATTTCGTCCTCTCCGATAAGCTCCGCGTCCTCGAAAAGACTTCCGACAAAGACTATATCGACGCCTTCTCCCCCCGCCTCATTTCCGCGAAGATCCCCGACTGTGTCTACGCCGTCGTCGGGGAGGAGATCGTCTTTTCCAACGACTCGACTTTCTCCTACGCGCAGGAGATGCTTTCGGCGCTCGGCGCGTCCGATCTGTTCGATGGGTTCACCGCCCTTGATTTCTCGTCGCGGTTCCACATCACGGTCACCTATAAAGACAGGTGGCGCATCTATGTCGGCTCGGCCGCCGATCTTCCGACCAAACTGACCTTCGCCCGCATGATGATGGAGTCCTTTGACGAAACGCAGTCCGGGGAGATCGACGCGCACGACATCACGCTCGGCTCGGTCCTGCTGGACGGGATCGGCTGACCGTTAATGTGAATTTTCTGTTAATAATTCAGGCGGAACTTGCAGAAAATCTTCAAACCTATTGAAATAATGAGCATAATCGTGTAAAATACAAGAGTATAATTGTCCCCGCGCGGAACGCGCGGTCTATCTCCGCGTACAGATCCCAAATCAGCAGAAAGGGTTGGTATATACATGGAACTGGCACTCGAAGAAGCCGGCAAGCCGGTCGTGAACATTGTTGTCATCGGTGTTGGAGGAGGCGGCAATAACGCCCTCAACCACATGGTGGAAAGCAAGATCCGCGACGTCCACTACATCGCCGTGAACACGGACAAGCAGGTCCTCGCGGACTCTCCCGCGGACATGAAGATCGTCATCGGCGAAAAACTGACCAAGGGACGCGGCGCCGGTTCCAACCCGGAGATCGGGTCGCGCGCCGCCGAGGAAAGCGCCGAAGAGATCGCCCAGATCATCAAAGACGCCGATATGGTCTTCGTCACTGCCGGCATGGGCGGCGGGACCGGAACGGGCGCCGCGCCGATCATCGCGCGCATCGCCAGAGAAATGGGCAAGCTCACCATCGGCGTGGTCACCAAACCTTTCCTTTTTGAAGGCAAAGTCCGTATGCTCCAGGCAGAGGAGGGCATCAAGGCCCTTTCCGGAGCCGTCGATTCGCTCATCGTCATCCCCAACGAACGCTTGAAACAGATCCCCGAGGCAAAGATCACCGTCGCCAACGCCTTCAAGGTCGCCGACGACGTCCTTCGCCGCGGCGTGCAGTCGATCTCCGATCTGGTCACCCAGCACGGATACATCAACGTTGACTTCGCCGACGTCGCCGCCATCATGAAAAACGCGGGCAACGCCCATATGGGCATCGGCTCCGCGCAGGGCAAAGACAAGGCGCAGCAGGCGGTCAGCCTCGCCGTTTCCAGTCCTCTGCTCGAGACCTCCATCAAGGGAGCCAAGGGGCTGCTCGTCATGGTGACCGGTTCTTCCGACCTTACGCTCGAAGAAATGGACATCGCCGCCACGGCCATCTCCAACGAGGCCGACCCCGACGCCAACATCATCTTCGGCACCACTTTCGACGAATCCCTGCAGGATGAGATGCGCGTCACCGTCATCGCCACCGGCTTTGAGTCGGGCAGCAAGGAATACCGTTTCCGTTCGGACCAGAAGACGGCGTCCGCGGTCCGTCCGGCGCAGGCGGTGCCCGCCGAGGAAGAAGACCTCACCGCCCACTACTTCGACGACGCCCCGGCCGTTCCGGCCGCTCCGGCGGCGGGGCAGACCCCCGAGCGCGGCATTCCCGAAGAGGACATGAACGAACTTTTCGACATGCTCAAAAAGCGTCCCCAGTAACTCGTTCCGTCTGTCGGTAACAGGGGCGGTTCGCGGAAAACGCCGCGGACCGCCTCTTTTCGAAAAAACGTCCTCGCGGAGGGAAAAAGATGACACAGGACAACGCCCCTTCCCGCGCCGACCTTGCCGAGCGGTATTTCCGTGAGGGATACAACTGCGCGCAGGCCGTCACGCTCGCCTTTTCCGACCTGATCGGTCTTCCGCCCGAAAAAGCCGCTTCCCTTTCCTCTTCTTTCGGGGGAGGGTTCGGCAGGAACCGCGAGATCTGCGGCGCCGTCTCCGGCGGGTGTATCGTGATCGGCGCGCTCATGGGGACCTACCCGCCCGACGACCGCGCCGCCAAAGCGGCGCATTACGAGACCGTGCGCGGATTTATGCGCGATTTTGCTGAAACAAACGGGTCCTACGTCTGCCGCGACCTGCTTTCGCGCCCCGAAAAGGGAGGCGAGCCCTCCGGGCGGGACGACGCTTTTTACCATAAGCGTCCCTGCGTCGAACTGGTCCGCTCTGCCGCCGGACTGCTCGAAAAAACGCTCCTTTCCGCCTCCCGTTGAAAGAGTGTTCCCGGCTTTCCGCGCGAATTAATGCTTTGTTCACACAAAGACTTTTTCTTGTGATATACTTGATTTGACCCATCACGCGATCCGCGTCATCAAAGGAGTTATGCAATGAGCGAAGAATGCACCCACGACTGTTCCACCTGCGGAGCCGCCTGCTCGCAGAAAAAGACCGATATGCTCGAAAGATTGAACGAGCTGAGCTCCGTCGGAAAAGCGATCGCCGTCATCAGCGGCAAAGGCGGCGTCGGCAAATCGCTGGTCACCTCTCTTCTGGCGGTCAACGCCCGCCGCAGGGAACTCCGCACCGCGATATTAGACGCGGACATCACGGGCCCCTCCATCCCGCAGGCGTTCGGCATCCACGAGCGCGCCGAGGGCGACGGCCGTTTTATCTATCCCCGCAAGACCAAAACGGGCATCGAGATCATGTCTCTCAATCTGCTTCTCGAAAATGAGAGCGACGCGGTCGTCTGGCGCGGCCCGGTCATCGCCGGAGCGGTCAAACAGTTCTGGACCGACGTGGCCTGGAACGAGATCGACCAGATGTATATCGACATGCCTCCCGGAACGGGAGACGTGCCGCTCACCGTCTTCCAGTCGATCCCGGTCGACGGCGTCATCGTCGTCACCACCCCGCAGGACCTCGTCTCGCTCATCGTCGAAAAAGCGGTCAAAATGGCGCGCCTGATGAACATCCCGATCCTCGGCATCGTTGAGAATATGTCGTTCTTCCGTTGCCCGGACTGCGGGAAAAACCACGAGATCTTCGGCAAGAGCCGGATCGCCGAAACGGCGAAAAAGTTCGATATCCCCGTATACGCGCGGCTTCCCATCGATCCGCGTTTGACTTCCATGGCTGACCGGGGCGGGATCGAATTGTACGAAGGCGACTGGCTCGACGAACTGTCCGACGCCGTCGAAAAAGCGCCAAACAAAAAACAGGGCTGACCGTTCGAAGAGGAAAAGCGCGGCAAACCGCTTTTCCTCTTTTTCACGTTCACGAAAAAAGGAAGGAGAAGGTCGCGATGCCGCAGATCCGCAAACAGACCCTGCAGATCGGGGGGATGAGCTGTTCGGCGTGTTCCGCCTCGGTCGAAAAGGCGGTCGGAAGGATGGAAGGGGTGGAGTCGATCTCGGTCGATCTGCTGTCCGGCCGCGCGCTGTGTACGTATGACGCCGGAAAAACGGACGTCGGAGCGATCTGCGAAACGGTCGAAAAGATCGGTTTTACCGCCTCCGTTCCCCCGGAAAAAGATAAAACGGAAAAAGCCCCCGCTCCGGCGGCAAAAGAAGGTTTCTCCTTAAAAACGCGGCTCATCGTCTCTTTCTCCTGCCTGATCCCCCTGATGTTTTTCTCGATGGGACACATGCTGAATATCCCGTTTCTTTCTTTTCTGCACGACGCGGCGCTGATCCCGGCTTGTTCGCTCGCGCAGTTTCTGCTGGCGCTTCCCGTGCTCATCGTCAACGGGGGCTATTTCACGGGCGGGTTCAAAAAACTTTTTCACGGCGCGCCGAATATGGACACGCTCGTCGCAGTCGGTTCGGCCGCCTCGTTCCTTTACGGGGTGGTCGCTCTCTACCGCGTCGTTCTTTTCGCGTCCGCGGGCGAGGCCGCGCTTCTTAAGGAAGCGTCGCATTCGCTCTTTTTTGAGTCGGCCGCGATGATCCCCGCCATCGTGACCGTCGGCAAGGCGCTCGAAGCGAGGGCGAAACGCCGCTCGGGCGACGCGGTCGAAAGTCTGCTCGACCTTTCTCCAAAAACGGCGACCGTGGTGCGGGAAGGGAAAGAGGTCCTCATCCCGGCCTCCGGGATAGAAGTCGGGGATATCCTGCTCATCCGCCCCGGGGACGTTCTCCCGGTCGACGGGACGGTCGTCGAAGGACAGAGCGCTTTCGACCTCTCCTCTCTCACCGGCGAAAGTCTCCCGGTCGAAAAAGGCCCGGGGGACAAAGTCGTCTCTTCATCGGGCAATCTCACCGGCGTCGTGCGCGTCCGCGCCGAGCGGGTCGGCAGCGAGACCACCCTCTCGCAAATCGCCGAACTCGTCCGCGCCGCCGCTTCCTCCAAAGCACCCGTTTCGCGGATGGCAGACAAGGTCAGCGCGATATTCGTCCCGGTCGTGATGGGACTTTCGCTCCTTACCCTGGCCGTTTGGCTGATCCTCGGCGCGCCGGCCGGAAAAGCGCTCAACTACGCCGTTTCGGTGCTCGTCATCTCCTGCCCCTGCGCGCTCGGCCTGGCGACCCCCGTCGCCGTCACGATCGCCATGGGCAAAGCGGCGAGGGGAGGGGTGCTCTTCAAATCCGCGGAGGAACTCGAAAAGACCGGAAGCGTCGACGTCGCCGTCTTTGACAAGACCGGCACGCTGACCGAAGGGAAGATGCGCGTCTCCTCCCTCTTTCCTCTGAAAAATGAGGAAGAGCTCTGCCGCCTGGCCTTTTCGCTCGAAGCCGACAGCGGCCACCCCGTCGGGGAGGCGGTCTGCGCCTTCTGCCGCGAAAAAGGGATAGAGCCGCTCGAAAGGAAGGATTTTTCCGCGACTTTCGGACGGGGCGTTTCGGCGAAGATCGGCGGCAGACCGGCCTATGGCGGCAACGCCGCCTGGATGCGTGAAAACGGGATCGACCTTTCCTTCGCCGGGGAAAAGGCGTCGGAATGGGAAGAGAAGGGCCTGACCGTTCTCTATTTCGCGTTCGACGGAGTCTGCGCGGGGCTGATCGCGCTGGCTGACGAGCCGCGCGCCGGCGCGTCCGAGGCGATCGCGGCGCTGTCGGGATTGAAAGTCGGCTCGGTCATGCTGACCGGCGACAGCGAAAAAACGGGCAGGCGCGTCGCCTCCTCTCTGGGCGTCTCTTCCTTCAAGGCGGGATGTCTGCCGGCGGATAAAGCCGGCTATATCGCCTCTTTGAAAAAAGAGGGTAAAAAAGTCCTTATGGTCGGGGACGGCGTCAACGACGCGCCCCCCCTCTCCGAAGCCGACGTCGGCATGGCGGTCGGCGGCGGGACGGACATCGCTTCCGAAGCGGCCGGCGTCGTCTTGATGGGTGATTCTCCCATGCTCGTCCCCGAATCGGTCGCGTTCAGCCGCCGGGTGTTGCGGAACATCCGCGTCAGTCTTTTCTGGGCGTTTTTCTATAACTGCCTCGGCATCCCTGTCGCGGCGGGCGTCTTCTCTTCTTTCGGTCTGTCGCTCAGTCCGATGGTCGCCTCGGCCGCGATGAGCTTCAGTTCGCTTTTCGTCGTGACGAACGCTCTCCGCCTTTTGAGAGGAAAAGATTTCGGAAGAAAAGAGGGACGTGAAGAGGGGGGAGAGAAATGACGGCCGCGCGCAAAGTCGCCCGGATCGTCTGCCTTGCGGCGGGCGTCCTCTTTCTCTTCTTTTTTTGCCCCGCCGTCTCTTTTGTTTTCAACGAGGGCTCGATAGCCGGATTGACGGCCGGCGTTCTCCTCCTCCTTTCCGGGATATTTTTCCCTCGTTGCCTTTCGGCTTTTTCGGCCCTTTGGAAGAAAAAGGCGGGAAAGGTCATTCTTTCGATCCTCGCCCTTCTGCTCGCCCTGATCGTCCTCTACTGCCTGATCGCCGGGACGATGCTTCTCCGCGCGGCCTTCCGCGCCCCGGAAGGAGAGGTCGACGCGGTCGTCGTCCTCGGCTGCGCGGTGAAAGGAGACAAGCCGAGCAAAATGCTCTCCCGCCGGCTCGACGCGGCGTACGCCTATCTTTCTTCGCACCCCGTCGCGATCTGCGTCCTGTCGGGCGGTCAGGGCGGGGGGGAATCGCTCAGCGAGGCGAAAGTGATGTTCGATACTCTCGTGTCACGGGGGATCGACCCCGGCAGGCTGCTTCTGGAGGAGAAGTCGACTAATACGGCGGAGAACCTCGCCTATTCCGCCGCTCTCCTGCGAAAGAAAGGCGGAATAACCAAGATCGTTCTGGTGACCGACTCTTTTCATCAATACCGCGCGGCGGTCTTCGCCGCCCGTCACGGTCTTTCGGCATACGCCGTCAACAGCGCCACGCCGTTTTTCTCCCTGCCGACCTATTTCGCGCGCGAACTCCCCGCCCCTCTGCTTTTCCTTTTCGGGCTGCTCTGAAGCAAAATTTAAGTTGACAAACGGCGAAAAAACGGTATAATAATAACAGGAAAACAAAATAAGCCGCCCCGAGAGGACGGCGGAAAACCTCCCGGCCAGTCCCGGGAAAAAGAAAGGGAATACTATGAGGTACGAGATCAAAGGCGCGCCCCTGCCCGTAGTGGAATGCGAACTCAACGACGGAGAGAGCCTTGTCTGTGAAAGCGGAGCCATGAGCTGGATGACGCCCAATATGCAGATGGAGACCTCCGGCGGCGGCCTCGGCAAGATGTTCTCCAAAATGGTCAGCGGCGAAAAAATGTTCCAGAACACCTACACCGCGCGCGGAGGCGTGGGCTCCATCGCTTTCGCTTCAAGCTTCCCCGGCGACATCATCGCCGTGGAGATCGGCCCCGGAAAAGAAGTCATCGCGCAGAAATCCGCCTATCTCGCCTCTACTCCCGGCGTGCAGCTTTCGGTCTTCTTCCAGAAAAAGATCGGTTCCGGGTTCTTCGGCGGCGAGGGCTTCATCATGCAGAGACTTTCCGGCGCCGGCCTCGCCTTCCTTGAGATCGACGGATCGGTCGTATGCAAAGACCTCGCTCCCGGCCAGGAAATGATCATCGACACCGGCTATCTCGCCATGATGGACGCCACCTGCTCGGTCGACGTCCGCACGGTCGGCGGCGTGAAAAACGCCCTGCTCGGCGGCGAGGGTCTGTTCAACACCGTCGTCACCGGCCCCGGACGCATTTGGCTCCAGTCGATGCCCGTCAGCCAGATGGCCGGCGTGCTGGGAAAATTCCTTCCCTCCGGCAAGTGATCCGGCAAAACGAAACAGATCGGCGCAAAAAGATCCCGGGGTCCCAAAGGCCCCGGGATCGCTTTGTATACGGACGTTTTAAGTCGCGCGGGGGGGGGGAGGATCAGTCCGGCACGTAGTTTTCCAGAACGACCTTGTCCGCGGCTCTCTGCAGCGACAGCGCGACGTCGTCCGGCAGGCCGCCGTTCTCCAGAACGGTCGAAGACGTGTCGAACAGTGTGGAGAAGAAGACGCAGACCGCCAGATACGCGCCCTCGGGGCTTGTGTGCGCGTTATCTTTCCCCCACAGGGAGACGTTCAGGTTTTTGACGGCATAAGCGAAGGCCCGGTCCACGTACGCGTTTTCCGCTCCCAAATCCCGGGCGAGCGGGACGAAGAGTTTATCGAATTCCAGACATTGTTCGTACGGGGAAAACCCGTAAACGGTCTTTCCCTGCGGCGGGCGCACGTAGAAAACGGTCGTCGCCCCGGACCGCCGGATCGCCCCGTCCAGAGCCTTTGCGGCCGCCGCCGTCTGCGCCCTCGCCTCTTCCGAAGAGATGCAGGAAGTGTTTTCCTGCAGGAAAACGAAGTCGTATCCTTTTTCGATCTCTTTGAAAACGGCCTTCCCGTGATCCGTGGAGAGGTCGGCATGGTCGGAGAGCGTCGCGCCTCCCTTCGTCAGCGCCTTCGTCTTCACTTTGAACCCCGCTTTACCGGCCAGATCGGCGAGCGTTTGCGGGATGTCGTTCACGTAGGTCGCGCTGTTCCCGATAAAAAGGACGCTTATCCCGTCCTCCGCGCCGGTCTCGCCGCTTTCGACTTTGTCGATGATCTCTTTCACTTTTTCATCCCCCTCCGTCATGTTCAGATCCGACAGGATAACGTCGGCGTACTGGTTCACCGCGAAAAGCGCCGCGCACGTTTCCCAGTCCGTAACGTAACTCGTCATGGATTCATACGTTTCCCCCGGCTCTTTCAAATATAGGGTGACGGTCTTCCCGTAAAAAACGAAAGCGAATTCCGCTTTCCAGTCCGTGGAATCCAGAAGGGTATTGGACACGTTCTGGTTCCCGGACGAAGGGGTGCGCGTCCCGTTCAGCAGGATATTCCTCCAGATGCCGTTGGACCCGTCCACCCGCCGGTTGATAAATATGCTGGCGCGGTTGTTTCCGTCGCGCTCGGCGATGAAAAGGACGTGTCCCGATTTTCCCGAAACGGTCTGCGCCTCGATCTTCCCGGTCACCGCCCAAGAAGCGCCGGACAGAGCGGCGCCGCTGCGGAAAAACGTAAAGGAGGGGGCGGCGGAATTCAGCCCTTTCTGCCGGAGCGTGACCGTCCCGTTTTCGAGATCCTCCGTGATCTTGGACGCGTTTTTCGCGTCCCCGACAAACGGCCCGGAGAGGGCGTTCGCGGCGGCGTTGGCCAGGGAGATCGCGTCGAGAACGGTGATCCCGCTATCGGAGTCGAAGTCGGAGTTCTCGTCGTACCCGTCGTCCGCGGCGATGCGTCCGATCAGCGACCGCAGATCGTCCCCGTCGATCCTGCCGTCGTTGTTCAGATCTCCCTTAAAAGCGAAGATCAGCACGGAAAAAAGCAGAAGGCAGACGACCGCCGTCAAAACGGCGCGGATCGTTTTTTTCATATCGGCGTCCTTTCGCGCTTTTTTCGACCGGAGGGCTTTTTTTCGGTTTCCCCAGCGTCGGCGGGTCTTTTGTCAGCGGAAATATTTGTAATAGGCGACGATGGTGTGCTCTTCGCCGTTCCGCTCCAGATCCGGTGCGGTGATGATCACCCCGTCCAGCGAAAGCAGTTCGCTCGCCCTCATTTCGTCCGCGTTGCAGCGCATCACGATATTGCCGCTCGAAAGGACGATGATCTGTCCGTCCCGCAGAGAGATGCTCCCTTCGTGCCCGAGCAGGCTTTCGACGTTGTCCTTCCTTTCGGAAACGTATTTGACGATCTTCCCGCCGATGCGCTGCGCCATCTCCCTGCGGAAGGCGACCGAGTTCTCGTTTTTGGGGATCATCTTTTTCTTCAGGCGGGAAAACAGACCCATTCGATCCTCCTTCGTCTCAACGGCCGACCGTTCTCTGCGAGACGCCGCGGATGGCGCTGACCGCCCAATCGGAAGCGGCCGCCCGGAAGGGCGTTCCGCAGTAGGGGCAGACCGCCCCGGCGTTGATCTCGACCTCCGCGCCGCATCCCGGGCAGAGGAACTTGTTCCCGCTTTGGCCGTGAGAACCGGTCTTGCGGACCAGATCCCATTCGTAGACCATGTGCTTCTCGGCGTTCGGATATCCGGAGATCACCCGGCCCGAGGCGTCGTCGGTCGTGTAATCGACGATCGTGGCCGCCAGGCGGACGGTGAACACGTCGTTCGAACCGTCCTGCCGGTAGAAGAGAGGCGTGACCTCGTCGACACGGACGACGTCGGTGTGAGGCGTGCGGCGG
>JAEEGL011031472.1_pt1 | contig 13528 bp, 10 predicted proteins | sample 9134231 | NCBI WGS metagenome assembly JAEEGL01 (sample SAMN16246548, study PRJNA631951) | gut metagenome | biome: gut microbiome; feature: rumen; material: fiber-attached | host: Bos | place: Iran: Karaj | collected 2018-10
CGCTTTTCCGAAATCTTCATGCCGGCCTGGATCTTGAGGCGCTGGATGATGGCCGGCTGGAGGCGTTTGGGCGGCGGGTCCATGTCCTGGAGCGCGCCGTCGATGCGGTAGCGGATGCGGAAGCGGTTTTCAAGCGGTTCGAGATGGATATCGGACGCGCGCCGCTTGAAGGCCTCCATGATAATCATGCTGACGAGTTTGATGACCGGGGCGTCGGACTCGGAGGCCTCCGAGACGCCGAGCTGGTCCTGCAGCTCGGTTCCGCGCGCCTCCACGTCGACGTCCTTGTCCTTGAGGTCGGCGAGGAGCGCCTCCATGTCGGCCGAGCTTCCGGGGTAGAGGACCTCCATCGCGCGGGCGAGGTTGGCGCGGTTCGCGACGACGCCTTCGACATTGCACTTGAGGAGGTAGCGGAGGCGGTCGAGGGAGTCGTAGTCGAGCGGGTCCTGCACGGCGACGGTCAGGGTGTCCCCATCTCGCATCAGGGGGACGACGCCGTATTTGCGCGCGTCCTCGGCGGAGATGACTTTCGCGAGACTCGTGTCCAGCTGCGAGGCGTCGATCTCCACCATGTCCATCCCGAACTGGGAGGCGAGCAGTCCGAGGACATCGTCCTCTGAGACCACTTCCTCCTTGACCAGTTCGTCAAGGACGGAGGTCCCGCTCGTCCCAATGGCCTCCATCGCATGGTCCACCTGTTCGGTCGTGACCATGCCCTGTTCCTGCAGCAGCTGCAATACGTAGTCGTCGTTGGATGTCAAAGTCTGTTTCCCCCGCTTTTCAGCACATACTAATTCTACAACTTAACGACGCCTTGCGTCACCATTTTTCAATGAGGCGGCAATCTTTGCTGCTCCATGTTCAATACATCCGTGGAGTGGAATTTGGCGATTATCCGTCTGGGAATCTGCCATGAATTGCGCGTATAGAGATTGTAGGTTCCGCACAGCGGCAAAAGCATGTCAAGGTGCCGTTTCATGGCATGGGCCTCCTTTTCGGATATGGCGTGCCACTTGCCTGGCAACGAAAAGATGTTTCCGGCATTCCGGCTCCATTTGCCCGGAACTGAAAACCCGAAGACGATTTTGAAAAAAAGAACCACATTTTTCAAGGGCGAGTCAGACCAGCCGACAAACCCGTATGACGCGCGACGTTTTCCCTCCGAGCCAATTTCCGCCAACTCAATGGTCGTATGCCCGAACACACCGGGAAACGGAAGGCCCGTTCTAAAACGCCACATGAAACGCATGGAACGAGGCGGTCTTCCGCATTCTTGCAAATCTTCGTTGTCCAACATGCGATTCTGAACCCAAGGAATGGTGAATAGGCCTGGCAAATGGACCCCCTGGCATTTCCGATGAAGGCTCATTCGGACTTGCTGGAAGCCAGATTGTCAAAGTCGGCGCCTAGTGGTTGTTGCCCCCTTGTTCGCGCCGGGTGGCGCGCGTGAAAGTATGATGAAATAGTCTAACAGAAGGAGTGCGGACTGTCAAATATTGGCGCCCGCCTGTGGTTTTTCCTTGCAGGCGACGTCAAAATCGCAGATAATACAAACGACATGAATTCTCTTGAACAGCACACCCTTTCGGTGGTCATTCCCGTTTACAACGAGGAGAAAACGCTTGCCGAAATCGTTGAAGCCGTTTGCAGGGTTCCCATTCAAAAGCAGATCATCCTGGTCGATGACTGCAGCAAGGACGACTCGTACCGCATCATGCGGTCATTCGCGGATGACGACCGCAACACGTTCCTCTGTTTGAAGCACGACGTGAACAAGGGAAAGGGCGCCGCCCTGCGCACGGGCTTTGCCGCCGCAATCGGCGACATAACGCTCATCCAGGACGCCGATCTCGAGTACGACCCGAACGAATACCCGCGTCTGCTTGAACCGATCCTGATGGGGAAGGCCGACGTTGTCTTCGGCTCCCGCTTCATGGGCGGCATGCCCCATCGCGTCCTGTACTACTGGCATTCCGTCGGGAACAGATTCCTTACGACCTTGTCCAACTTCTTCACGAACCTCAACCTGACCGACATGGAGACCTGCTACAAGGTTTTCAAAACGGAGGTGATTCGGAAAATTCTCCCCTCCCTCCAGCAGGACCGCTTCGGCTTCGAGCCCGAGATCACGGCCAAGATCGCCAAGGCCGACCTGCGAATCTACGAAGTGGGCATCAGCTACTTCGGACGGACCTACAAGGAAGGCAAGAAAATCGGCTGGAAGGACGGCTTCCGCGCCATCTACTGCATCCTGAAGTACGGGCTGTTCGGCTAGGCTCGTGTCTTTGGGGAGGACGTCATCATGCACGATTCGCTATTTATCGTAATGCCGGCCTACAATGAGGAGCAAAACATTGAGGCGGTCGCGAAATCGTGGTATGCGCTTCTGGATGGGAAGGACAAATCTTCAAGGCTGGTGATTGCCGACAGCGGAAGTTCCGATGGCACGCACGATATTTTGCAAGGCCTCAAGGAAAAGCTGCCGCAACTGGAAATCCTGTCGGACACCGGCAAGCCGCATGGACCGAAAGTGATCGCCCTGTACGAGCATGCCATACGGGGGGGCGCGGGCTTCATTTTCCAAACCGACTCCGACGGCCAGACGAATCCGGCTGAATTCGACGCCTTTTGGCAAAAACGGAACGAGCACATGGCGATTCTTGGATGGCGAAACAAACGCGAAGACGGCAAGTCCCGCGCATTTGTCGGAAGCGTTGTCCGCCTTCTCCTCAGATGCATTTTCGGTGTGAAGGTCCCTGACGCAAACGCCCCTTTCCGCCTCATGCGCGCCAGCCTCGTGGCAAAGTATCTTGACCGCCTGCCCGAGGACTACAGCATACCGAACATCATGCTTACCGCATACTTCGCATACTACAAGGAAGACGTCGTTTTTGAGAAAATCTCCTTCAAGCCAAGGCAGGGAGGAGTAAATTCATTGAATTTCCCGAAAATCGTGAAAATCGGACTTCGGGCCATCGCCGATTTCAGGAGATTCAAAAAAGAGATGGCCAACAGTGCTTCAGCTCGATTGTCATGACATTCTCCTCGCCGCGTACAACTTCATGCCGAAAAACCCTGCGGGCCAATCGGTCTGTCCTTTGCGATGGGTGCGCGCGCCATAAACTCACTTCCGCCACGTCTGGCGTGCATCTCGAACGTTGCCATTCCGGGCGCCGAGAAAACTGGCAGGGAGAGCGCGGGGGGCTCTGGGACGATCCGCACGGGGTGGTCCTTGATGTCGTAGACGGCATTGCCTTGCGCGTCTCTTAGGACATAGTGGATGGCGAGACCATCGCAGGGACCTTCCAGGTAGACGGTGACACGTACGAACCCGCCTTCGGGAAGGTCGATCCAGTCGGGGAGATGCACCGTGATCGAATCGTCGGAGACCCGCACCTTGAAAAAGGGCTTGAAACCGCTGCGCCTCTCATAGAGCCGCTCATAGGCGGAATAGGCCGACTGCCAGCCGTGGAATTTCCTGAGCCGTCCATCGTAGCGGGCGATTTTGCGGCGGCAGTTCTCCTCGTAGTTCTCGTCCAGCACGTCTGGAATGCCGACAAAAATCTGCCCCTCTCCATAGAGATGGGCGTAGTGGTTTTCAAAGAGATAACGGGGGGGAAGCATGGCGACTGGCCAGTCCGTCGCGGCACCCGGCCAGCCCATCGTGACATACGGCCGCACCTCAAGCAGAGTGGGGTATTTGGCCTGAAGGTAGTTGAAATAGACATCCCAGTCAAGGAAGCCCTTGGTCTCCATGCCCGGGTGCGCGGCAAGCATCTCGAGGAATATGGCCTTGTCGATGATTTCGGGCATGTGTGCCGCGTACTGGCGCGTTGGATAGTCATTCTCCAGAAGGAACGCGAGTTCCGCGAAGACACCTTGGTCGAACGAAGAAAAGGCGGATGTGCTGCCTCGCCAGTTGCGCAGATCGTACGAGAAGTAGCCCTTGTAGCCCGCCTCGTCGACGAATATGTCGCGCTTGATGGTCGTCATGGGACGATAGTCGTCATCGCTCATGATGAAGACATCCTCAAGCAAATCCGACTTCATCGCGCGGCAGCGCAGGAAGAAGTTACGCTTCGCATGGTCCTCGGGCAGGGGTTCCCCGTCCAGGATTTGCGAATCGCAGAGGAAGGAGAGGCGCAGGCGTCCACCCAGAAGCTCGTCGCGGCGGGCGGCAAGCGCATCTGGGCAAAGGAGGAGGACGCGGTCGATGAAGGGCATGAAACGATCAATGTAGGGAAGAAGCGTCTGCGCGTCCTCGAAGCGCGCAGTCAGCAAAACGAACTGCCGGACTTCCGTTCTGGGCTTTCGCGCGGGCGGCGCCAGCGTCTCAAGCGCGGCGTAGACAGTCCCGCCGACTTCCGCCCAGGTGACGCCCCGGTAGTATTTGACCTTTTCCCGTAGCGCGGCGTAGCGGGCCTCATCATCAAGAAGGCCGCCCACAACGCGGATGAAGTCATTTTCGTCCTGGTTGTCGAAATAGACCGCATAGTCGCCGCCCACCTCGCGCATCACGGGAATGTCAGAAACAAGGGCCGGCACCCCTTTGAGCAGACTTTCCACAAGGGGGAGACCAAAGCCCTCCGCATAGGTTGGCATCACGGATGCGAACGCGTGCGCATACAACCAGTCAAGTGTCGCATCATCGATGCCTTGGAAATGGAAGAGGCTACGACCGAATGCGGCGGAGGAGCTGATCCGTTCCCGTAACTCTGTGCAGTTCCAGCCGAAGCGGCCGACAAGGACAAGCGAGACGCCCCGTGGGAGGAGGAAGGTGTCGAAGACGTCCAGAAGTAGCGCATGGTTCTTGCGCGGCTCGATGGTGCCCACGGCCAGAAGATACTTCCGGCCCGTCAGCGAGGCGACGACATCTTCGTTGACGGGCGCCGAAGCGTCTGCCATATCAAAGTCGCAACCCAGCCAGGAGACATGCACCGGAGGGCATGGCCGGCCTATTTCCGCGCAAACGTGACGAAGGGCGTCCGCCGACGCTCGTGTCGAGACGACAACGGCATCGGCGTGGCGAATGACCGTACCGAAAAATTCGACAAACTGGAAGACAGTGTTGGGATGGGCATACTGCGGGTAAGTGACGGGACAGACGTCGTAAACGTAGGCGGTCCACCGAATGCCGCGCGCCTTGAGTTCGGGTACGAGGGCGCTCCGCTTCTGCGGGGCGGCCCAGGCGGAGTCCAGGTCGAAGAACACGCTTCCGGCCGCCATGTCGTCGAGGGTTATCTCCAAACATTCATTCGTCAATTCGGCCTCGCCCTTGCCAACGAGGAAGCGTTGTTCAAAGTAGGAGTGCGAAACGACGCGGAAACGTCCCGTCTCCCGGCAATCGCTCAAAAGTACCACTTCGTCGGGATGGTTTTTGAGGAACTCCCCGCAGATTGAACGAACGACACGCTGGATGCCCGTTAGGAATCGGGTCTGAAGAAGAGACGAGACGTCTATGTAAATCTTAGTCATGGTGGACGGCCCTGTTGAGGAACTTCCTAAGGAAGAAAGGCGTCAAAGGCTTGAGGGCGGCGCGCAAACCATACCATAGGCGTGCGTTGATGAATCGAGGTGGTGGTGGCGGTGGCGGCTGTGGTGGTGGCGGTGGCGGTGGTGGTGGCGGCGGATCTTCAATCGCGTGATATTCGCGGTATTCCAGTGAGTTGGTGAATTCAGGGAGGACATGCCGCACGAACTCCTCGTCACGCCCGGGAGGTACGACGTCACGAGGCGTCGGATAGGAGATGATGGCTTTCTCGGGTAAGCGGCCGAGCAAGCGCATGTAGCAGGCGAAAATGAAATCGTGGCAAGACAGCGCGGTCATTTCATCGGCATCGAAGATGCCATGTTCATCGGGTATCTGGTAAAGAACCAGATCTCGCCCAAAACGCATGATCTGGCCATTTCGCCGCATGTTGCGACGCGCCATATCAAATAAGTCAAGATAAATGCTTTTATCCTTCTCTGTCATTTTATCCCAACCTCCAGAAAGACATAATACACAGCCCGAGCTCCGTCCCGCCTCGTCATGATGGATGTCTTCCAAGAGAACGGCAACTCTTTAGGAGGCGGAAGACAGCGCGGGGCAAAAACGTCACGGCCCGCCCGACTTTAAGCGAGATGGAGCTTCGAAGTTGGAGAACTTCGTTTTCCATAATCGCCATTCGGCCTTCAAGCTGGGCGACGCGCTCCTCTAGCTGGGTATTCGCGCCTTGCACCGTTGCGACACGCGCCTCTAGCTGGGCATTCGCGCCTTGCAACGCTGCGACACGCGCCTCTAGCTGGGCATTCGCGCCTTGCAACGCGGCAATCTGTCCCTCGAACGTGGAGTGATTTGCCAGAAACCGCCGGGACAGCGCGCGCGTGTCCTCGTCAAGGTACAAGTAGGAAAAGCCGATGCCCAGTTTTCGACGGTCGGCGCCAACCTGAAGTTCTGCGGGGGAAACGGCGGGGGCATCGGAGGAGAAGGCCAGCCGATTGACGGGGCGAAGAGTTGAGGCCGCCACGGTGATGGTGAAATCTCTGCGCGTTGGTAGCGCGGTGATTTCCCGCAAGAGAGAGCCGTTAAATGTGATCCGGACGATTCGGGGCGAATGGAACGCGCATACCCGAAAAGCAAGCCGGAAATCAGAAACGGGTTTCAGCGCCGGCTCAAGAAGAATCTGAATGGTGCAGCAGGCCGTCGCCCAGCGCCCCCAGGACTCCTCACGGAAAAAACCTTCCAGATGGACGCCATCCGTCTTGCCGGCCACCAGATCGCTCCCCAGTCGATAGGGGGTGGCAGCTTTGCCAGAAGCCAGGATTGAAAGATTGGCAACCTCGGCTTGAAACTGCGGTACCACCTGCGCGATTGAATCAAGACGTCCGGTCAGCTCCCGGGACGCGTGTTTTTGTTCTTCGGCAAGGGTCTTGCAATAGTTCTGTACAACCGTCAAATGATCTTCACACGACACAAACCGCGCCCAGGCGGCCGATTCTCCCGTATTGGGGAACCTCCACGGCTTGCGGCTGCCGGCAAGATGCCGAATGAACGGCGCGCGAAGGTCGCCCTCTGAAACGTCAAAAAAACGGGCGATTTCTTCAAGGGAAAAACGCTGGGTATAGGCCAGGCTTAAGAAGTTGTAAGCGGGGTTCAAATAGGTGACTCGGCCGCCGAAGACGCTGTTTAGTGCGTTTTGCTCTCCGAAAAGGAACTCATAGTCGGGCCGGGCGCAGCAAGCGCGCAGTTGCGCGGGCAGGCCATCTTCCCGCATCTTCGCGAGGTTGAGATACATTACCCCCGCATTGAAGTAGCGATCCAGCCCCAGCTTGCGATGCCACTCCCCCTGCACCATGGCGCACATGTCCATGACAACGGCGGCGTAGACCGTGCTGACGTCTGTCGAAAAGATGTCCGTGCAACCCGGAGAGAGAAGCGTGTCCCCGTCGAGATAGAGCAGTTCGTTAAGCTCGGGGAAGAGCTCCGGAAGCTGAATCTTGGCAAAGGCCGCAGTTGTCAAGTAGATATGCCGGAACTCAGGGGGAGTAAAAAGCTCCGTCAAAGGCTTCACCCTGACAGTCACGGTCTCTTTGCCGAGTGCGACGAGTTCGCGTTGCTGCTGGTCCGGGACGCCGAGCGTTACAACATAGATCGTGATGTCCTCCCCGCCCGCATTCTGGACAAGGGAGGCGATGGAGACCTTTGTCGGAAGCAGATAGCCGTTGTCCGTGATGTAGGCGACAAAGTGCATGGCATTCTTTACGTCAGTTCAGCTGCATAGCGTAGAACTTAAGGGCCAGACGTCTGGCGTCGGCGCTTTGGCCCTTTTCCCTGGGCGACACGGCATCTGGCAACTCAAGGGCCAGCTGTAGCGCGCCGTCCTCGGAGATGCAGTCGGCCGGAAGGCAAAACCGCTTTCGCTCCTCGCCGCGGGCAACAAAACGGGCTACCTCCCGCCCATTGGCGACAATCACGACTTGTTCCTCCGGTAGGAATGTTCCGTAGCGAAGCTCCAACGACAGGCCTCTGCGTCGGCGCGGCATGTTCGGAAAACGCATAACGGCCTTGTCGCCATCCGTCCAGGTGAAGGCGGATTCGACGTGGCTGAATCCTTTCACGGCGAAAAAGGCGGCTGGCGCGCCATCGGCGGCTGCGAAGGAAAGAGTCCGCCCCCAGGGACTGTCCGACACGGGGGGCAAGGGATGGAACACGAGCCGGCGAAGGCGAAGCGCGGTTTTTTGAAGAGCACGCCACATGGGCGACGGCACAAGCGTCTCTTCGAGAATGTCGGCGATTTTCGCGGAGACCGCATCCCATGTCACGGGACGGTAGGCGGCGACTTTCTCCCGCAGGGCGTGGTAGGCCTCCTCCGACTCAAGAAGCGGCGTGAGAGCCGCGATAAACGAGTTCGGCGATGACGGGTCGAAATACCGGCAGAAGTCGCCTCCGACTTCGCGTAGGACCGGCAAGTCCGAGACGAGAACGGGTGTTCCCCGTTGAAGAGCCTCGATGGTTGGCAGGCCAAAGCCCTCGCGGTAGGTGGCGAATGCGACGCAAAAGGCCCCCCTGTAAAGATGGTCGATGGTCGCGTCGTTCATCTGCTCGAGGAAGAACAACCGCTTGCCGAGGAGGGGGTGGTTGCGTATGCGCTTTTCCAGTGCTTCGACATCCCAGCCGACCTTGCCGGCAAGAATCAGGTTGACGCCCTTTTCGAAGAGTTCCTTGTCGAAGGCGTCAAGCACGACCTTCTGGTTCTTCATGGGCTGGAGGGTACCGACCATGAGGACGTAGCGTCCCGCCTCCATGGCCCGAAGCGCTCGAGGATCTGGCGGTGCGCCGGCTGCGGCACCCGGGCCGCGCGCTTTGAAATCGGCGCCCAGCCAAGTGGTTCTTCCTGGGCGATGGGGAAGGCCAAGCTGATTACAGAGCTGGTCGATTTCGTCGAGCGTACTCTGCGTGGAGGCAAGGATCAAATCGGCGTCCGCCAGAACGGCGCCCAGATAATGCAGGAAGTTGGTGGCCGCCTGGAGATTGCATTTCTCCAGATCCGTTACGGGGATGATGTCGTACACGTAGGAGACGATGCGAACGCCTGCGGCCTTGAACGCGGGATAAAGGAGGCTCCTGCGGGGAGACAGATGCCAGACGGCGTCTAGGTCGAAGAAAACGTCGCTAGGTGCCGCCATCTGCGGAGTGAAACGCGCTTCGCCGATGAGGCCGGGCATGTCCTGCAGACCGCTCTCCAAGACAGAAAGGAGCTTGTCGGCATTAACGCGCCGGAATGCGTTGCTTTCCTGGTCGAAGAAGATCGGCGACAAAGGGGGGATGCCCGTGCGCAACAATCGGATGAGAACCTCCTGCACCACACGCGGTATGCCCGAGCGAAATGCGACACGAAGTACGTAGGTAACGTCAACGTAAACGGTTGGAAAAGACCGGACGACACCGGCACGCGGCACACCTCCGCCAGAGGGGGTCTTTTCGTCGGAAGGAGAGGCGCAATGGGGATTCCCTGCTTCATCCACAACGGAGGCATGACGTGCCTTGGCGGCGGATGTGCCGAGAATGGCGTCCAGAAGGGCTTTGCGGAAGACGTCGGGAGGACGGTTCTCAATCATGCTCCCCCAGTGTTTACGTGCTCCGTCGTCAGGAATACGGCCAAGCAGGCACAGGAAGGCTGTTTCAAAAAACACCAGATTGTCGACGTCGTCCAGCTTGCGGAGGTCGAGGAAGCTGGGGGCCATTCCAGCGGCTACAAGAAACGTCCGCTTGGCACAGGGCATGGACAGCCCTTTCCCGCGCAGGCGGCTATCGAGCAAGTCATAAAGCTGTTCGTAGACAGATGGTGTCACAGGCAGGCGCCACTCCGATAACAATTCAAATGACGGTATTTAGTCTACACACATGTCTCGCGGATAGCAAGGCTAAAGTTTGTGGGCTTCGGTTACCACCAGCGATTGTATAAAAATGGCCAGAAGACGCTTGTCCCCGGAAATGCCGTAAGATTCCGGCGATGCGGCTTCCGGTAGTTCAAAGGTCATGCGAATGACTTTCCCCGGACCTGGATTCCGAACCCAGAACCCAATTCCATCTTGTTCGCAGAGGTCGTCAAATACCACATCTCCCCCGTGCGTGATTCTGACATGCTGTGAATGGTGGAAGGAGTAGCAGTTTAACTGAACATGCAAACGGGGCGTACGGGAGGATGTCCTAAACACCATCTCCGCCTGCCGGTCGCAAGTCCACGTTCCCTTCGCTTCAGTATGAGACAATCCATGAGTGAAGCACAGATTCCCGTCGCTTGTTCCGGAATTGAAAAACAGGGGGGAGCCGATCGGAATTTCGGGAGAGAAGGCTATCGCGTCTCGCCGTGAAAAATCAAGATAGCGGGGGCGAGTTCCAAGGGAATTCAATCGCTTTTCCAGTAACGCACCCTGACCCGATGGTGAAACAAGCAATGCGTCAAGCCTCCGCCTATCGGAGGCGGAGGCCAGAACTTTGCGGACGTAGCCATCTGCGGCAAAGTAAATGACGGGCATGGAGGCCTCGATAGCGGAGATGTTCGTTGAAATGACAAAGTCGACATCGGGGTCATGCCGCACTCTGGCAAAAAAAGTCGAGTGAAGAGGATTGTAAAGACATGGCGCCTTCTCACACGCGAATCGTGCCACCGGTGTCATGGAAAGCCACGATGTCCTATTGGCATTGCAAATGCCGTACGAACAGACGATGCCCCCGGTTAGTAGCAGCCCCAGCGACAGCACCCCCATTCGCGCCCGTAAAGCCTGCCCGTTGTCGAAAGGGAGTCCTTCCCGACAAATGAAGAATAGGAAAAAAGGAGAACTCCATGCATTGTAACGGGCAATGCCACTCATTCCGCAATTTATGTGGGTCATTACGGAATAGAAAGCGACAACCCCCAAAAAGGCCAGCGGCATTATCAGGCGTCCATAGCGTTTTTTGAAAACATATGCCGCCATCATGACAACGAAGATGGATAGTGCAACGGGGAAATACGGGAAGAAGCCATAGTTCAAATCAAAAAAATAGGCGATGAAGCGTTGGAAAACGGCAAGAAGGGCTTCCAACGACGAAAAGGTTCCTTTCGCATAGTAAACCTCAAGCGATGCCGTCAGATTTGCATGGCCCGTGTGGTAGAAATTGTAGGCAATCGGAATAATAGCCGGAAGGCCGCATCCCAGAAAGATTGCGCATTCCCGGAAGAATCCGGGGGAGAACAGCTTCAAGTCGCTATGCCTTGTCTTCACGCGCAGTCCGTCGACGGCAATGGCTGTAACCGCAATTAGCAAGGCGGGATTAAGCATGGCGGCGACAGACATGAAAGACAGGGCTTTTCTAAAGGATCCATCATGCCAGTAAACAAGGGATATGACCACCAAGGCGTATAACATGACTTCCGCCGATGGCCAGCAGATATAGAAAACCACGGGATGGATTGAGAGAAGTAAAATCAGCAGCAGGCGCAATCCACGCGGTACGCGAAGTCGTGCCCACACAATCACCATGGCCAAGGCGAAAAACAAGTAATTCGTACAGCAAAACGCATAAACAGCTGGAACGCCAAAGATGGGAAGTATCTTTACAAGAGGTAGGCTCGCAATGGCATAGAGGGGGAAATACCAGGTCAGAACTTCATCGCCATCCCTCGTGTGAAAGGGGGAAAACTCAAATCGGTCAACCAAATGATCCCACTGGGGAAACAAATCGCGGTAGAGTGACAGATCGTCGGCGGAAATGGCGAAGTCGTGATCGTTCAAGAGGGAGGCGACTGGTGCGGTATAATCATCTGCCTCGCCTCTGAAAATCGATCCGTGGGACACGACACTATGGAATACCAACACATGCCAGCCTGCAATCAATAGGCAAGCCAACCAGCTGGCAATCCCTCTAATTGTCATGCGAGCGCGCTGTATCTTTTCCACTTGACGAAAGGCGGCTCAGTCGAGTAACTTTTCGGCGAGGAAGGCGATGACTGCGTCGGGCAGCTCGCCGCTGATGGCGTAGGCGGCGGAGCCGGTGGCGTTGTGGCCGCGGTACATCCGTGTAGGAGAGCCGAAATCCACGGCGCAGAAGGCGCTTCCCGTGGCGTTGTGGCCGGCGTAGATGCGCATCGGCGACGAACCGGCGGCGATTGCGGTTGCGGAGCCGGTGGCGTTGTGGCCGACGTAGAGGCGGCCCGACGAGCTGTCATAAATGAAGGCGGCCGATCCGGTGGCGTTGTGGCCGCGGTAGATGCGCCCGCTGCGCGCGTCGTAGATCCACGCGGCGGAGCCAGTGGCGTTATGTCCCCTGTAAAGGCGCCCCGATCCCGTGTCGTAGGCGTATATGGCCGAGCCCGTGGCATTGTGGCCGGCGTAGATGCGTGTGGTGTCAGACATGGCGTTTAGCGTTGCAAGGCCGATTGCGGCGATGGTGGTGAGTAGGAGTTTCATCGACAATGATTATACCATAGTGGAGACGGCGCGCAACAGTTTCCGTCTGTCAAGCGGCAAACCAAGTATGGCTAATCGCGGTGCGGATCTCAAGTGACGGATGAAGTTCCGACTTGCCGCTCAATGAATGTATTCAAGGCCTGTACCGCCTCCGGGCGCGCCGTCGTCCTGCGGCAAGGGGCGGCAAGACCTCGTACGGCAAGGGCGTTGCGTCTCGATGTCCTTCCTGCTTTCCATTCTTTCCAGGACATGCGAACAGGCTTCGCGTTTCCCGAGTTGGCATCGGCGGTTTGGTCAGCCATTTTCGACCTCGCTGCGCAGGGCGCGCAATTCTTCAAGGACGCCAAACGACGGGAGCGCGGCCAGACGTTCGGCCTCCTCCCATGAGAATGAAGGATCGTCCAGCGCGGCTGCCATCATCTTTCGAGCCGTTGCCATAGCCTCGTCGGAACGCGGGCAAAAGGCGATGAGGACGCGTTCGACAAGCACCAGTTCAGGCGGAATGATGCGGATGGTGCCGTAAGGCGTTTCGACTTCACGGCAGGGAAGAACCGTTTCGCTTTCGAGAAATCCAAGCATGTCGACGCACAGGCCGCAGATGCTCCAGCTTCTTGACACACCCTTGCCGCCTAGTTCGGCGACAATCTCCTGCATCATGCGCGGGGGAATGGCCTTCAATGTTGTCCGACACAGGTCGATGTCGCCGGACATGTAGCCGCCCTCGGTGTAAAACTCCACTGCGCTGCCACCGACCACCACCAGGCTGAACCCGCGGCGCTCGAAGATCGAAGACAGCAATCCCGCCAACTTGAGCGCTCGCTCAAGCAGATCCGCAGTCGATTCGATATCGGCCAACGCCGCTTTGAGGTCAGGTTCCATGTTGCAGGGCGATTAACTGGTTGAAAGGTAGAAGTCGTAGGTTTGAGGGATGTCTCCACGAGTTGGCGTGAGGCTATCCGCCCGAAATCCAAGATAGAATCAGTATATCAAAATCTCCACACCACGACTCTTCACAGCCTGCACCGCGCTAGAAGAGCAGCGTGTCGGGCGGGACGGCCCATGGCCTTTGCGGGACGTCGATGACTTCGTCGTC
>JAEEGL011302794.1_pt1 | contig 13528 bp, 10 predicted proteins | sample 9134231 | NCBI WGS metagenome assembly JAEEGL01 (sample SAMN16246548, study PRJNA631951) | gut metagenome | biome: gut microbiome; feature: rumen; material: fiber-attached | host: Bos | place: Iran: Karaj | collected 2018-10
CACCCTCAAAGGTCTCATGCGCCTTGACGGCAAAAAACTCACCGAGCCCGCCTACACCGATTTCAATTACATAAACAACGGCTGGCACAACACAATCTACATCGCCTATCCCGACGGCGAGCCCTATCCCAAATTCGTAAAAATCTCCGACGGCACCGTCGATGTCAAGCAGTATCAGGGCGGCTCCGGCGCAAAAGAGAGCGTTATGTGGAGCAGCGGCACGGGCACCCTCTCCCTTCACGATGACAGCGGCTATGTCGGCGACCTCACACCCGCGGAGGTCAAGCTCGCCGACGGTCTTTACGCCGTCACCGACGGGCGCAAATGGGGCTATGTCGATGAATGGCTCGACCTTAAAATCGGTCTCGACTTCGACTCAGCCGCCGATTTCAGCAACGGTATGGGTGCCGTCTGCGTTGATGAAAAATGGGGCTATGCCGACGAAAACGGCAAGCTTGTCATAGATGCAAAATATCTCCCCGTCGGTGAGAATACGGTTGCGGGGGAGGACACCTCCTTCGATTTCCGTCAGGGCGCCGCTCCCGTTCGCTCGGGCACCTTCACCGGCATAATCGACAAAAAAGGCAAAACCGTCGTTGACTTTGAATTTCAGGTTATTCTGCCCGGCTTCAACGGCAGATACATCGCAAAAAAAGACGGCGTCTGGGGCGTCATAAACACCGGCAGAACCATAGAGCAGGAGAGCGTCACCTACGCCGACTCCGACAACAGAACAAAGTTCAAACCCGGTTATTACAAAATCAGCACAAGCGGCAGCTCCCTCAATATGAGGTCCGATGCGTCGCAGACCTCCGAAATAATAGCGAAAATTCCCAACGGCACAACCGTCGAGGTCACAAAGGCAACCCTCGACTGGGCATTTATAAAATACTATAACGCGGAGGGCTGGGTGAGCACCGATTATTTAACCGAAGCCCCCGCCGAAACAACAACGGCTGAGCAGTCAACCGCAGCAGAGGCGCAAAATGGAACTGACTCGTAACGTCGCCCTCGTTGAGTATTCGCCTAAGGTCGATTTTCTCAACCACATAACCCACGCCGCGGCCGCCCTTGCGGCTCTCGCAGGCGCCGCCGCCCTTGTCGCAAAGGCAGCTCCGCTCGGGGCAAAGGCGGTCGTTTCCTGCATCGTCTATTCAATAACGCTTCTGTGCGTTTACTCCTTTTCCGCCGTCTATCACGCTCTGCCTCAGGGCGAAAAACGGCGCAAAGCCCGCCTGCTCGACCACCTTGCAATCCCCCTTCTGCTTGCGGGCACAACAACCCCCTGCGCCCTCATCTCCCTGCACCGCGTAAGCCACGTTCACGCTTATATCGTTTTCGCAACAGCGTGGTTCTGCGCCCTTTTCGGCATAATTTCAAAGCTCTTCTTTTTTGAAAAGCTTAAAGCGGCGGTGATGTTCATCTATTTCACGGGCGGCGCGGGTATGCTCGCCAGCGCTTTCAGAGCCGCCGGCAGTCTCAACCACACGGGTCTTGCCCTGCTCGTTTGCGGCAGCGTCCTTTACACAATCGGCGCCCTCTTCTGCAAAGCGGGCATCAAAAATCCGCCGATGCACGTCGTTTTCCACATCTTCACAGTGCTCGGCAGTCTTTTTCACTTCCTGACAATTTACCTCTATGTCATTTAGAAAGGCGGAACAAAAAAATGAAAGCAATCTACGCAGGCAGCTTCGATATGTTCACAAACGGCCACATGAGCGTTCTCGACCAGGCGGTTGACCTCTTCGACAAGGTCTATGTCGTCATCGCCTCCAACAGCAACAAGCAAAGACGCTTCGACGCCGGTTTTATGAAGGAGAAAATCAACGAGGCAATCGCCGCAAAGGGCTACTCAGACAAGGTCGAGGTTCTCGCCAGCGGCCGCCTCGTCGTGCGCATAGCCGAAGAGCTCGGCTGCACCTACCTCATAAGAGGTCTGCGCAACGCCACCGACTACGCCTATGAAGAGAATATGGCGCTCATCAACACCGCTCTCAACGAAAATATCCGCACCATCTACCTGCGCGCAATCGACGCCTCAATCTCCTCCTCAATGGTTTACGAGCTCTATACCCACGGCGAAGACATCTCCGCCTACCTTCCCTATTCCCTCGAATAAATTGTTCAATAATTAACAAAAAATTAACAACAAACCATTTTCAGTTGTATTATAATATATTGCCATAACAGAAATATAAGAGATTAATTATATATCGCGGAACAAAGGAGTAATCTTGTGCTTAAACTGACAAACATCAAAAAGACCTATGTCACGGGCGACACAAAGGTCGAAGCGCTCAAGGGTGTGAGCATCGAATTCCGCAACAGCGAGTTCGTCTCAATCCTCGGCCACTCGGGCTGCGGCAAAACCACCCTTCTCAACGTAATCGGCGGTCTTGACCGCTACGACGACGGCGACCTTGAAATCAAGGGCGTCTCAACAAAAAAATATAAAGACAGCGACTGGGACACCTACCGCAACCACAGCATCGGTTTCGTCTTCCAGAGCTACAACCTCATCCCCCACCAGACCGTGCTCTCAAACGTCGAGCTCGCGCTTACCCTCTCGGGCGTCTCAAAAGCCGAGAGGCGCAAACGCGCAAAAGAGGTGCTCGAAAAGGTCGGTCTCGGCGACCAGCTCGGCAAAAAGCCCAACCAGATGTCAGGCGGCCAGATGCAGCGCGTTGCCATAGCGAGAGCCCTCGTAAACAACCCGGAGATTCTTTTGGCCGATGAGCCCACGGGCGCCCTCGACTCCGAAACAAGCGTGCAGATAATGGACCTTCTCAAAGAGATCGCCTCCGACCGCCTTGTTATTATGGTAACCCACAACCCCGAAATCGCCCAGCAGTATTCAACCCGCATAGTCCGCCTCGTTGACGGTCTTGTTGTCAGCGACTCCGACCCCTACGATTCCTCCGCGGAGGTTAAAGAGAGTCCCGAAGCCGCTCAGCCCGAAACGCCAAAAAAGAAGAAAAATAAAAAGGGCGAAAAAACGAGCATGTCGTTCTTCACGGCGCTCTCCCTCTCGCTCAACAACCTCTTCACCAAAAAGATGCGCACCGCCCTGACCTCGTTTGCGGGCAGCATCGGCATAATCGGCATAGCCCTCATCCTCGCCCTGTCAAACGGCGTTGAAATATACATCCAGACCGTCCAGCGCGAGGCGCTCTCCAGCTACCCGATGACCATTGAATCAACGGGTATGGATATGAACGACGCCCTCTCCTCCTTTACGGGCGGCAAAAACAAAGACGGCGAAAGTCTCATAAAGCACGACCTCGACAAGGTCTATTCCAACACCGCCATGGCGGAGATGACAAAGATTTTCACCGCCGGTTTAAAGGAGAACAACTTAACCTCGTTAAAAGCTTTCCTTGAAAGCGAGGGCAGCGGCATTTCGCAGTATGTCAGCGACATCCAATACACCTACTCCTCAACCATGAACATCTTCTCCGCCGACACCTCCGACGGTCCCAACATAGTAAACCCCAGCCCGATGATAGCCATGATGCAGAATATGTTCGGCATAACCGGCAACGAGTCCCCCATCCTCTCGGGCATCACCTCCAGCTCCGCCTACGAGTCAATGCTCACATATTACGATATGTGGAAAGAGATGATTGACAACGACGAGCTCCTCCACTCCCAGTATGATCTCATAGCGGGCAAATGGCCGCAGAAATATGATGAAGTCGTCCTCGTCGTTGACCAGAACAACGAGGTAACGGAGCTCACCCTCCAGGCGCTCGGCGTCTCCGACCCCTCCGCCATGGTTGATATGTATATGGCAATGCAGAACGGCGAAGAGTTTGAGCCCGAAAGCGTCGCCCTCGAATATGATGAGGTTCTCAACCTGCGCTTCAGAATAGTCCTCACCCCCGACTACTACGGCTGGGATGAAGAGACAGAGTCATATATTGACAAAAGCGAAGACCCCGAATATGTAACCAACCTCATAAACAACGGCACCGAGATTAAAATAGTCGGCATCCTGCGCCCCGCAGAGGGCTCCGTCTCCACAATGGTCGGCGGCTCAATCGGCTACCTCTCCTCCCTTCCCGAGTATGTCATCGGTCAGACAAAAAAATGCGAGCTCGTCAAAAAGCAGATGAGCGAGCCCGACACCGACGTCTTCACCGGTCTCCCCTTCCCCACAGAAGAGGAACTCGCCGAGAAAGAGGCGGCAAAGGCGGCGCAGAATCCTTCCGATAAAAAGACGGATTCAAAAGAGGCAGAGAAAACAACCGCCCCCGCAAAAAAAGAAGAAAAAACAACAGCTCCCAAGGCCAAATCAACCTCGGCAGACACCTTCGAAACCCCGTCCGTCGTTCCTCTTGACCGTGCAGGCGAGCTCGTTACGGAAATGCGATCAACCGCTATGAGTGAGAGCGAAATTTACGCCTATATCGATGAGAATTTCAAGGGCGCGGAGCACGACCTTATGTATGAGATTGTCGGTCTCATGCTCAAAAACACCCTCTCCTCCTCGGAGCGCAAAACCCTCATAGCCGACCTCGACAAGCTCCTCGCAGGTCAGCAGATTCCCGGCTACGGCACAATATCGGGCGAGCAGGCATACGGCTACCTGCGTATGATGTCAAAACAGCAGAAGCTCTCAATGCTCGAGCAGATAATCAAATCCGGCTACGTTCCCACGGGCGAGGACGCACCCGCCGAAGATGAAAAAGCCGAAGAAACCCCCGAGCCCGAACCCGAGCCCGAGCCGGAACCCGAGCCCGAACCCGAACCCCTTGCCAAGAGCTACAAAGAGGCGCTCTCAATGCTCGGCGTTGCCGACCTTGAAACACCCCTCACAATAAACATCTACCCCACCGATTTCGAAGCGAAGGATGAAATCACAAAAATCATCGACAACTACAACCAGAAGGCAAAGGACGAAGGCAGAGACAAGGATGTCATAGTCTACACCGACTACATCGGTCTCATCCTCTCCTCCGTCACCAAAATCGTGCGCATCGTCTCCTACGTTCTCATCTGCTTCGTCGCCATTTCGCTCTTCGTTTCATCCATTATGATAGGCATAATCACCTACATCTCCGTTCTCGAAAGAACAAAAGAAATCGGCATCCTGCGCTCCATCGGCGCATCCAAGCACGACATCTCAATGGTATTCAATGCGGAGTCAATATCAATCGGCTTCGTCTCGGGCGTGCTCGGCATCGGCATAACCCTGCTGTGCATCATCCCGATTAACCTCCTTCTCAAATATCTCACAACGCTCGGCGCGGCTGCAAACCTTCCCGTCGCAGGCGCGGTGATTCTCATAATCATCAGCGTGTTCTTAAGCTTCATCGCAGGTCTCATCCCCTCAAAGATGGCAGCAAGAAAAGACCCGGTCGAAGCCCTGCGAACAGAATAAGAGGCACCCATGGCAAACAAAAAGCAAACCGCCTGCTGCGAGGACTGCATAAACTACGAGTATGACGACGAGTATGAGTGCTACACCTGCTCGTGCGACCTCGACAGCGACGAAATGGAAAATTTCATCCGCGGCAATGTCGGCTCCTGCCCCTATTACCGCCCCGGCGATGAATACACAATAGTCCGCAGACAGAACTGAAAACTGCATTTTAAAAGCACACATCAGATGTTTGATGTGTGCTTTTTTATAACGCAAAACCTCTTTACTTGTGGAATTATACAATAATATCAGGTCATATTTGGAATGTTTTAATGCTTGAAAAAGCACCTGTATTATAATATAATAACTGTAATTATGATTTTAATATGGGGGATTATGATATGCCACTCATTCCGCTCAACTGCCCTCTGTGCGGCGCTTCGCTCAGTATAGATTCAACCAAGGACGCAACCATATGCGAGTCCTGCGGCAAGCCCTTCATCGTCAAGGATGCCATCATAAACAGCTATGTCGGCGGCGCCGCGGCTCCCGCTCCCGCCCCTGCCGCTACTCCTGCGGCTGAAAAGCCAGATGAAGCTCCCACAATCAAAACAAATATAAATGTTGAAGAAAAGAGCCGCTGGGAGATGAACGGCACCTTCGAGCCGACAACCCGCACAAGGAACATCTACCACAAGCACAAGGATTTTGTCATCGACGAGGATGTCCTCGACAAATACGCAGGCGACGAGATGATTGTCGAAATTCCCGACAGCGTCAAGAGCATCGGCTACTGCGCCTTTTCCGGCAACGACAATGTCACCGAAATAATCATCCCCGAGAGCGTCACCAAAATCGGCTACTGCGCCTTTTCAAGCTGCACCAATTTAAAAAAGGTCACAATCAAGGGCAGGGTAACCTCCATTGCCGAAAGAGCGTTTCTCAACTGCACGGCTCTCACCGAGGTAAATATTCCCGACAGCGTCAACCGCATGGGCGAATATATTTTTGAAAACTGCCGCAGTCTTGAGGATGTCAAGCTCCCGCAGAGTCTTGTTGCCATCGGCGACTGCGCCTTCAAGGACTGCCGCTCGATTAAAGAAATCATCTTCCCGCCCAACGTCCGTCAGCTCGGTCAGAAGCTTTTTGAAAACTGCAAATCTCTCACCTCTCTCGAGCTCCCCTCAAGCTTAACCGAAATTCCCGACAGCGCGTTCAAGGATTTTGTGTCGCTTACAAACGTAACAATCCCCTCAAGCGTCGTCACAATCGGCGAGAGTGCGTTTGAAGGCTGCGCCTGCCTTGAAAAGATAGACCTGCCCGACAGCATAAAAACCATCGGCAGCAGAGCGTTCTGCAACTGCTCGGGCTTAAGCGGAATCACCGTTCCCGACAGCGTTGAAACAATCGGCGCGCGCGCCTTCCTCGGCTGCTCGCACCTCAAATACGCCGACGTTCCCGACACGGTCCAGAATATGGGCATCCGTGTTTTCGACGGCTGCACCTCCCTCAAAAGGGTCAGCATTCCTCCCTGCTCCGTGCGTATTTCCGACGGAGCGTTCAAGGGCTTCACAAAGCTTAAAAACATCGAGATTCCCGAAGGCATCGCCCGCATCGGCGACAATGCGTTTGAGGACTGCATCCGCCTTGAGGAGATAAAAATTCCCAAGAGCGTCAAGATTATCGGCACCGACGCCTTCAAGGGCTGCCAGAAGCTCAAACTCGTCGAGGGCGTTGAAAACCTCAACATAATCAAGCTTATGGACGTCTTCGCAGGCACACCCTTCCTCGACATAAACCTCCAGCGCAAAGGGCTCTGCCGTCACTGCGGCGGCGAATTCAACGGCTTCCTTACCAAAAAGTGCAAGGACTGCGGCCGCCCCAAAGATTATTGATGTAAATTATTGACATAATTGATATTCAACCGAGCTGACTGATATTTAATTAAGCTAATAGATATTTAATCGAGTTAACCGATGTTTAATTGAGCTAATTGATATTCAATCGAGCAAATTAATATTTAAAAACAGCTGTTGCCCCTCAACAGCTGTTTTTTTGTTTTCTTCTGTCTTCTTTATTGCAATCCTCCCTGCAGCCCGTAGGGGCGATTATCAACCGCCCGCTTTTTCATTGCAATCTGTCCAAAAGCTCTTGTCATTCTACCCCGCAGGCAAAGAATCTCACCCTTTCTCCCTGCTGCCGCCGATGCCCCACAAAACGCACCAAAGCACAAACGCGCCGACAACAAACGCAGGCAGAACATAATCTGGCGAAGTCATAAGCCCCAGAAAGCCCGCGCCCCTCGGCAGCTCGTAAAGCACTCCGCCGGGCATGAATATAAAGAACCCCGCCGCGCTCAGCGTGTAAGCGGTCAGCGCCCTGCGCGAGAAGACCGTAAGCGTTGCGTCAACCGGGCTGGGCAGCCCCCTGACAAGAATATTTTTTCTCAGTTTCATAAACACAAAAACAGCCGGAATAACTGTAACAGCGACAATTCCGATTATGTCATACGGGCTCTCGCTCTCAATAATGCCGCGGGTTTCGAGGTAATCTGTAATACGCATCACAAACGCCCTCGCAGGCACCAGCGCAAACAGATAAACGCCTGCAGTGAACGCCCCCGCTAAGCGCAGTTTCGCACTCTTTTTTGCGTATTCCGCCTTTTCGCCCGCCTCTTTTCCGCTCAGAACGGCAAGGGCAAGCATCAGAAACAGCCCTATGAAAAAGCCCGTGAAAAACTCCCACATCCCCCAGCTGTTCTGCGCAAAGGCGGCGGGTTTCGGTATTTTTGCGATGATTCCGCGACCCGTTCCCGCAACGTTGAAAAAGTCGGCGGCTGTTATGGCAACGGCGGCGCCGATGTTGAATACCGCCGAAAACCGCGCGGCCTTTTTGTCACCGTAGAACACTCGCGCAACAATCACAAGCACAAGAGCCGACAGAGCGTGCGAAATGTGCTCGATAATTTCAAAATAAGCCCTGCCGAAGGGAATTTTCTTCCCCCACGGAATCTTGTCAAAATGGCTCATATATACCTTCCACGGCGAGCCCGTCTTTCCCGCGGCGGCAAGCCCCTCTTTGAATAAATCAACAAGCTGCGGCGACACCGCCTTTATCAGCAGATGCGATACTGTCGCCTTCGTGAGGTATGAAACGGCAAAAAACACCGCAATTAATATGAAGTAATCGCGCAGCTTATACTCTTTTTCAGATATGAGAGTGCCCGCAAACAGCCCGAACAGGCACAAAAGCCCGAATCCCATGAGAAGCATGATTATCAGCGCCCTCGGCTGACTGAAAAGCAGAACCCTCTCGCCCTCTCCGGGGAATTCCGCAACGGATTTTATGTAGCCCGAAAGCAGACCGTTCGACGCGCCCCAGCCCGTAACTGTAAGGCCCGCCGAAACCGCAAGCACGGGGAGCAGAACAAAGCCGTTTTTTATCGATTTGCCGTAAAAGGCAAAAATCAGCAGCGTCAGCGCCGTGCCGACGGCAATAAGACCCCACGAGCCGCCGTAGCCGTGAGAGCCGCGAAATCTCCACATAAGCCCGCCGAGCAGCGCGCCGAGAACAACCGACAGTGCCTTGTCAGCTCCCGACGGCATCCTTGTTTTTGCATCCTGCATCACAATTCCCCTTTCATCCTGTCCGGATTTTTTATATCATAAAATTATCCTGATAATATCTGAAATCCAAATAATGTTCAAATAACTATCTGAATGCCCCGTCCGTCTCCGTATCAAAACCCTTTCCCTCTCCGATTTGTTTATCCTTTTCCAATTTGATTCGATCAATCTTATTATATACCATTTTTACAAAAAAGAAAACAACCCCAAAAAGCATGTCATCCTGAGCGCAGCAAAAGTTCCCATATAACACATTTCCACACGCCTCCGCTGTTTAATCCGTAGTATAGACTCAAAAAAATGCGTCAATATAACGTTGTTCCAAACTCCATTAAAAACAAATCGCCTGCAGGAAACTTGTAATTTTTCCTGCAGGGGTTTCTTAAAACTCACCTATTTTCGTGTCGTATTTATTCTTTGCGGGGTTTTCGGGAACGGGCACGGTATAATTACCGGTAAAACAGCCGTCGCAGAAGCAGACTCCTGCCCCCTGTGCGATTTTCCTTGTGCTTTCAACCGAAAGGTAGCCGAGTGAATCCGCTCCGATTACACGCGCGGTTTCTTCAACGGAATCATATTTGCAGGCAATCAGGTTCTCTTCGCTGTCAATATCCGTGCCGAAATAACAGGGGTGTCTGAACGGCGGGGATGATATGCGCAGGTGCACCTCTTTCGCGCCGGCGTTTCGCAGCAGGCGGATTATTCCCGCGCAGGTTGTGCCGCGCACAATTGAGTCGTCAACCATAACAACCCGTTTACCGTTTACGCTCTCTTTTATAACATTGAGCTTGAGTTTCACGGTGCTTTCGCGTTGCTTCTGCGAGGGCTGAATAAAGCTTCTGCCCGTGTATTTGTTTTTGATGAATCCTATTCCGTAGGGGGTTCCGCTGTGCGAAGCGTAGCCGAGGGCGGCGTCAAGCCCCGAATCGGGAACGCCGATAACTATATCCGCGTCAACGGGATGCTCCATGGCAAGAAATCTGCCCGCATTTATTCTTGCGTGGTGAACCGACACGCCGTCAAGAACGGAGTCGGGTCTTGCAAAATATATATACTCGAAAACGCACATGCTGCTCTTGCTTTTTTCCGTGCAGTGCGAGGTTATTGAGCGCATTCCGTCCTTTGAAAATTCGACGATTTCGCCCGGGCGGATATCGCGCATAAACTCCGCGCCGACGGCGTCAAGGGCGCAGGATTCGCTTGCAACGCAGAACGCCCCGCCGGCAGTTCTGCCCATACAGAGAGGGCGGAAGCCGTTTGGGTCACGGAATGCGATTATCTTTGTTGCTGTCATCAGCACGCAGGAGTAAGCGCCTTTAATCGTATTCATCGTCTTTTCGACCGCCTCGCAGGTGCTGTCCGATGTCAGGCGGTTTTCAACGAGTGAGTAGGCAATCGCTTCTGTGTCGGAGGAGCCGTGAAAGATTCCGCCCGAGAGCTCAATCTTTTTGCGTATTTCGTCTGAATTTGTCAGATTCCCGTTGTGTGCCAGAGCGAGGTTGCCTTTGATATGGCGAACAACAAGGGGCTGTATATTGTTAATATCCCTGCCGCCGGTTGTTGAGTAGCGCACGTGGCCTATTGCCATGTTTCCGCTGCCCAGCAAGGCGGTTTTTTCGGGCGTAAAAACATCGGCAACCAGACCGTCTCCCTTGTAGTGGGTGAACACACCGTCGCTGTTTACGGCAATTCCGCACGCCTCCTGCCCTCTGTGCTGCAGGGCGTGAAGCCCGAAATAAACAGTGTCTGCAACCGGTGATGTTTTTGTGTCGAAAATTCCGAACACTCCGCATTCTTCGTGAATTGAATTAAACATAACTCTCCTATTCGGCTGTGTAAAGATTTGCGTAGGGTCTTGATGTTTCGGGAATGAGCTTGCGGAATGGTTTTTTCATTATTTCCTCATAATCCGTATCAAAATAGCGGCAGTATTTTCTGACATAGCCCTCAAGCTCTTTTCTGTCCTGCGAAGTGAGGTTTACGGCTTTTATGTTGGGCGAGAGATTCTCTTTCGGGAAGGGAGCGCGCACAAACATTTTTCCGCCGTGCATTCCCGAGGCGCAGTGTGTGCCGAACAGCTTTTTGCCGTGCCTGAGATTAATGCCGAGCAGAACTATCGTTCCGCCCGCCATATATTCGCCTAAGAATGAGCCGGCGCTGCCGCCTATGACAAGAACGGGCTTCATGCTGCGGAACTCCTTCATATGTATTCCTCCGCGGCAGGAGACGCTGTCTCTGACATAAATCTGACCGTCGCGCATTCCGTAGCCGAGCGCGTCGCCCGCGTGGCCGTGAATAATTATTTCGCCGCCGCCCATTGTGTTGCCTGCAGCATCCTGCCCGTGCCCGTGAAGAATAATTCTGCCGCCGCTCAGACAAAAGGCGAGGTCGTTGCCTGCGGTGCCCTCAATTTCAAGCGTTTTGCCGCTTTCAAGGGCGTTACCGAGATACCTCTGCCCGTTGACGTCGGTCACAACTGTTTTGTTTTTTGAAAGGAATTCTTTTCTGATTTCATCGTTGACTTCGGCGTATCCTCTGATTCCCGCCGTTATTCTTTTCATTTCACCGCCTCCTATTCGCCCGCATGCTTTATGCCGAGTATTTCAAGTTCTTTTTCGCTCAGACCTATTCCTCTTAACATAAGGCGGTTGCCTCTGAGCGAATCAACGGAATTTATACCCATTCCGCCCATTATCTCCTTGATTTCGTGATTCCAAGCGGTTATGAGATTCACCACACGCTTGGACATAATATCGGGATTGAGCCGCTTTGTAAGCTCCGGGCGCTGGGTGGCAATTCCCCAGTTGCATTTGCCCGTGTTGCAGGTGGCGCACATATGGCATCCCATCGCTATAAGCGGAGCGGAAGCGCAGTAGCAGGCGTCCGCGCCCAGGGCAATCGCCTTGACTATATCAGCCGAGCACCGGAAGGAGCCGGCGGCAACAAGCGATATGCGCGAGCGTATTCCCTCGTCGCGAAGGCGCTGGTCGGCGGCTGCCAGAGCAAGCTCTATAGGAATGCCGACATTGTCTCTTATTCTGACAGGGGCAGCGCCCGTGCCGCCTCTGAAGCCGTCGATTGCGACTATATCCGCACCCGCTCTCGCGCAGCCGGAAACAATAGCCGCCGTGTTGTGAACAGCCGCAATTTTGACACATACGGGCTTTTTGTTGTCTGTCGCCTGTTTGATTGCCCATATTAACTGGCGCAAATCTTCTATTGAATAAATATCGTGGTGCGGCGCAGGCGAAATTGCATCGCTGCCCTCGGGAATCATTCTCGCGTTTGACACCTCAACGCTGACCTTTTCGCCCGGCAGATGACCGCCTATGCCGGGCTTTGCGCCCTGACCGATTTTTATTTCAACATATTTTGAATTGTTGAGGTAATCGCTGTGAACGCCGAATCTGCCCGATGCAACCTGAACTATCGCCCTGTCGGTGTAGGGCTGCAGGTCGGGGTGAAGTCCGCCTTCGCCGACATTGAAGAGCGTGCCGAGCTCCTTCGCCGCCATCGCAAGCGATTTCTGTGCGTTTAAGCTTATTGAGCCGAAGCTCATTGCCGAGAACATTACCGGCGTTTCAATTATGACCTGAGGGGGCATATCGACAGTCGATCTGCCCTTTTTCTCAACCGTCAGTTTTTCGGGTTTTCTGCCCAGAACGGTGCGTATTTCCATCGGCTCACGCAGAGGGTCGATGGAAGGGTTGGTAACCTGAGAAGCGTTGAGCAGAATCTTGTCCCAATAGACGGGGTAATCCTTCGGCGTTCCCATGCCCGCGAGCAGAACTCCGCCCGTCTCCGCCTGACGGCATATCTGCTGCTGATACTGCGGGGTCCAGTTGGCATTCTCTCTGTAATCGCACACATATTTTTCAATTCTCAGCGCGCCTGTCGGGCAGAGGGCAACGCACCTGTGGCAGGCAACGCAGGCGGTTGAATCCGAAATAACGGTTTTGCCGTCATCTGCAAAAAGATGGCACTCGTTGGAGCACTGGCGCACACAGCAGCCGCAGTTTATGCAGCGTTCTCTGTCGCGGACAACCGTGAATCTCCGGGGGATGTAACTGACAGCCATTTAATCATCCTCCCTTTCATCAATTTCAAGCGGAACAAAAACGGGCTGAGCTCCGCTGACGGACCAGACCTTTTCGGGGTCGGAGCAGATTATTCTTATGGCGCTCTCCTCACTGGCAAAATACGCCCTGTCGCCCTTTACGGCGGCGGTGAGCGAACGCAGTTTCAGACGGTCGTTTATGGCAAGCAGCCCCTTGTTTGAGCCGAGTATAACCGAGAACGGTCCGTTCACGAGGGCTCCGCTGTAAATGGCGCGCAGGTTTGTGAAATATTCCTTTTTCTCCGCATCCATTCTGTCTATCTCATCCCATTCGGGCGCAGTCAGAACATCCGCAGCAACGTTTGCCGGCAGCCCGTGGTGCCTTATCAGGTGGTCAAAAAGGTAGGTAATAACCTCCGTGTCGGTCTGCATCGTGCATTTGTAGCCGAACTGCTCTATGTAGCGGCGGTTCGCGTCATA
>JAEEGL011442279.1_pt1 | contig 13528 bp, 7 predicted proteins | sample 9134231 | NCBI WGS metagenome assembly JAEEGL01 (sample SAMN16246548, study PRJNA631951) | gut metagenome | biome: gut microbiome; feature: rumen; material: fiber-attached | host: Bos | place: Iran: Karaj | collected 2018-10
CGAACCCCATGCCGATACCCATGCTCCAGATGAAGGTCCAGCGGACCGTCTCGCGCACCATGAACCGGTTCCGCTCACCGAAGAAGCGGCCGGTCAGTGCCTCTCCGGCATAGGCGAAACCATCGGTGAAATAAGAGAAGAGCAGGAGCAGCTTCATCAAGATGGAGGCCGTGGCCAGCATCAGGTCGCCGTACCGGGCGGACAGCATCGTGAAGCCGATATAGACGGCGACCATGCTGATCGAACGGATGAACAGGTCGCTGTTGATTTTCATGAATTTCCGCAGTTCTCCGCCCCGGAAGGAGGTGCGGAGCGCCGCGGAAGTGAACCCCTGGAAGGTCGTGCGGCGGTATTTGACCAGCACGATGCCGGTGGCGAACAGCAGACCGGCATACTGGGCCGTGACCGTTCCGCCCGCGATGCCGGCGAACCCGACAGCCCGGGCCAGCAGGATGCTCGCGGCGATGTTCACGCCGTTGACGACCAGGTCGGTCAACATGGAACTGACGCTGTCCTGCATGCCGATGAACCAGCCGCGGAAGGCCATCAGAGCCAGACTGGCCGGCGCCGCCCAGATCCGGATGAAGAAATACTGCTCCGCCAGCGCGCGGACCTGCGGACTGCAGTCCACGAACAGGAATACGCCTTTGACGAAGGGCCATTGCAGCAGGAGCATGACCAGGGCGATCTGGAAAGCCAGTCCCACCCCGCGGATCAGCAGGGAGACCATCTCCTGCCGGTCCCCGCGTCCCCATGCCTGGGCCGTCAGGCCGCCGGTGCCGACCCGCAGGAATCCGAAGTTCCAGTAGAGCAGGTCGAACAGCATGGATCCGATCGAAATGCCGCCGATCAGGGTCGCGGCCTCCCCGGCCGACAGATGGCCGGCAATGGCGAGGTCCACGAGACCGACCAGCGGAATCGTGATGTTGGCCAGGATGCTCGGGACGGCGAGCCGCAGGATTTCTTTGTTGAGCGCCCTCATTGACGGAACTTGGTGTCTTCCTCGAGCATGCCGAGATAGGAGGCATAGCGCTCGGGGCTAATCGTGCCGGCTTCGACGGCGGCCTTGACGGCGCAGCCGGGTTCGTGCGTGTGCGTGCAGGGGGTGAACCGGCATTCCTGCGCCGCCTTCAGCATTTCGGGGAAATACAGGGCGATCTCCTCCTTTTCGAGCCGGACCAGGCCGAAGCCTCTCAACCCGGGCGTATCGATGATGTAGCCACCGCTGGAGAGGCGGTACATTTCATAGAGCGACGTCGTGTGGCGGCCTTGCAGGTGGGCGTCGGAGATCCGTCCGACCTTCGGGTCCAGGGTCGGGTCGAGGGCGTGGATCAGGGAGGATTTGCCCACGCCGGATTCGCCGGAGAAGAGGCAGACCTTGTCCCGGCAGTCTTCCCGGAGGGCGCCGATCCCCTCTCCCGTCAGGACGGAAGTTTCGAGGACCGGGTAGCCGGCACCTTCATAGATCCGGTGGAAGTCAGCGACATAGTCGGCGGCTTCCTCCCGGTAGAGGTCCACTTTGTTCATGACGATCGTGGCCGGGATCCCATAGACTTCGCAGGTCACCAGGAGCCGGTCCAGGAAAGGCAGCTTGATCTGCGGGAAATACAGGGACACGACCAGGTAGGCGCGGTCCAGGTTGGCCGCGATGACATGGCTCTGGCGGGACAGGTTGGTGGATTTGCGGATCAGGTGGTTCTTCCGGTCCAGGATCTCGGAGATCGTGGCGGGATGCAGCATGTCGACGGCTTCGGTCCCTTGTCCTTCAGGCACTTCCGCCTCGTAGCGGACATGGTCGCCGACAGCCACCGGATTGGTTGAAGTGCCGGCGTCGAGCCGGACCTTCCCTTTGAGGACCGCCGGGAAAGGCGCCCATTCCGGAAGGGCGGACAGCAGGAAATGGCTGCCCGCATTCTTGATCACCGTTGCTTCTCCACGAAGGATCATCCCTTGAATTTTTGTACAAAGATAATTATATTTGTGGACAACACTAAAATCTATTCTCATGATCACTGAAAGCCAGATCCGCACCCTTACCCAAGGACTGTTCTCCAAAATACAATTCACCGAGGAACCGAAAGGTCTGTATGATCCGCTCCGTTATATGATCGCATTGGGCGGCAAGCAGTTGCGCCCCCGCCTCTGCCTGACGGCCTACGCCCTTTTCAAGGACGAATTCGACGAATCCATCCTGCAGCCGGCCGCCGCGCTCGAGGTCTTCCACAACTTCACGCTGATCCATGACGACATCATGGACAAGTCTCCCCTGCGCCGCGGCAAGCCGACCGTCTGGACGAAGTGGGGAGAAGACGGCGCCATCCTTTCCGGCGACGTCATGTGCATCGACAGTTACCGCCGCATCGCCATGGCCCCCTCCGCCGTCCTCCCGCAGGTCCTGAACCTTTTCAGCACCACCGCCGCCCAGGTCTGCGAAGGCCAGCAACTCGACATGGACTTCGAACAACTGCCCGAGGTGCCCATGTCCCAGTACATGAAGATGATCGGCCTGAAGACCGGCGTCCTGATCGCCTGCTCCGCCAAGATGGGCGCCCTGATCGCCGGCGCCTCCGAAGATGAATGTGACAACCTCTATGACTATGGCTACTCCCTCGGCCTGGCGTTCCAGGTCGCGGACGACTACCTCGATGCCTTCGGCGACGAAAAGGTCTTCGGAAAACCCATCGGCGGCGACATCCTCAACAACAAGAAATGCTGGCTGACCACCCGCGCCCTCGCCAAGGCCGACCCGCTCCTGCGCGAGGAGATCCTCGGCGCCATGGACATGCCCATAGCCACCCAGGAGCAGCGGGACGAGAAAATCGCCCGTTTCAAAGGTTTCTACACCACCCTCCATGTCGACGAGGACGCCAAATACGAAATCATCCGCCTGACCGAAGAGGCCCTCGGCTTTGCCGCCCAGAGTTTCTCCGGCATCCGCCTGATGACCCTCCGCCGCCTCGCCGACCGGCTCGTCGGCCGCACCCGATAGCCACATGCCATGCGATTCCGGCTACTCTCCCTCCTGGCCCTGCTTGCCAGCCTGACCGCTTCCGCCCAGAGCGTGGAAGCGTTGCTGGTGCAACTGGACGAGACCCTCGCCCAGGCGGACAAGTATGTGGCGGAGAAGGAAGTCCGGATCAAGACCATCGAGAATACGCTCCGCTCGCCGGGGCTGACCGCCGCCCAGCGTTTTTCCACGTACGGGCAGTTGTATGACGAGTACCTGTCCTATAACTTCGACAAGGCGTCGGAGGCCCTCGAGCAGCAGGAAGAAGCCGCCCGCGAACTGGGAGACAGGACCCGGATCAACGAAGTGCTGCTCTCCCGCGCCATGGTCAACGCCATCGGTGGTTTGTACCTGGAAGCCAGCAACATCCTGGAGAGCCAGATCGACACGACCATCCTGACGGACACCCAGAAGACGGAATACTGGGACGCCCAGCAGCGATTCTGGTACGACTACCGGGAATACCTGCACGGAGAGGATCCGGGCGGACGGATGGCCGGCAAGATCGCCTGGTACCGCAAGGCGCTCCTCAACTCCCTGCCCGAAGAATCCGTCCTGTACCAGGGAATCTCCGTCAGCACCGCCATGGACGAACAGAACTGGGCGCAGGCGGACTTCCTCTGCAAGAACCTGCTGGCCAAACTCGATCCTGCCAGCCACGACTACGCCAACTGGGCATATTTCGAGGCCCGTATCTGCGAACAGCTGGACCGCCCGGAAGAAATGACCGGCTGGTTCATCCGGGCGGCCATGGCGGACCTGAAGACGGCGACCAAGGACAACGCCTCCCTGTGCAGTCTCTCCCAGGTCCTGTTCAATTCCGGAGAATTCGAACGGGCATTCCAGTATATCCGGACCTCGCTGGACGACGCGCTTTTCTTCAATGCGCGCCTCCGGCAATGGCAGATCGCAGCCGTCTTCCCGGACATCCAAAAAGGATATGACGACTTCCGCGCCAAGCATGAACGAAGGAACCGCATCCTGACCAGGACCGTCCTGGTCCTCTCCCTGCTGATGCTGATCGTCGCCTTCCAGGCCGTCCTGGCCTACCGCCGTCAGCGCAAGCTCACCGCGCAGATCCGGGAAAGGAGCCGCCAGATCGAGGAGTATTCGGAGTCCCTCCAGCGGTTCAGCGAACAGCTGACGCAGGCGAATGCGGAACTCTCCGAAGCCAACGCTGTCAAAGAGGAATACATCGGCCTGTTCCTGGCCCTGACTTCGGACTACATCGACAAGATCAAGAAGTACCAGAGCGACATCCGCAAACAGGTCGTCGCCGGAAGGTACGACGAAGTGATCGCCGAGACTTCCTCCCACCGGCTGGTCGACAGCGAACTGAAACGCTTCTATGAACTGTTCGACCAGACGTTCCTCCGCCTGTACCCGAACTTCGTGGAGTCGTTCAACGCCCTGCTCCGGCCGGACGCACGGATCAAGCCCAAGAACGGGCTCCTCACCACGGAACTCCGGATCTTCGCCCTGATCCGGCTGGGCATCACGCAGTCTTCCCAGATCGCGGCGATGCTGCGCTACTCGGTCAACACCATCTACAACTACCGCGCGCAGATCAAGAACTGCGTGCTGGAAGACCGGGAAGAATTTGAAGAAAAAATCCGTCACATCGGCAATTAAAAGGCTTAAAGTGGACGGAAAACAGGCGATTCCCAAAGAACCATTCCACTTAAAATTGATTTTAACAATTCACTTTTTGAATTTATACTCAATTAATTAGGCATTCCTACCGTCTATAAGGAATCCACTTAAAATTGACTTAAAATTTATTTCCTCGCGGAAAAATCCACTTTTTCCACGGGGTTAATCGTTATAAGTGATTGATAATCAATCCACAATTTCTATAATACAGCCCCAGATACCACTATTTTCGCCCCTGCTCCGGCCGCGCTTGCTTTTTTTGTTTTAATCCTTTTAGATTTGCAATGTCCGAACCGGGCCGACTCCGCAGAAGACAACACACAACAACAAAATAAACCAATTATTCATCAACCTCTAATGAAACACTTGACTTACAAAATCGCCTTGATCCTGTTCCTGGTGACGGGCTTGGGTGGTGTCTCGGCACTCGCCCAGCAGCAAGTAAGGGGAACGGTGACCGACGAGTCCGGACTGCCCGTCATCGCAGCCGGTGTCCTCGTGCAGGGAACCACCATCGGTACCACGACCGACGCAGACGGCGTCTACGTCCTCGACCGGGTCCCCGCCAATGCCGTCCTCGAGGTCTCCTCGATCGGCTATGAGACCCAGACCGCAGTCGTCGGCGGACGCTCCGTCATCGACTTCGTCCTCCGGGAAGACGCCCTTCTCCTGGACGATGTCGTCGTCGTCGGTTACGGCGTCCAGAAAAAGAGCGTCGTGACGGCCTCCATCTCCAAGGTGGACGGCGACCAGCTCAACACCGTCAAAGCCTCGACCATCAACGACGCCCTCAAGGGCAAGGTCTCCGGCGTCCAGATCACGCAGGCCTCCGGCCAGCCGGGTTCCGGCTCCCAGATCAAGATCCGCGGTATCGGCACCGTCAACAACTCCGATCCGCTGTACATCGTCGACGGCATGCCGGTTGACGGCGGTATCGACTACCTGAACCCGACCGACATCCAGTCCGTGGAAATCCTCAAGGATGCCGCCTCCGCCGCCATCTACGGTGCGCGTGCCGCGAACGGCGTCGTCCTCGTGACCACGAAGAACGGAACCAAGGGCAAGGCTACCATTACTTATAACGGAAGCTACGGCTGGCAGAACCCGTGGCGCAAGAAAGAAGTCCTCAACGCCAAGGAGTACATGACCATCATGAACGAAATGGACGTCAACGACGGCATCGTTCCGCGCTACACCCTCGCCCAGGTCGCAGCGGCCGGCATGGGAACCGACTGGCAGGACGAGACCTTCAACTACAACGCGCCCGTCCAGCAGCACCAGCTCAGCGTCAGCGGCGGCACCGAGAAGGCCACCTATTTCCTTTCCCTGGGTTACTTCAACCAGGAAGGTATCATCGGCGGTAATTACGACAAGTCCAACTACGACCGCTTCTCCCTCCGCTCCAACAACACCTACGTCCCCTATGAGACGACGGACCGCGACTTCCTCAACAAATTGACCCTCACCGCGAACGTCGCTTATTCCCGCATCAAGTCCAAGGGCATCGAGACCAACTCCGAGTTCGGTTCCATCCTGGGCAGCGCCGTGGCGTTCAACCCGACGATCTCCGTGTTCGCCGACGAGGCGACCGCCGCCCAGATCCTCGCCGACCATCCGACGGCCATCGTCGCCAAGGACGGCCGCGTCTATTCCCTGCCGCCGTCCGGCTACCAGGAGCTGACCAACCCGGTCGCCAACCTGGAGACCCCCGGCAACACCATTTACAATACGGACAAATTCGTCGCCAACTTCACCGGCGAGCTCGATATCATCGAAGGCCTGAAATTCAAGACCTCCTTCGGCACCGACCTCAGTTTCTGGGGCAATGACGGCTACGCCTATCCGCAGTTCAAGAGTTCGATGAACTATACGCTCCGCAGCTCCGTCTGGAGCAGCATGAACCGCGGATTCCGCTGGCAGACTGAAAATTACTTCTCCTACAACAAGCAGTTGGACAAGCACAACTTCTCCGTCGTGCTCGGTCAGTCCGCGATGAGTTACAACTACCGTTATCTCTCCGGCACGGACTACGACCTGCTTGAGACCGATCCGCTCAAGGCCAACATCGACCACGCCATCGCGGAACGCACCGAAGAGCGCGTCAGCGGCGGTACCGGCGGCTACGATTTCCAGCGCCTCGCTTCCTACTTCTTCCGTTTCGACTACAACTATGACGAGCGTTACATGCTCGAGGTGACGGTCCGCCGCGACGGTTCCTCCCGTTTCGGTCCCGGTCACAAGTGGGCGACCTTCCCGGCCGTCTCCCTCGGCTGGAACATCTCCAACGAGTCCTGGTTCCGCGACAATGTCAACTGGGTCAACCAGCTCAAGCTCCGCGCTTCCTGGGGCAAGAACGGTAACGAGAACATCGGTAACTTCCGCTATGCGTCCCTGATGGACGGCGGCCAGAACTACTACTTCGGCCGCGGTTGGGATGTCGCCACCGCCAACTTCGCCAGCACCATGCAGTACGGTGCCTCGGCCGGCGCCCTCGCCAATCCGAACATCCGCTGGGAAGAGTCCGAGCAGATCGACCTCGGTCTCGACGCCCGCCTGCTGAACGACCGTCTGAGCTTCGGCATCGACTATTACAAGAAGAAGACCAACGGCATGCTCATGGATATGCCGATCCCGTCCTATGTCGGCCAGAGCGCTCCGATGTCCAACCTCGGTGACATGGAGAACTGGGGTATCGAATTCGAAATCGGCTGGCAGCAGCAGCTGGGTGACTTCCACTACAGCATCAACGCCAACGCCTCCCTCCTCCGCAACAAGCTGATCAAACTCGGCAACGCCTCCGGCGAAGCCGTCTACCAGAGCAACGGCGCCTCCGGTGTCGGTGACTATGTCAAGGGCAAGAATGGTGAAGTCTGGCCGTTCTTCTACGGCATGAAGACCGACGGTCTCTTCCAGAACTGGGACGAGGTCCGCAGCTATACCAACGCCAACGGCGACCTCCTCCAGCCGAACGCCCAGCCGGGCGACGTCCGCTTCGTCGATACGAACAACGACGGCGTGGTCAACGATGACGACCGCACGAAGATCGGCAAGGGCCAGCCTGACTGGACCTACGGTCTGACGATGTCCGCCGACTGGAAAGGCTTCGACGCCACCCTCTTCTTCCAGGGTTCCATCGGAAACGACATCTTCGACTACTCCATGCGTGGTGACATCCCGGCCATGAACCGTCCGGCCTGGATCCTCGACCGCTGGATCGGCGAAGGCAGTTCCAACCGCATCCCGCGCGTGACCGCCGCCAACCCGAACCAGAACTGGCGTTCCTCCGACCTGTATGTCAAGAACGGTTCCTACCTCCGCCTGAAGACCGCCCAGATCGGCTACACGATCCCGGCCCAGGTCATCCGCCACATCGGCATCTCGAATGTCCGCGTCTATCTCGCCGGCGAAAACCTCCTTACTTTCACGAAGTATGACGGATTCGACCCGGAAATGGCTTCCGGCGGCTACACGACCATCGGCGTCGACCGCGGCATCTATCCGCAGGCCCGCACCATCACCGTCGGTGCTACGATCACGTTCTAACGCATAAATGACAATGAAGAATATGAAACGCTATAAGATTTTCGCCATCGCGGCTCTCGCCGCCATGACTGTCAGCTGCGGCGAGGACTTCCTCACCACCCATTCCACCCAGCAGGGTGAGGCGGGCGGCGCTGCGACCGAGGGTGCGATCCTGTCCTACCTGGCCTCCTCCTATCAGCCGCTCACCTTCGACAGCTACGCGAACTTCAACTACAATGAGGTTTTCCTGCTGTCCGACATGCGTTCCGACGACCTGTACAAGGGCGGCGGCGATGCATCCGACCAAGGTTGGATGTACCATCTGTCTCTCTTCCAGATCCCGGCTTCCGAAAGCCCGTCCGGTCTGTGGAGCATCTATTTCACCGGCATCGCCCGTGCCAACAACACCCTGCTCGCCTGCGCGAACGCCGTCGGCTTCGATTCCGACATAGCCAAGCAGCGCCTGGCCGGCTATCAGGCCGAAGCGTACTTCCTCCGTGCCTACTACTATCACCTCCTGTGGAAGTTCTACGGCAATATCCCGTACTTCACGGAGCCGCTTCCGGAGCCGTTCATGGCTGTCCAGCAGACCGCCGACCAGATCTACGGCCATATCATGGACGACATTGCCGAAGCTGAGAAAGCCGCCGCTTCCGCCGGTCCCTATTTCGCGATGAACAACAACGGCGACAAGGAGAACGAAGCCCGCGCCAACCTGGCCGCCCTCTATATGCTCAAGGCCCGCGTGGTCATGTACCAGAAAGACCAGGCCAAGTACAACGAGGTCGCTTCCGACATGGCCAAGATCATTGCGGAACCGAGTTATGCCCTGATGGACAATTTCGACGACATCTGGCTGGACGAGAACGAGTTCTGCTCCGAGTCCATCTTCGAAAGCAACCAGGGTTCCGACGGTTCCCGTGACTGGGGCAACGCCTGGGCCGGTCTCGGCACCAACCTGCCTGCCTTCATTTCCCCGAACGACCTCAAGGACCCGAGCGGCGTGTTCCGCGGCGGCTGGGGCTTCGGTCCGGTCCGTCAGGCCGCATGGGACATGTACGAAGAAGGTGACGTCCGCCGCGAAGGCTCCATCAACAGCTTCCCGGACGGCTCTTACGGCCCGCGTTTCCAGAATACCGGCCTCTTCCAGAAGAAGTATGCCGCCCGCGAGGCCTACGTCGCCCCGGTCGGTACGGTTGACCTGAACTATCCGAACAACCTGCGCATCTTCCGCTTTGCCGAGACCCTGCTCAACTACGCCGAACTCGTCGGTGTCCTCGGCGCCTCCGCTTCCGGTCCCTCCGCCCAGGATTGCCTTGACCAGATCCGCGCCCGCGCCGGTGTGGCCAGCATCCCGGTCACCCTCGAAAACATCAAGAGCGAACGCCGCAAGGAGTTCCTCGGCGAAGGCATGCGCTTCTGGGACCTCATCCGCTGGGGTGATGCCAAGAACGTACTGACCGAGAACGACGCCGCGCACAACAGCGTCCGCACCTTCAATCCGGAAAAGGACAAGTGGGTCCCGATCCCGCAGAGCGAAATGAGCCGTACCGCCGGCACCGGCGAGTTTGAACTCAAGCAGAATCCTGGTTATTAATGGACAACAGCATATAATCGAATCATATCATGAAAACCATATTCAGATTTACGTTGGCCTTGGCTGCCGCCGCAGGACTGCTTTTCTCCTGCGCCCCGATGGACAAGGATGCTCACGGCCTCGGCACGGCTCCGCTGGAATCCCAGCTCAGCTTCACGCAGACGGCGGGCAGTCCGGTCAGCCCCAACATCATCACCCTGACGAACACGTCTTCCGTCAGCGGCGTGGCCTTCTGGGACCTTGGCAACGGCATGACCGCCAAGGGTGACCAGGTCACCGCTTCCTATCCTTTCGCCGGTTCCTACACCGTAACGATGACGCTCTACAACAACGGTGGTGGTACCACCATCAGCCAGGTCGTCAACATCGCAAATGATGACTACGGCCTGCTCGACACGCCCGGATTCAGGGCCCTGACCGGCGGCGCCGACGCGACCGAAGGCAAGACCTGGGTGCTCGCCAAGTACACGAACGGCCACATCGCCGTCGACGACGTCAACGCCGCTCCGAAGGAAGATGGCCGCTGGTGGGACTGCCCGCCGCTCGGCAAGGAAGGTTCCTCCCTGTATGACAACGAGTACACCTTCATCCAGCGTGGCACGAAACTGTCCTGGACCAACAACGGTTCCATCTACACCAACCAGGCAGGCGTGGACCTGATCGGCATCCCGGGCGTTCCCTCGGTCGTCGGTGACTTCGACGTCCCCTATACCCCGGCGGACAACCTGACCTTCATCCTGGACGAAGAGAACATGACCCTGACCCTCAGCGTCGGCGCCTTCATGGGCTTCTACTGCGGTGCCTCCACCTACAACATCCTCCGGCTCACCGAGCACGAACTTACGTTCTGGTGCCGCAGCGTGTCCGAACCCGGCAATGCCTGGTACGCCACCTACATCCCGAAGGATGAACTGAAGGAACCGGAAGAACCTGAGGTAGAGCCGAAACCGGAATCCGAACCGGCCTGGTTCCGTCCGAACAAGGAGACCAACCTACTGGGCAGCGTCTTCACCTACGAGAGCGCATTCTTCGATGCCGGCTGGGGCGGCCTGGACGCCGGTGTCGTGGTCCGGAATGAAATCGCCATCACCGTGCCCGACGGCATCGGCGGAAGCGAGTGGATGGGCCAGTTCAAGATCCGTACGCAGATTCCCGCAGCCGCCATGGAAAGCTTTGACTTCAGCGCGAAGATCAACGCCTCCAAGGCCGGTACGGCTACCGTCAAGATGACGGCCGACAGCGATCCGGACGGCGACGAGTTCTTCTATGTCAATGACGTGAACATCAGCGCCGGAGAGACTGTCGAGTTCCAGCAGCCGGACAAGCGCATGTACGATGCCACCAACAGCATCCTGCTGGTCTTCGACTTCGGCCGCTTCCCGGCCGGTACGGTGATCACGATCTCCAACCTCTGCCTGCAGAAGCACATTCCGCTCAGCGACAAGCCCGAGGTCAAGAACCTCTGGCCGGACGCCAACGTCACGACGACCTACTGGTTCAGCGCCGACGACTGGCAGGGCACCCTCGCCCCGACCTTCTCGATGAAGGAGGGCAACGGATTCGAACTTACGGTCCCGGCAGGAATCGGCGGCAGCGAATGGATGGGCCAGTTCGCCCTCCACACGGACATCCTCCTTTCCGCCTCCAAGGACTATGAGTTCTCCTGCAAGCTCACCGCTGACACGGAAAGTACCATCACGGTCAAACTGACCAACGATCCGGAAGCCGACGAAAAAGTCTGCTTCTACGACCCGGCCGCTGTGATGAAGGCCGGCACGGTGACCTACAAGAAGCAGGGCATCAAGCCTGCCGGCGCCGATGCGGAAGCGACCATGCTCATCTTCGACTTCGGCCGTACCCCTGCCGGAACCAAGGTGACGGTCTCCGATATTGTCCTCCAAGAGTTTATTGACTAACTTTGCATCCGGGGAGGGCAGGGACCTGCCCTTCCCTTTTTTAATGAAGCGACCATGAAAAAAGCACTGCCGCTGCTCCTTGCCGCCGTCCTGTTGACCTGTTGCGGTTCCAGCAGCAAGAACAATACGACGCCCGACACTCCGTCCCCGGAAATCACGCTCAGCACCCAAAGCATCTCCCTGTCGGAAGAAGGAGAGACCAAAACCGTATCCGTCAAGGTCAACACCTCTTTCGCCATATCGGTCGACCAGAACTGGGTGACCGTATCGGCCGGCAGCGTCTTCACCGGAGAGAGCGTCCTGAACGTGACGGCGAAGGAGAATGTCTCCGGAGCAGCCCGCAGTGCCAACATCGTCTTCACCTGCAACACCCCCGGTTCCGACAAGAAAGCCACGATCCAGGTCAGCCAGGCAGCACTGATCCCCCAGATCACCCTGACGCCCGCCGCCATCGACTTCCCGGAAGAGGGCGGATCCGTCGAGGTGGAGATGACGGCCAACACGAACTGGGACATCGCGTCCGACGGGAAATACTGGTATTCCGTGAACCGCACGGCGGCGGCCAAGGGCACTTCCAAGCTCACTGTCACCGCCATCCGCAATTTCTCGGAGCAGGACCGTACCGGCACCATCACCTTCACGTCCGGTGACAAGACCATGCAACTGCCTGTCAGCCAGGCGGCCGGAACGCCGATTGAGGACGGCGCCTATGTCCCCGAGGGCTATACCCTCGTCTGGCATGACGAATTCGAAGAATCCGCCATCGCCCCGGACATGTGGCGGTTCGAGAACTGGCCCGCCCGCTTTGTCAACAACGAACTCCAACGCTATGTCCCCAACGACGCCCGCACGGCTTTCGTCAAGGACGGCGTCCTGAACATCCGGGCCATCAAGTCCGGGAATGAGATCCTCTCGGCCCGCATGAATACCAAGGGCTCCTGGAAATACGCCTACATCGAAGGCCGCCTCAAACTCCCGAAAGGGAAAGGCACCTGGCCGGCTTTCTGGATGATGCCCGACGACCAGAGCCTGGGCTGGCCGGCCTGCGGAGAAATCGACATCATGGAAGAAGTGGGAGCCGATCCGAACCAGACTTCCTCTTCCATCCACTGCAACGCCTACAACCACGTCAAAAATACCCAGAAGACCGCCGCCCGCAACACGCCGGGTGCAGAAGATGAATTCCACATCTACGCGATCGAATGGACCGAAAATGAAATCCGTACCTATGTCAACGGGGAACTGCTGCTGACCTTCCGGAACGACGGGCAGGGCAAGAATGACACCTGGCCTTTCAACAAGACCTTCTATGTCACCCTCAACCTGGCATGGGGCGGAGATTGGGGCGGCTACAAGGGTGTGGACGAAAGCGCCCTCCCGGCCACCTTCCAGATCGACTATGTCCGTGTCTATCAGAAATAGGCACCCTTAGAAGCGATTGACCATGAACGTTACCAAAACCTTCCTCCTGACCGGATGCCTGGCGGTCCTGGCCGCCTGCACCGCGAAGGACGAAACAGAGAAAAAAATAGACGAACTGCTGGGCCGGATGACCCTGCATGAGAAAGTCGGCCAGATGAACCAGCTTTCGGGCGGGGCCTGGCTGGTCGAATCGGCCGCCAAGGGCGAAGTCGGTTCCATCCTCAACTGCGTGGACCCGGCCGAAATCAACGCCGTCCAGCGCGCCGCCGTCGAAGATTCCCGTCTCGGCATCCCGATCCTGGTCAGCCGGGACGTCATCCACGGTTTCCGGACGATGTTCCCGATTCCGATCGGCCAGGCCGCCTCCTTCGATCCGGACCTGGTGGAGGAGGGCGCCCGCATCGCCGCCCG
>JAEEGL013148593.1_pt1 | contig 13528 bp, 11 predicted proteins | sample 9134231 | NCBI WGS metagenome assembly JAEEGL01 (sample SAMN16246548, study PRJNA631951) | gut metagenome | biome: gut microbiome; feature: rumen; material: fiber-attached | host: Bos | place: Iran: Karaj | collected 2018-10
GAGTCTTCATTATGACTTCTTACTTTACCAGCATCTGTAATATAAAATGATTTCATTATTTATTCACCTCATTTGCTCTAAGTTGTCCACAGGCAGCATCTATTAAGCTACCAAATCTTCTTCTAACTGTAACATTAATACCTTGCTTTTTAAGTAAATCATAAAAAGCCATTACTCTTTCATTTGAACTTTTCTTAAATTCAATATGACTAGTTTCATTATAAGGAATTAAGTTAACATATACATTTAAACCTTTAAGTAACTTAGCAAGTTCATTTGCACATTCAGGAGTATCATTTACTTCATTAAGCATTAAATACTCAATAGTTACCCTACGATTAGTTTTATCAATATATTTTTTTATAGCATCTATTAACTTTTCAATATCATATGCTTTATTAACAGGCATTATTTTATTTCTTAATTCATTATTTGGAGCATGTAAACTAACTGCTAAGTTAGTTTGTAAAGGTTCATTAGAATACTTTTCAATACCAGGAATAAGTCCTGATGTAGAAACAGTAATATGTCTTGCTCCAATTGCAATTCCTTTTGGATCATTAATTATCTTAATGAAGTTCATTACTTCATCATAATTATCAAAAGGTTCTCCAATACCCATTACTACTACGGATGAAATTCTTTCTTTAATTTCTTCTTCAATCATTAGTATTTGTAGTACTATTTCAGAAGCTTTTAAGTTTCTTACTTTTTTAAGCCTACCTGATTCACAAAATGCACAACCCATATTGCATCCAATTTGACTGGATACACATACAGAAATACCATAATCATGTCTCATTAAAACAGACTCAATTAAGTTTCCATCACTTAACTCAAAAAGATATTTAGAAGTATCTTTACTATCTTGTTTTCTTCTTAGTTTAAGTCTTTCTATAGAAAAGTTATTTTTTAACTTTTCTCTTAAATCTAAACTAATATTACTCATCTCATCAAATGATTTTACTCTCTTTTGATATAACCACTCGAATACTTGTTTAGCTTTAAATTTCTTTTCACCAATACTAACAAAATACTCTTCTAACATTTCAATTGTGTAATCAAAAATGCTATTCATATTTTCACCCTATTTCCATTATACCAAATGAGAATAAAAAAGAATAGTTATAAAACTATTCTCTAACGGTTTTTACCTTACCTTTTGCGTCAATTTCTAAACCATGATCTTCATAAAAATCAGTATCAACAGGCATTTTTTTGTTTTCTAACTTTTCTTCAATAAATCCTTTAACAATTTCATAAATAATTGTAAAGCAAGGAACGCCTATTAATAATCCAATTACACCGAAGAATCCACCAAATAATGTAATTGCAAATAATACCCAGAATGATGGTAATCCAGTTGCATTACTTTGAATTCTTGGAGTAATTAAGTTAGCATCTATTTGTTGTAAACAAATAATAAATGCTACAAATATAACTGCCATAATTGGATCTACTACTGCAAGTAATAATGCACTTGGAATTGTTCCAATATATGGTCCAAAATATGGTATTAAATCTGTTAATCCAATAATAACAGCAATAAGTACTGCATATGGGAATCTACAAATAATTAAAAATGAGAATGTACATAAAGCAACAATTGATGAATCAGTTACTTTACCTACCATAAACTTTAAGAAAATTGAGTTTACATGTTCAACATTATCAATAAACTTATTTACTTTATCTATATTAAAGAATGCATATAAAGTCTTTCTAATACCTGCACCAAAGTTCTTAGTATTCGCTAAAATATAAACAGCAAATACAATACCAATTAATACATTTAAGAAACCTTTAAATGCTCCAATTATACCACTAGAAACCTTAGTTAAACTAGTTTGAGCAAATGGTAATACATTACTCTTTAAATTATTTACAACATCATTAATCATTGAACTATACTTTTCAGCATTGTCACCATTACTTAATACTTTATTAATATAATCAGTTAATTGAGTAACATAAGAATCACTATTATTAATTAAACTAATAATACTAGTTAATAATTGAGGAATAATAATACTTATAATTGTAGTTAAAATTATAAATACAATTGCTAATGCAGTTGCAATAGAAATATTTCTTCTTAGAGTATCTTTCTTTACATTCTTATATACTTTATTTTCAAAGAATTTAACAATTGGATTCAATAAATATGCAATAACTAAACCAATAGTTAATGCAGTTAATACTTTAAATATCTTACTTACAAAACCTAAGATACCTCCAATATTAAATACTATAAAATAAAATATAGTTGAAGCAACTACTACAAGAAAAGCAGTTAAACCCCATTTAAAATATTTACTTTTAAAAATATCCATAAAATCACTATCTTTCTACATAATCAATAGATAAACTAATATCTTCTACTTTTAATGGTTCTTGAATATTACCATCAATTAGATAAGTTAATATTAAAGTTTTACCTTCATTAGCTTTTAATACATCATTTCTTTTAACTTCAGAACCATCTTCATAAGATAAAACATACTCTAAACCTTCACATGTACTATTACTACATTTAGGTTCAGGAATAGTAATTGGAGCTCCAATCTTAGCATCCACAGTTCCTTTATTTAAAACACTAATTTTAAAACTTATTGAATCACCATTTGATTTTAATTCAAAACCACCAGTATTAAAACTAGTTGAATTATCATTTACTTTAGGAACATCATAAATAGCAGTTGAACTATTAATTACTTCAATATTACTAAATGAAACATCCCAAACAATTTTATTTGTTTCATCAATACTATAAGAAGAATTAATACCCAAACAAACTACAGTAAACAAAAATACAAATGCAATTAGTACTTGAAATCCAAATCTTCTACTATCCATACAATCACCTTCTACCTTACTAATATAAGTATAATTTATTTTAAAGTTTTAGTAAACAAGAAAAATAGATAACCTAACTGGTTATCTATTTAAATAATAAATTAATAAAATAATATGTAAAACTAATAAAACTAAATTAAAATAAAGTAAAATATATACTTCAGTAAATAGAATTTGACTAATAACTCCAAATAAAAGAATACCAATCATACATACTATTATAAAATTAATAAATATCTTATCTATTTTTTCAAAAGATTTATATTTTTTATTGCTATAAAAGTAAGCAGATAAAATATAAAAAATAGATACAAATATACATAAAATAATAGAAATAAAATTAAAGTTATTTAATAGAAAATAATTAGCAAATAGAAATAATCCTATAATTATATTTAATACAAATATAAAATTATACATTCTTTTCATGTTTAATAACTCCATTTACATATTCTTTAAGACTATTAAGTTCTAAAGTCTTATTAGAATAAGTACCTACTGCATCACTAATTTCATTTACTCTTTTCCTATTAAAATAATCTTTAAAATCAATTTCATAATTTGAATCATATCTTGCTTTAACACTTTGAGGATAAGCTTTAGAAGAAATTACTAATTCATCAATTGAATCATCACTATAATTGCAAATATCTTTTGCACTTACAAATAAACTATAATAATCATTATCATCAACATAAAAATAATTATTAATATAAGTCTTAATGCTTACATCAGAATCATAATTAGTATTCTTAATTCTATCACTCATCATCTTTAAAATTGTTTTACAATCATTATCTTTAACTTTTTCAATACTTTCATCAATCTTATTAATTTTAATATCAAAATCATCTATTTTTTTAACTTTAATTTTACTATTAACATCTACATAGTTTAATAATATACCAATTATTAAAAAGCAAACAAAACAAATAGTAAAACCAAATATAATATATTTACTCTTTTTCATAATTACTAGAAAGGCATCTTCATATTGCCGTTTTTTAACATTTTCATCATTTTTTTCATTTGTTCAAATTGATTTAAAAGTCTATTAACTTCTTCAACTGATCTTCCAGAACCTTTAGCAATTCTTTGTTTACGAGTCATTTTTAATACTTCAGGATGTCTTCTTTCATATGGAGTCATTGATTGAATAATAGCTTCAATATGAGCCATATCTTTAGGATTAATATTAATAGCATTTAATCCCATCTTTCTTGCTCCAGGCATCATCTTAAGTAAATTTTCAATAGGTCCTAATTTCTTAATTTGATTTAATTGAGTTAAGAAATCTTCAAGATTATAATTACCACTATTCATTTTTCTAGCTAAATCTTTAGCATCATCTTCAGAATAAATTCCTTCAACTTTTTCAGCAATTGAAAGAATATCACCCATATCTAGAATTCTTTCAGCCATTCTTTCTGGATAGAATTCGCTTAATCCATCCATTTTTTCAGAGTCCCCTACAAACTTAATAGGTACATTAGTTAAATGTCTTACTGAAAGTGCAACACCACCTTTAGTATTACCATCCATCTTAGTTAATATTGCACCAGTTAATTTTAACTTAGAATTAAATCCATTAATTACATTAATAGCATCTTGACCCATCATTGCATCAATTACTAATAACACTTCATGTGGTTTAAATTCAGTTTCAATATCAACTAATTCATCCATTAATTTTTCATCAATTTGAAGTCTACCAGCAGTATCTATAATAATATAATTGTTATTATTTTCTTTAGCATATTTTAAGGCATTTCTAATAATCTCATTAGGATTCTTTTTACCTTCTTCATATACAGGTATATTAAGTCCTTTACCAACTTCCTTTAATTGATCAATAGCAGCAGGTCTATAAATATCACAAGCTACTAAAAGTGGATTCTTTTTATATTTCTTTCTTACTAAATTAGCAATTTTTCCACTTGCAGTTGTTTTACCTGAACCTTGTAAACCTACTAACATAATAATAGTAGGACTCTTAGTAGTTTCTAATGGAGCAGCTTCTCCACCTAATAACTCTACTAATTCATCTTTAACTAATTTAATAAATACTTCTTCAGGTTTAAGTGATTTTTCTACATCTAAACCTAAAGCTTTTTCTTTTACATTTTTAACAAATGCTTTAACAACTTCATAGTTAACGTCAGCTTCTAAAAGAGCCATACGTATTTCTCTCATAGCATCGCCGATATTATCTTCAGTAATACGACCCATGCCTTTTATATTTTTGATAGCGTTTGATAATCTATCCCCCATGTATTCAAACATTTATAAAAACCTCCCTAATCACCATCAACAATCCATGCTACACAACTAATAGAACTATTTGCTCTAATAGCACCGACTCCAATGTATTTATAATTACCTTTTAATAATGAATTATTTGTTAAATTATTATAAAAATAATCCGAATTATAATATCCTCTTTCATCCAAGAATGCTCTAAAAGTTAATTGATAGTCATTTTTAACTAACTCTTTTGTAGCAGCATCACAAGATCCAGGTGCTTCACAACAAGTTTGAGCAATTCTTTCAGCAGCAGTTCTTAATTCTAAAGCAACTTTATATTTATTATTTGTATTTTGATTAATTTTATTTACTATTGCCCATTCCATAGAATTATCTGCTTTATTATATGATGTAGCATCACTTGAATTAATTATAGTATATGAATATGATGGAACTTCACTTTCTCCACCACCACTACTACTGTTTCCACCACCAGATGATCTTTTAGTAGTTGTAGTTCCACCACCACTTCTTTTCTTTGTAGTAGTTGTTGTTGTTTGTGTAGTTGGAGCTACTGTAGTTGTAGTAGTTGATGTAGTTGTTTCACTACTTGTTGTAGACTCTTCATCAAACCAACTAGTACTAGTTATATCTTCAATTACTTCACCACTTAAAGTTCTTCTAGTAGTTGTTTCTAATCCTTCTTGTTTTTTATTTGCATTCTTAATTGAAACAATAATTGCAATAACAATAAGAATAGCTATAAATACTAAAAATCCAACACCTAATTTTAATAATAAAATTTGTTTTGAATCATCATCCATCTTAATCACCACTATAATTATAACATTTATTTAAGTCTTTTATCTACAACTATAGGGCTTATAATTTTATTTTTAACCTTTGGTATTTCTATCTTTGGAATTTCCTTTATATTCTTAAATAAATTCCATTTTTGTTTTAACTCATTAGACAAATCTAAATTATCTTCAATACATTCAATCACTTCTTCTTCAGTTAAATAATAAAGTGATTCATAATCAACTATTTTTAAATTTATTGATAATCTAACTATGTCAGCAAGTAACATCATCATATAATTATCATTATTTGAATGAGTAATAACATTAACTTCATCATTTAATTCTAAAAATTTCTTAGCACATTCTTCGTTTTTAAAAGCTATCTCATCTACATTAGATTCATTCTTAACAAGAATAATATCTTCAATAATGTTTTTACTAGTTTCTCCATCAATTGTTTTAGTCCAATTGATACCACTACAAATAGTACCATCTAATCTATCAGCACATAAATGAGGTCTATCTAAATCTACTAAAGAATACTTTTTAAAATCGGCTATCTCATATAATGAAATATTATCTTCTTTTAAACATTTCTTTAATCCATTTGAACTAAGTAATATTTCTAAAGTTTTTGCTTCAGTAGTTTCTTGTTCAACATAATCATGATTCATATAATCAATAACATGTGAAAATACTGGCGTAGAAATATCATGAAACAGACCTGCTAATGTAGCTTTTTTATCATGTGTTAAATTCCATACAATTAAAGCAACATCTAATGAATGATCATATCTTGAAATATAACATTTAAAATCATAAGCATACTTAGAAGCATAATCCATGCCACATAATAGTGATATACCTTTTAATCTTTTAACGATATCTAATTCTAAATATTTTTTTAAGAATTCAGGAGTATCTCCTAATGCTTCTTTATAAGTTAAATAATCATTCATAACTATCCTCCTTAATTAGTTATCTATTATACAAGAAAACAACGTAATTAAAAAGAAAAATAACAGGTATTAAACCTGTTATTCTAAAATTATAAGTTAAATATAGTATTATCCAACTACGTATGGATTTGCAGTACTTCCATCACCACCAGTAAATTCTGTACCAGGAGCAAGTGAAATTGCAGGGCGTACACCTAAATTACTAGCAGTGTTCTTCGAAGGGTAGGTTCCGGAAGTACTAACATTAGACACGTATGCATCTCTTCCGGCATTAGAATCGAAGAAATGTTGAGGAGATCCCAACCAATAATTAGCATTTACATTTTTAAGTTTATTATTATTTAATAAGTTCATTTCAGAAGTAGTCATTAATCCTATTTTGTACTTAAGTTTTGCTTTATTATTTAATGTACTAAATTTATCTGTTTCATTGCCGCAACTTAGATCTTTATTATTTCCAAAATTTACATAAACCGAAGGATTTCCGCCATTTGGATTCCATCCATTTGTACTTAGATTTGATTGACTTCTATCGTTACAGAATATTGTATCTTCTAAATAATTTGAATAACTTGCTAAATTATTTTCATACCATGTATCAATATATGCTTTTATTGGAGAATCATTTTTATTAACATCATCATTATATAGCATTTCGTTTAAAACATCTTCAACACTTTTACCATTTTTTAAATAAATATAATAAAGATCAGTACCTTTTCGGTAAAAAATATATGATAATGTAGTGCATTCACCACTTTTATTAAAGCACGTATAATGAGCATTATTTAAACTTGAAATATTATCTGCATTTCTTATATTCCAAAAAGTAATAGAAGAATCATCATCAAGAATATATTTACTTCCATTCCAAGTAAACGATTTAGAATATTTATAATTATAATTAACTCTTATATAATCTAATGATACAATTGTGCCTTCAGAAGTATACTTTAAATCACTACAAGTATTATTAGTTGCATTTTTGCAAATATACTTAGATGCAACATTCTTATAATTTGTATACCAATCTTTTCTATTCATTGATACAGGATCATTTATTGTAAATGTACCATCTCCATTATCAGTATAACTCGTACCATACGTATAAACATCTAACAAAGGATTTTCGTTTTTAGTTATATTAAAATAATAATAACGATTATTATTTATTGCAGTAATGTATCTTACATTATTATAAGTATAAGTTTCTGACGAATTATTAAATGTATATTTTCCAACAAGACTTGAATAATCATCAGTACTAGATACTTGATATGCATCAATCAAATTATACGTATTAGCTTTAGGATTTCCCCACGATACCGAATCAGAGTACCAATAACTAGTACTTAAATCAGCACTATATAAAATCGTATCTGATTCTCCCAAACGCCTATTTGAATATGAATATTTAGTATTATACATATAGCCAACATCCGATAGAGAATTTCTACTATCATTAAATTTAGAATTACCAATTATACGAGTTGTTCTTGAAGATAAACATTTTCCATCTTCAGCCGGTCCATTATAAATCATCTTAATTCCGCCAGTATCTGTTGTACGAACCGTTTGCCAACAAAATCCTGCAAATATAACATTATTCTTTTCTAATATTTCATCAGCAATACTATTAGAAGAACCATACCAATAATATATTTTTTCAGTTGATAAAGATTTATCCATACTATCTTGATGTGGTCCTGTATATTCTCTTACATATGTTCCTTCTTTTGCAGCTTGCTTTAACACATTATAAAGAGTGTTTTGGTTACCTATAATTGTTTCACTGCTTTGAGTTGTACACTCTTTACATCCATACGCACATAAACTTGATATTGTTAACTCTTCATTAGATGATTCACTATAATTTTCAATAGCATCAGATAATTCCATTGATTTCTTAGAATAATCCAACTTATTAGTATAATTATATGGACGAATCATATACTCTCCATCCCATAAGACTACAATATATTCTTTTCCTGTACTTGTCTTTTTAACCAAAGTATAACCTTTATAATCTCCAGTTGAACTTAAATCTAGATCTTTAGTTATATCATATATTGTACATTCTTCAGAAGTAGTATTTGATAAAAGTTCATCACTTAATTCTTTTTGTTCAGTTAAACTTACAACTTTATCTACATATTCAGCAAATGTTTTTCTTCTTGCTGATTCCAAAGTGTTTAATACTGCTGGAATAGCTATTAACATAATTATTGCTAATATAACTATAACAGCAAGTAACTCAACCAAAGTAAATCCTCTTTTAAGCTTTTCAATTATTTTTTTAATTTTTTTAAATACATCTCCCACTTAACTCACCTATACTCTACACTATAATAAATATACCATATATTTATATGTTCAAGTCAATAAAGTATTATAAATTAATTACAATATAAAAAGGATGACTTATATCATCCTTTAAACTGTTATTCTACAATTTCTAAATTTTGTATTATTATTTGATATTTATCATTACGTCTTTCGACTTTACCTCTAATTTTAATTATATTATTTTCTTTTAAATTCTCTATAAATTTAAATTGATCAGAGAAAACTATAGCTTCTCCAATACCAGTTTCATCTTCATATGTAATAAATGCCATATCAGTATTATTCTTAGTTTTTATTTTAGATATTCTATTAACTAAAACATGCATATCAATAAATCTATTAAAATATTTACTAATATCCATTTGTTTAACTGTATTAAATCTACAACAAGGATGTTTATTAATAAAGAACCCATAAAGGTCTAATTCTTTCTTTATTAATTCACTATCACTAAATTCTTCTACTTCAATAAGTTCTGGTTTTTGAACTAAATCACTAGATAAAGTTTGAATTAATTCACCATATGTTATTAATGAATCTAAGTTTCTAATTAAAGTACCTCTATTAACATTTAAAGAATCAAATATTCCTGCTTCAATTAAAGTAGTTAATACTTTTTTATTTAATCCTTTTACTTTAGCAAAGAAATCATATATGTCTTTATACTTTTCTTCTCTAGAATCAATTATTATCTTACACACATTTTCAGTAATACCTTTAATAGATTTAAATGGTAATATTATCTTTCCATCATCAATTACATAATCTAATGAAGATATATTAATATCTGGTTTTAAGAATTCAATTCCTTTTGCTTTTGCTTCATTAATTATTACACTACTTTTAACACCATAACTTAAAGATACTAAATAGAAATATAATGGATAATTTGCTTTTAAATAAGCCATTTGATATGCAATATAAGAATAAGCTACTGAATGTGATTTATTAAATCCATAATCAGCAAAATCAACAATCATATTATATACTTTTTCTACTGCTTCTTTATCATATCCATTTTTAACAGAAGACTCTATAAATTTAGTTTTTTCTGATTCGATAATACTCAATTTCTTTTTGCTAATTGCTCTTCTTATTAAATCTGCTTCACTAAATGTATAATTAGCTAATTTTCTAAATACTTCCATTACTTGTTCTTGATAAATCATAATGCCATAAGTTTCTTCTAGTATTGGTTTTAAATCATCAATAATATAATTAACTTTTACACCTTTATTTTTTCTATCTAAATATAAAGGTATTTGTGTCATTGGACCTGGTCTATTAATAGCAAGTGTCATTATTAAATCTTTAAACTCAGATACTTTTGCTTTTCTTAAATAATTTTTCATCATTGGAGTTTTTAATTGGAATATTCCACTTGTATCTCCATTTGCAATTAAATCATAAGTTTTCTTATCATTTAAATTTAAATAATTTAAATCTATGTTAATACCTTCATACTTTTTAACAAGTTCACTTACTTTTCTAATAATAGTTAAATCGGTAACACTTAAGAAGTCCATCTTAAGAATACCTAAAGATTCTAATTCATCTTTTTGATAACCAGAAAGATATACATCACCATTTTTAACTACTGGAATATTATTAGTTAAATCATCATCTGAAATAACTATACCTGCAGCATGTACAGTAATTCTTGATTTAATACCTTCTAAGTATTTAGCTTCTTCATATACTTTTCTTAAAGAAGAATTTCTTCTTACAATACTTGCTACTTCAGGAATATTTAAATTATCTTTTAAACTTAATTTAGAATCTAATACTTTAGTAATTGAATCAATTGCACCTTCATCTACATTATTAAGTTTAGCTACTGTTCTTATTACATCTTTAGCAGTAAATGTTCCATATGCAATTATATTAGAAACTCTTTCTTCACCATAAGTTTCTTTAACATAATTAATTACTTCATCTCTTCTTTCATCCTCAAAGTCTACATCTATATCAGGCATAGTTACTCTTTCAGGATTTAAGAATCTTTCAAAGATTAAATTATATTTAATTGGATCTATCCAAGAAATACCAAGTGAATATGAAACTAAAGAACCTACTGCAGATCCTCTTCCACATCCAACAAATATTTTATTCTTAAGAGCATATCTAACATAATCAAATACAATTAAGAAATAATCAACATAACCCATTTTATTAATAATATCTAACTCATAGTTAAGTCTATCTTCATATTCTTTAGTTATTTGATTATTTAATCTTTTATTTAATCCTTTAAATGATAATTCTTTTAAATATTCAAAAGAATCTCCATTACATTTATATTTAGGAATATGATTTCTATCTTTAATAAAATCAATATTTATTTTATTAATAAAATCACTACAATCGATTTTTAAATTTTTAAATACATTATCAGAATAATCTTTAAATTCATATTCACCAAGTTTTAATCCTTTATCAATCATATTTAAATAATTAATATATCTAGATTCTTCTTTAGTAAAAGCTAAACAATCATTTAAATAAATAGTGTTATTAGTAAGTTTAATTTCTTCATCTAATTCTCTTTTTTTATTATATGATAAATAAACAATATCATATATATTACTAAACTTATTATAGTGAGATATAGATTCATAAGGTAATACTACAATAATATTATCCTTATATTTTTTTAAATCATTTATAGTAATTGGATTATCTATTATATCCTTTTCTAATTTAAATAAAACTTTTAATCCTTCGTAGTTAACAGGATAAAAGAATACTCTAACATTATCTATTGTTTTATCTAACCCAATTACACCTTTAATATTATTCTTTTTACATCCTTCAATAAATAAATGAGAAGAATTTAAATTAGTATCTAGTATACCTAATGCTTCAATATTATTTTTAAGAGCATATTTAAATAAATCTTCTAATTTTATAAGACTTTTATATAAACTAAAATCAGTTTTGATACCAAGATTTACAAACATGTTCTTCACCATCCAAACATTAGTTCTCTTTAAACAATTATACTATAGCGTATTTTAATTGACAATGACGAATTTGTGTAATAATATACATGTAATTCGAAGGATGTGTATGAATATGGCAAATGAAAAGAAATCTAAAAGTATAATCGATAATAAGTATTATAATCTAGTAATAAGTTTATTAAAAACATATGATACTTCTTATAAACTATATCAAGAACTAGCTAAATTAGAAAAAAAAGGACTTAATAATACAAAAGAATATAATACATTATATAATTTAATTCCACATTGTATAGAAAATGAAATTAAAATAGTAAGACAATTCGATACTTTTACTTCATATGAAATGCAAGATTTAAAAGATAAAATTACTTATCTAATTGAACAAGATGAAAATGAATTAGTAGATAAAACTGATTTCTATGTAACTAATAAGTATAAAAGATTATTATCTAGAATTAGAGACTATTCTTTTTTAAGAAACGATTCATATGATTTAGAACCAGTTGAAAATGAAGAAGAAATTGATGAACCAGAATATGAATTAAGCAGTGATACTAAAGTACAAGTTTCCTTCCAAGGAAAAATTGCTAATGTACCAATGAATGTATTACAAAACTTAATCGATAAGTATTCAGGTAAAAAACATGAACCAACTGAAGAAGAAATAAAAGAAGAAAAAGAATATGATAAAATAGTTAATATGGCATGGTATCAAAGATTTGCTTTAACGGATATAAATTTCTATAAACAAATTGAAGAAGAAATAAAGAATACTGAAGATCCTACAATTAAGAATATATTAATAGATTATAAATATAATTTATTATATTCATCAATAGCACTAGAAAATAGATTTGCTAAAGAAAAAGATAGCAGTAAATGGGTTAATTTAAAATATATTATTGAATTATTCGCAGAAGAATATCCTGAAGAATATAAGAACAATTATTCAGAAAATATTGAATACGAAATTAAAATTAAATTATCTGCTTTAAAGAATAAAGTATTTGATCCAAATGATAAAATTGATTTATTAGATAACAAAATTGATATGATGTATATTAAATCATTAATGGGTACATTAATAACTAATGATTCACTTAATAATGTACAAGAAACTCTAAATGTTACAGGTAATGAAAAAATTAGTGTTGAAATGAAAAAACACATTATGGAATTAAAAAAAACATCTAGAGAATTAAAACTAAAAAAATAAGAAAAAAGTTGACTTAAAGCCCTATAATTTGGTATAATCAACTGGAATTGTTAAGGAGGGAAAGAAACATGGCAGTTAAATTAACAGCAAGAAAAGGATTAACTGGAAACAGAAGAAGTCACGCCTTAAACGCTACTA
>JAEEGL013394954.1_pt1 | contig 13528 bp, 14 predicted proteins | sample 9134231 | NCBI WGS metagenome assembly JAEEGL01 (sample SAMN16246548, study PRJNA631951) | gut metagenome | biome: gut microbiome; feature: rumen; material: fiber-attached | host: Bos | place: Iran: Karaj | collected 2018-10
ATGGCGGAAGCGCAAAGCTTGTGCAGGAAGAGCTTAAGAAAACAGAAAACGCGCTGGAATCCGCTAAAAAACAACTTGCCGAAGCCCAGACCGCCGAAGCAAAAAACACATCGACCGCTCTTTCCGACGCAGACAAAAAGGCCATAAAAGCCCGCGAAGCCTACGACAAGACTGTTACCTCAAAAAAGCAGGAGCTGGAGCTTGAAAAACAAATAGACAGCACGTTCGACCAGAAAAAAGCCGACGCAGAGCTGTACAGCACGATGGTGAGCGCCTATGTAAAAATGATTGTCGACGCGGAAGGCACGCTTTCCGGAAACCTTGACCACGAAAAGAACTCACGCGCAGAGATTGCCGCGCTTGCAGAAAAACTCGCCGCCGCTGATGATTCCGGCTCCGATTCGCTCCAGGTCGCAAAGAAAGCATACACCGAGCTTGAAAAAGAGCTTTCAGAAATTGCGCTTACCGAGGGCGAAAAGCTTGATTTGTACGACCAGCAGATAAAGGCGCTCGAAACACAGCGCGGCAAAATCAGTGAGCTGGCAGCCGCCGCAAAAGAAAGCTTTGTGACCGCTGACGGCGTTTTTGACGAAGAAGCCTGGAACAAATACGCCGAAAAGGTCGCCGCCGCGCAAAAGGCGCTCGAAGATAAGCGCACGGCTCTTATGCAGCAGGCAGAGGAAGAGCGGAGCCAGTCCGCCATCCAGAGCGCAGAAGAGACCTTGCAGATTATCCAGGACCTTACAAGCGAGTGGTATTCAGCATTAAGCGAGCTTTCAAGCACGCTCTGCGACCTGTACGAAAACGAAGCGACCGTAAAGCAGGCAAGCATAGAAGAGGCGTACGCAAACGGCGAAATCAGCGCGGAAGAATACGCCGAGCAGACAGAGGAAATCGAAAAAGAAGCCGCCGAAAAATCCTACCAGATACAGATGTGGGAATGGGGCGCAAATATCTTAAACGCACAGGCACAGGTTGCGCTTGCAGCCCTTTCTGTGCTTGCCGATTCCACGCTTGCAACCTGGGCAAAGTTCCCGATGCTGGCGACCGTCGCCGCAACGGGCGCTATTCAGCTTGCAAGCCTCGTAGCCGCAAAGCCGACACCTCCGAGCTTTGCGCTCGGCGGTATTGTCGGCGGAAACAGCTATACCGGCGACCGCGTGCAGGCGAACGTCAATTCAGGCGAGATGATCTTAAACGCTGCACAGCAAAAAGAGCTGTGGCTTTTGGCAAACGGCAGGCAGTCGGCCAGCTCACAGGGCGGTGTGACCGTCAACGTACACAACACGCAGGCGCGCGACGTTACGGCAAGCGTACAGCAGAAAGACGACGGCTCTATCGAGCTTTTGATACAAAAGACTGTGTCAAAGCAGCTGCAGAACGGTACGTACAACCGCGCGCTTATGCGGGCGCAAAGCTCGTTCAACGGCACCAGGTACACAAACTGACTATCTTACTATAACTCAAAAAGGGGGAACGCATGGCAGCAGTATCATGGCCGTACGGCGTGAACATGAAAGCGTACAACGCCACAGACGGCGCAGTCGAAAATACAATCGAACTCGAGTTTGAAAGCGGGAAAACACGCACCTACAACAAAAACACCCGCAGCCGCCGGGCTTTCAGCTTTAACATCTGCTGCCTTAATAACAACACCGCAAGCTGTGAGTACGTGCGCTTCTGGACCTGGTGGTGCGATGTGTTAAAAGGCGGAGCGAACTCGTTTTATTTTACCGACCTGCTTACAAAAACAGGCCTGACCGAATACCGCATGACAAGCACGCCGAGTGCTACCGGCCAGCGCTATAAAGAAATCACGATCGAAGTAGAAGAGGTATAACAGTGTCAACGTTTGCAAAGCTTTCGCAGAAAAACGGCAGCTACTCGCTTCCGTATCTGATTCACCTGTACAACAGCGACGGCACAAGCAACCTGTACGCCGTCAACAATACCGAGGACATCACCTACAACGGCGTGACCTACAGCGCCGCCGCTTTTGACTATACGCCCAGCTCGTTTGTGGACGGCATGGATGGCGGCGGCAAGCTTGAAATCGCCGTCAAAGAGCATGAAAGCCTTGTCGACTTTGTGGAGACGTCCGAAAACATCTTTCTTGACGTTATCGGTATCCTTTCCGAAGACGGCGAAATTGACGAAATCAGCACGTTTAAGCACAAGTACGGCACCATCTCCGGCGACCGCACAAGCATCACGTTCACCTACGAGAAAGACGACCGGCTTGAAATGACCTTTCCGGCGCTTATCTGGAACTACCAGAACAATAGGGGTAACTCGTGACGTATGCAGATTTAATCGGCGTGCCGTTCAAGGATAACGGGCGCGACAGTTCCGGTATGGACTGCTACGGCGTTGTGCTGGAAATGTGCCGCAGAAACGGCCAGTATTTGCCTGATTTAGTCTACGAAAATGCACATGTTACGATTGACCGATTGGGAAACTGTGTCGCCGAAACAGGCTTAAAAGAAATACCGGAAAGCCAGGCTGGCGCCGGGAACATCATGCAGTGCAACTACAACGGCGAGCTGCACGTCGGCTACATGCTCGACAAAAACCGCATGATTCATGCGACGGCAAGCGGCGTGCGCGTAACGCTGTGCCGGGTATTCAGACAGAGAAAATATTTTGAGGTGCAGAAATGATTAAGGCGGTAGTATACAAGGATTTGTCGGACGCATACGAGCTTGTGCTTGTAAAGGCAGGAGTGAGCGCCCGCGAGGCGTTCAAGCACAGCGTCCAAAACTGGCGCAATGCGGTGCTTCTGGTAAACGGTACCGTACAGAAGCCGGACTATGTGCTTATAGAAAGCGACATTGTCGCCGTGCGCTCCATTCCTCATGCGTCTGTCGCCGCGGCGCTGGGCGTTTCAACGCTTGCCGTCTGGCTTATGGCGGGCGGTGCTGTCGTGCTTGCCGCAGGCGGTATATACCTCGGCTATCTGTGCTACAAGGCAAAGAAAGAAGCTGAGCGGGCGCAGGACAAAATCGACGAGCTTAAAAACAGCACGTCAAACGATGTCATAAACCTGCCGTACTTAAAAGGCGCGTCGAACACAACCGCAACCGGAAAAACACAGCCGTACATCATGGGCACGCACCTGTTTACGCCGTATATTTTAAACGGCGGCGGAAGCGGAAGCTACACCGGTTATCACAGCATTTCCGGCGACAACGGAGAAACGCTTTTTTATACCGTCGTGCTTGAAGGCGGCTTTAACAAGCAGGTAATCCGCAAAATCCGCACCGACAACATCACGATAAAATCATTCGACACCGAAACGCCGCAGGAATATCCGAACGATAACGGCGACACGCGCTTTTCTCTTGCTGCTGATTCGGTCTTTGCTTCCAGCGAAAGCTTTGGTGAGATTGCACAAGACGGCGAAGCGTTTGAAAATGAATGCTTTAACGTAAAGGTTGTCGAAGAAGAGGTAACGTCACAGCTTTTAAAAGCCGATGCGGACGACTACGAAGATCTGATTTTTACGCTTGCCGACTACAGCATGGCCGCTGACATCACCATTCTGTTTAACGGCCTGTGCTACTTTAACACCGACGGCACGCAGTGCAGCCGCGCGGTTACTGTCATCCCGTCATACTCATTCGATTACAACGACGAGGACCGCACCGGAGACGCAACCTGGCACGATTTTGCGTTTACCAAAGATGCATACGGCAACGTGTCGCATTCCGGCGTGTATACACTGACAATCCCTGAGTGGGTGCAAGCGACAAGCTCATTCTCTGTCAAATCCGCAACTTTAAAAAGCAATTTTGATAGTTACGCACGGACGTATGTAAGCGGCGATACGTATGTAAGCGGCGACGTTGTGACGGCGGTCTCAATCCTCGAAAGCAGCTACCAAAGCAGCTATATTGAGACGGTGGTGCATGAGGGAAAGAACCATGACACCACTTCCCGCCGGTACCATTTCTATAATGTTACGGTACAGTGCAAAATTGATTTTACGCGCTACGAAAAGACATCCGACACGACGACAACGTTCTCGGCCAACACCATGACACAGCTGCGCTACAATGCGCACGTCGATTTTGACTTTGCGGATTTAAGCTACACTGACAGCGACGGCAATCTGCAATTCTCCGACATTCCGGTTGCAATCAAACTGCGGTGCGAGACAAACAAGGTCACAAGCGGCACTGGCTACGACGGCGTATATGCGCAGTATGTACACTCATATCCGTTCAACGTCAAAAAAAGCAAGGCGGCGGGCGCTTTTGTCGCAGAAGAGATTATCGCAAGCCGTGAAGCGCAGTACTCTACGCGTATCGGTCTGCGCATTGAAAGCACCACCTCAAACGAGGATAAGCTCTCTAAAATCAACGTGCTTACAAGCGGCATAGCTCCCGTCTGGGACAGCACCACAAAAGAATGGACGCGTGACAGTGACGGCGACTTTGCGCGCGAGATAACGTCAAACCCGGCAAGCTGGCTTCTGGAAGTCATGACAAGCCGCACGCATACGCCGAGCCAGTGGGAAGAAAGCGAGCTGGACTTAGACACATTCGGCACACTGTACGAAATCTGCGACGAGCAGGGCTGGACGTGCGACTTAGTTCTTACCGACGGCGAGACAAAGCAGGCGGTGCTTGAAAAAATCCTCGGCACCTGCCACGGCGTTCTGTACCGCACGGTAAACGGCCAGATAGGAGCTGCGTGCGACTGGTACACCGACGACGTAGTCGGCCTTATAAACGAGCAGAACTGCATAAGCTTTTCTTACGAGCGCGATAACGGGCGAATCTGCGACGGTATAAAAGCAACGTACATTGACGGGGATACCTGGGAAGAGACAAACTACATCGTCATGCGCGACGGAAGCGACGCAGACGACCGCGACGCAAACAGCACGCTGCGCGAGGTAACCGCAACCGGCATTGTAAGCTTTGAAAACGTCGTGACGTACTGCCGCTATTTGATGGCGATTGAAAAACTGCGCCGCCGCACCATCACGGCAGAAGTCGGAAAAGAAGGCATTTTCTACACGCCGCTTTCAATCCTCAAAGTGCAGCACCCGTCGTTAAAAATAGGCCTTGGCAATACCGAAATAAAAGCGCTTGTGTACAACAGCGCCGGCACCTACATCACCGGCTTAGAGCTGTGGGAGCCGGTAACGCTGACCGAGGGCGACAGCTACTGTGTAGAAATCCAGTGCACCGACGCAAACGGGCTTCCGCTCACGCTGGTAAAACAAATCCAGGCATACGAGGGCGACACATACGCTGTCACCTTTACCGAGCCGCACTCTGTCGAGGCGGAAGTCAAGCCCGAAGTGGGCGCCGTCGTCGCCTACGGCTATGTAGAAAACGGCGCAAGCGTCTCTATGCTCATAACCGAAATTGCGCTGACCACAAGCGGCTATAAGCTCACGCTCGTAGACTACAACGAGGTAATCTACGAGACCGGCGACATTCCGGATTATGATGCGCACATCACCACACGCCGGAACACCGCGACAACAACCGTCACGCAGAACGCCACTCAGGAAGACGTTGCCGAGGCGACATCAACCGCCATCAAAGCCGCACAGCAGGCCGCCGACCTTGTCACCAAGGGCGTAACGTTCAGCGGCACGCGCTATATAAACGGTACCACCATGAGCTTGGAAGAGCTTGTGCGCTACATTGACGAAGCCGTGCAGAACGCAAGCGCAGGCATTCAGGTAACCGACGAAAGCCTTACAATCAAGATTGAGGATACCGACGCGCAGACAAGAAGCCTTATCCAGCAGACGGCAAGCAGCATTCTGGCGACCGTGGAAAACTACAAGGACGAACTTAGCGCCGCGCTTCTCATAACCGAAAGCGCCATAGACCAGATTGTAACCGTAAACGGCACCACCGCCGGGCGCATGTCGCTGTCGCTGGAACTTCCCGCAATCATCGACGCCGACACCCGCGCAAGCCTCGTTTCCGCTTCCAGTGAAGCAGCTGTCGCCGCCGTGTATGCCAAAAACAGCGACCTTTCCGGCGACAACACCGCGCTGTATACAATCCGGAGCGACGCCGCCTCTAGCGCCTTAAAAAAACTCTGGTCCGCCGCCGCAAGCGCAGGCCTTATCGCAAGCCAGATTGATTTGACAGCAGCAAATATAAACATCAGCGCTGACAACGTCGTTTTTACCGACGGTGACGGTGAAACTTCAAGCATTATTTCCGGCGGTAAGATTCAGACTGAATTATTGGACGCGACGGCAATTCTTGCACAAGAAGCGACAATCTCTAACACGCTGACAATGGGTGAGGGCGCCGTTATCAAAAGTTCAAACTATGACGGGACGGTTACCGGCGGCGTTTTGAATAAAGATGGAACTGCAGGCTTTGCGATTGATTCTAACGGCAATCTTGACGTTTTAAGCGGAAGGTTTAGCGGCGAGATTAACGCTACAAGCGGCACATTTTCGGGCAAAATCATACAGGGGACTCCGTTTTATATCGCAACGAGAATAATTATCTCTTATGATTCTGATGCCGCTGACTGGAAAATAACCTGCTCTAATCCTGATTACCAGACTGTTACATACGACTCGTACACGGCTAAGCCTTTACGCGTGAATACCGGACGTTTTGCTATTCCTATTCCGAAGACTGACCATGACAATTACGGGGCGCCCAGAATATTAGTGCATTATTGCTCAGATTCTTACAGAGCAAACACCGGAAGCGCGACGCTTTCTGATTTTTCGAGCAATGCTTATTCTCCCGGTAACTCAAACCCGATATATCAATGTCTTTGCAGAAGCGGTCTTAATATTATGCGCTATCTTTCAGATGGAACCGCCGTCCCATACATGCCGCTGTATTTCACCGATAATCAGAACGACAGTTATGTAGACCCATATTATGCAATTCTGACAATTTTCTACTGCGGCGTGTAAAAATAAAAGTGTTAAAATGTATTGACAAAATAACAGATGTTCAGTATATTTTATATGTCAGTTGTTACTGACAAGGGGGTAAAGAATGAACGGTTTAGCGTTCTACTTTGCCGATAAGGGGCTTGACTTACTGCTAGCCATCCTGGTGTACGTAATAGGTTATTACATCACCAAGTGGCTTGATAGCAGAAAGTAAAGAAGCTTTGACCGGCACAAGTCCTGCACACTCCAGTGCAGGCTTGCTCTTCTTTACCTCCCACTTTACAGCGACTTTTTGGAGGTGTCAACATGACAAAACGCTTTTATTTTTTCTTGCCGGCATTTGTCGCAGTCTGCGCTTTTTTTATTTTTGCTTCTGAAAAAGCAGCCAGTGTTCAGACGCTGTTTGTGAAAGGCGTTGTATGCACAATTCTTTTAATATGTGCAATTATTCTTTTTTACAAGGACAAAAAGCATGGAAAACGAGACAACACAAAAGCCTAAATATGTCGGCTATGGCTACCACGGCGGCGGGCGTCCGAAAGGCAGCACTAAAGCGCCGGAGCTTTCTAAAAACACGCAGCTGTACGTGCGCATAACGCAGGAACAGAAAGCGCAGATTGACGAAGCGGCAAAAGCCGCCGGCCTTACCACCAGTGCCTACGTATTACAAAAACTTTTCAGCTGAAACCTACTATTAGTGTCAATTCCCGCATGGAGTTGACACTTTTTTTTATAATTTTTCATTTTTTTCGCCTGCCGCAAAATGACTATAAAGGCATGGCAAGAATAATCGACGACACAACCTTTTCAAAGCTGATTGTCATGCTTTCTAAAGACGAGAAAGTGCAGCTTTTTAACACGCTCTGTACCGCTCCCAAGACCGACGGGAAGGACAAAGACAGAGGCGCCGTTTCATCAGAAAAATCAGAAAAAAGCGAGGACTAGCCCATGGCATTTACGAAAATTGTACCAAAAGCCCGCAGTGGCATTACCGGCATGTCGGTAGAGGCCGACCTTATCGCAGAGGCAGCCGCGGACGAAAACGACAGCTCAAATCCTACCTGCTGGATAAACCCGCCGGAGCGCGTGGCAGCCGTTACGGTCGCCGTACATAAGAAAAGCGGGTATGAAGGCGACATCGAATACAGCATAGAATGCACCTGCAACACGACAAGCGTTATCGGCGAGGATGGCTCCGGCGGTTATTGGGACTGTGTCGAAAGCGACACGGAAACGTATACCGCCGATAAAGTTTTCATGCTGACAAACTGCGTGACAGGCATCCGCGTCACCTGTCTTTCCGGAAAGATTAACGTGGCATTCGTGGGGTAAACTATGGCAGATTACAAAAGGCTTTTGCTTCCGAAAAGCTGGAACGTGTCGGAAGAGGTGGACGCGGCAAACGACGCGCTTGCAGAGGCAATCACAAGCTTTAACGAGGCCGAGAGCGTCATAGAAGCGATTGCTGACCGTGCGGAAGCGAGCGCTACCAGCGCCGCCCAGTCTGCGGAAGATTTGCAGGACGCCGTAATGCAGGCGGACGAGGACGCAGCTGCCGCCCAGGAAAGCGCAACGGCTTCTGCAGCCAGCGCCACAGCTGCGCAGGCGTCTGCAGACAGCGCAAGTGCCAGCGCGACCGCGGCGAGCGAGAGTGCAACAACAGCTCAGACTGCGGCTGCCAGCGCAGTCGAAACGCTCGACAATGCCCGTTCCCTTGTGGCAGAGAGTATTGCGGAGATTGTCGCCGAGGCTCCGGAAGATTTCGACACACTTAAAGAAATCTCAGACTGGATAGATGAACACGAAGACAGCGCCGCCGCGATGAACACCGCGATTGCAGCCAAGCAGGACAAGGCGCTTTCGGAAAAAGTCGGCGAAGCGGAAACTGTCGAAAGCGCGCTCAAACAGGAATATCTCATCCGGGAATGTGACCATAAATGCGCAGTTACGATGTACGACGCGTACGCAAACCTGCCGTCTGTCATCAATTTTACGACTGGCGCCGTCGTCGCTGTAGGCGAAAAGGCGTACTGCATAACAGAACAGAAATGGTACAAGGTTACCGCCGTTGACACAGAGACGCTTGCTATAACCTGGGAAGAGTTCGACGCAAAGATTAGCGCGACGATTCCGCAGGCGACCGGCTCGGTGTTCGGGCTGGTAAAACTTACTGACAGCAAGAACAACAAAAGTGGCGCCGATGACGGGATTGCCGCCACACCGCAGATGGTACGCAACTATGCGCCACCCATGAGCCACGCAAGCACCGGCACTACGTTCGGTATAGGCACGACCGCACGCTACGGACACGTAAAGCTGAACAACAACGGCGCCACAACGTATCAGGATAAAATCGACGCCGGAGAGATGGAAGCGTCGGAGATAGACGGCGTTGTGCCGTCAATGCTTGCGCTCGAGCAGGCCAGAAAAGCGCTTAGCTCAAAGATAGACACGGCAGCCGCGCCGAGGAGCCATGCAAGCGCGACAAAAGATTTTGGCATTGCCGACACCGGCCATTTCGGGCATGTACGCTTTACCGACAACCCTTACAGCACCGGTTACCCGGTGGACTCTGAGGGAAATCCTGTTTCAGGCACTGCTGACAGCGATTTTGCAGGCTACAGCATTGCAGGCCTTGCGCCGAGCATGACCGCCATGCAGACGCTCAGCAATCGCATAGAAAGCGGGCTTGCACAGCAACAAAGCGGCAACAGCAACACATACAACGCCGCCCTTGGCTGGGCGTTCGGTGCCATGAGTGCCGGAACCGAAGTCGTCAGTGACAGCGTTTCTGGATATACGATAAAAAACTCGCAGCATATTCTGTTGAGAGTGTCCGTTATCTCCGGAAACGGAACGTATACAATAAGTAATCCACGCGCCACAAACGGCGGGGCTGTGTGTAACTGTGCACGCCTTGTGCTCGTGTTTTCCAGCAGCAGTGAGTATGATTCTGATAAATCCGCCGCCTATATTGTCGCGGCAGGAAGCTCAATTTCTGTTCCCCTGCAGATTGATGCAGTAAGCGATATTGTGATTATTTAAAGCAGTGGGCGCCTTGCGGATTGCGCAGGGCGCTTTTTTTATGCCCGAATGACTGTATAAGCATGACAGAAAGCGAAGCAAGCAAGATTTACGACAAAATCATACAAATATCCGGCGATGTGGGGCAGATTAAGGCCGACATGGACACCGTCAAGGCAAACGTGGACGACATCAAGGCCGATATGCGGGAAAACTATGTTTCAAGCGAAGAAGCCGACCGAAGAGCCGACGAAAAGCTTGAGAAATACTATCAGCAGGCAAAGGACAGGCAGGACAGTATCCGTGACAGCCTTATAAAAATCATTGCCGATGACCAGCAGCGCATAAAGGTGCTGGAGGATTGGAAAAAAGACACGGCGCACCACGGTGAGCGCATACGTGCGCTTGAAGATTGGCGCAATGAATGTACCGGAAAGGTAAGCAAATCAATCATGTACTGGCTTACCAAAGCGCGCGATTACGTCATTTGGGCGGCAATCCTTGCGCTTGTCGGCGTGCTCTTCAAATACTCAAGCGCGCTTGCCGAGGTACTGCACAGCCTTGCCACACAGCCGCCGTTACCGAGATAGGCATATCAAACACAAAGGAGTGTATGAAAATATGGACGTTATCACAATCATTAAATGCACATTCCTGCTTGTCGGGCTTGTGCAGCAGGTCAAAAACTTGGGCTTTGCGCCTAAAAAGGGCGCCCGCTTCTGGACGCTTGCGACAATCATCCTGGGCGCTCTTATCGGTGCGGCAGTGCTGTACCTTCCGCTGGTGCTTGTCGACATCGGGCTTTTTATCGCCGCAGCGTCGCTTTTCTATGACACGATTTACAAGGCGCTTGAAAAATGGGTCGCAAGTTTTAAGCTGCCGGAGGCTGGCGGGCATGTATGAGAAAGTCAAAAAGATTTTTATTGCCGTTGCGGGCGCTTTTTCTTGCATTGGTGCTTTCTGCCTTCTCTTTCTCTTTCGCCAGCGCCGAGACGGTCTTTCGGATAACAGAAACACAGCTGGAAACGCTGACGCAATCAATGCAGACCATGAAAGAATCAGTCGAGACGCTCAATCAGTCAGTGAGCGCGCAGCAGACGCTGTTAAGCGAGCAGAATCAGCTTATAGCGACTTTACAGACACAGTCAGCGCAATCAGAGAAACAGGCGCAGAAGTGGAAGAAAACGGCGACGATTGAGGCGTGCATTTTAACCGGCTTTGCCGCCGGATTTGCGTCTTACGTCATGCTCAAATAAGAGGATTTAACACATGGAGATTTACAAGCGGTTTTTGACACCGAACGAATACAGCCGCCCGCAGAAGCCTTTAAAGGCCGTCAAGGCGATTGTGATGCACTGGACTGCCGCACCTGCACAGAACGCAGAGCAGGTCTGGCGCTTTTTTGAAAACAAAAAGGCGGGCACCGGAAGCTACGGAAGCGCTCATTTTATTATCGGGCAGAGGGGCGCCATCTGGCAGTGTTTGCCGGGAACAGAAATGGCGTACCACTGCGGAACGAGCGACAACGACCCGAAAAGCGGGCGCATTTACACCGACGAGGCGCGCGAGCGGTTCGGCATTTATGCGGCAAACCCGATGCTCTACAGCCCGAACATGTGCACCATCGGTATTGAGCTGTGCCCGACCGACGACGCAGGCACCTTTGATAGCCGCACCACAGCGGCGGCCGCAGAGCTTTGCGCATATCTGTGCAGAAAGCACGCTCTTACCGAAAACGACATCACCACGCACCACGACGTTGTCGGTTGGAAAGACTGCCCTAGATTGTGGACGAAAAAGCCGGAGCTGTTAGAAGCTTTCCGCGCCGACGTGAAGCGGCTTTTGCAGTAGAGTTTTTTACACTGTCTCGGCAATACCAAAGTCGGGGAGCGCGGCGACAGCTTCCCGGCTTTTTTTGTCGGTGACTTTCGCATACTTTGCCGTGGTCGCAATCTTTGTATGTCCCAGTAAGCGTTGAACAGTGTAGAGGTCTGCGCCGTATTCCAGAAGAAGCGTCGCGTCGGTGTGGCGGCCGATATGCCAGGTAACATGCTTTGTAATTCCCGCCGCCTCTGCCCATGCGCTTATGTAGCGGTTTGTGCTGGTGCGCGTCTTTGCCAGGATAGGAAACACAAAATCATCTGGGGCGCCCGCGTCTCCCATTAAAGGGAGCGCTTCGTCTTTTAACGGCACATATACGGCGCGCCGTGTTTTTTTCTGTACTTTCGCAAGCTGTTTTGTTTCTAAATCAACATGCCGCCACTGCAAAAGCTGAATATCGGAAATGCGCAGGCCGGTGCAGATTGCAAAGAGAAAACCGCGCCGTATCTCGTCCTGGAGCGATTCATCAGTGTATGGCATTTTGTAGGGAGTTGAAGCAAGCCTCTGCACCTCGCGGGCGGTAAGGTAAGGGCGCTCACTTTCCGGCACGCGGATGTGCTTTATGCCGGATGCCGGATCATTATGCAGCGCGCCGTCACGCACCGCTTTTTTAAGGCACTGGCGCACAATGCAGCAGTATTTTTCCGCCGTCGCAGGCTTTAGTCCGCTGTCTTTTTCCATGCGTTTCTGGAAGTTTTCAAACCAGAGCGGAGTAATGGAGCTTATGCGCACCTCGCGCCCGCCGAACTTTTCAATGTAGGGGAGCGCCTTGTAGAACTGGCTTTCGTGTCCTTTTTCGTCACCGCATTTTGAGACGTAGGCATACAGCGTCATTTTGCTTTCGGCAGTGTTTATGCCGTTCATGCGCTCGACAAGCTGTATCTCTTTTTTGCTTCTGAGTATTTCCGCCAGGCGCATGACTTCCGCGTCCTGCTGCTTGATTCCGGTCAGATGAAGCCCGGTAGACACCTGATGCCGTACGCCGTCAGACATTACGACAAGCTGAATAATGCTGTTTTGGATTCTGATTTTCACACCCATGATTCACAACTTCTGCACAGTTCAGAAATCCGCATATACTCCGCATTGCATTCGCAATCTTGCCCAGTTCCAGTTAGAACTGAACATAACGGATTATAACAGATTTTTCCGACCACTATACAAAATCGAAAGACGATTTCGGGTGTAGTATATGGCTAAAGTGTTATGTTGCATAGAGTTATAAAACACTTTATAACAGAATATAACAGATTACCACTATAAAACGACAATAAAAAAACCGTCGGAAAACCGACGGTTAAAAGTGCCCGGAACAAGACTTGAACTTGCACACCCGTGAAGGCTCTAGTACCTGAAACTAGCGTGTCTACCAATTCCACCATCCGGGCAATCACTGCTGTATCTCAGTGAGAATGATTTACTTTACCAAAACTCAGAAAGAATGTCAATCTCTGTGGTGCCATTTTCGTAAAGAAAAATGCTTTTTTTACAAAGCATTTTCTCTTTTTTTTGCTATTTGCTGAAATATACAAATATTCCGGCTGCAAACACAAGCAGGAATGTACCTGTTACGGCATACATCCAGACTGGTAATGATTCATCTTCACGTCTGCGGCTTGCTCTGTCGTCATGCATGCGTAATGCCTGCAAAAAGCGTTTTCTTATCTTTCTGGAGGGACTCTTTGACTGTGTTTTTGGAGCGTTTACCTTTTTGCTCGGTTCAAA
>JAEEGL013591487.1_pt1 | contig 13528 bp, 9 predicted proteins | sample 9134231 | NCBI WGS metagenome assembly JAEEGL01 (sample SAMN16246548, study PRJNA631951) | gut metagenome | biome: gut microbiome; feature: rumen; material: fiber-attached | host: Bos | place: Iran: Karaj | collected 2018-10
CATCTTCTTTTGCCTTTTTGATGGCTTTCATGATGTTCTCATGGCTAAGGCTTCTGGTGTTGGGATTGCCAAGCAACGATGCCAGGGGATTGTCCTCCTTTCGCTCAGACATGTTTCCGGTGAGATTGATTTCAAGAACGCTGTTGTCCTGTACTTTTACACTCGATTTGCTGCTCATGCTCATGATGGAGATTACACCCATCAAGAACAAAAACAAGAACAGGATGATGATACCTGTGATTGTTGCCAATACATATTTGAAAAATTGTTTCATGTCAATTGGTTATTATTAGTGTTTTTTGAATAATTAGAAGTTCTCTCATCCTTTAATTCTTTTGCTCAGCAGGGGAAAATATCCTTATGTGGGCAATGTCAAACTGAAAACGGTTATTTACAGTATCTCGCATATTCGCATGCGGCAAGCAGCCACGCACCTGTACCGAACGGATGTTCCGACTTTTCGTCTACTGTTCGTGTCGGGTCTGGCTTCTCACCTATTGGCTGGCAATAACCGATGGCTCCATTGGGCTGGACTGCCACTTCTGACAGGTATTTCCATGCTTTTTGGATGATTGGCTCATATTCTGATTTTTTCAGGTAACCGTTGTTCACGCCCCACAGCAGTCCGTAAGTGAAGAAGGCGGTGCCACTCGTTTCGTATCCTGGGGCGTCTCCCTCGCATAGCATCGAACGGCTCCAATAGCCGCCTGCTTGCTGACAACGGGCCACACCGGCGGAAAGTTGCTTGAAACGGTCTTCATAAAAAGCGCGGTATTTATGCTTGGGCGGCAAATCCTGAAGCACTTTTGCCAAACCGGCCAATACCCAGCCGTCGCCACGGGCCCAGAAACTTTTTCCTTCGGAGCAGCTCGTCTTCACTTTTGGGTATACATATTTGCCATCGCGGTAGTAGAGCTGGCATTCTTTATCAAAAAGCAGTTCGTCGGTCCATTTGAAACTCTCGTACTGCTTGTCAAGCAGTTTTTCATTTCCGGTCACTGTGTACAGTTTCGTGAAGACAGGCATTCCCATGTAAAGGGCATCACTCCACCACCAAAAGTCGGCCTCCGGCATGCTCGCCTGGTAGTTCATCACCTCAAGTGCGCGCTGAAGACGCTCGGCGCGGTGCTCTATCTTGTAAAGGTCGATGTATATCTGGAAGCAAATCTGCCAGTCGGCAAAAAGCACGTGATTCATGCCCTCGCCGTAGGTCTTGTATTCCCACTTGCTCTTATTGCGCTCAGTTGCTCCTTGCCAATGGTTGTAATTTGCGAAACGGAGTGAGTAATCGAGATATTTCTGATCACCGGTCAGCTCGTAAACGGACTGATTGCCTGTGAAATAGGCGGCATTGTCCCAGAAACCGCGACATTCTGCTTTGTGGCGACTCTGCCAAGAGTCATTCACTTTCTTGATTAACTCCACAGTCTGCTTTGCTTCTGGGGATTGTAAACTTTGCATACCAGGTGCCGTCATCAGCTCCTGAGCAATCGAAGAGGTGCTGATAGTTAGTAAAGCGCCGAATAAGATTTGCTTCATGAATGCCATATTATAGATGTTTTTGAGTTATTGTGCTAAAATTATGCAAAAATACGGAAAAAAAATGAATTTTTACTCATCGTTATTGAAAAAATAGCATTATGCAAAAATAATAAAACTTTTATGCATCAATGCTCCACAAATTTATGGATAATTTTGTCAATTCAAAATAAAATCATAACTTTGCCTTTGAATGTCTGCTTGACTTATCAAGCCTGTCAAAACTATTAATCCTACAAATACTCTAAGGCTTATGAAAAAAACTCTTCTGATGATGATGCTCTTTGCGTTTGCCATCATCACAAATGCACAGACAGTCTATCGCTGCACTGGCGACAACGTCAATGTTAGGACCGGGCCAGGCAAAAATTATGCCGTCGTGATGAATGAGGGATTTCAAATGAAATGTCAGCTTTTTAAGGAGAATACAGTACGGTATGCGGGAAAACAAAAGAACGGATTCACTTACGTTAAATTTCTCAATTGTGGCATGACGGGGGCGTCTTGTTATCCCGATTATGGATGGGTATCCTCAAAATACCTTAAGCCGATGACCCGTAAATGTCCTGCATGCGCAGGTAAAGGCTATTTCAACAGACCTTGCAAGGACTTCCCGGATTTCTCGCCTGAGAATCATCCTTCTGCTTGTCCATGTTCTGGAAATTGCTTACATGACAAATGCAGGGGAAAACAACATTGTCACCGTTGTGGTGGACTGGGATATCTTTAATTTTTCTGTCTTCCTGCTTTATTTTTCAATATGTTGTGTGAACTATGTTTCTCCGCTTGTATGACCATCTTTAATCACCTTTCTGAAATATAAATGAAATCGTTCTTTTCTTTTGTGCTGGCAATGTTTCTTTGCATTCAAACGAATGCGCAGACTGACGGTCGGCATATTAATTCTGTTTGGCTGCGACAACATTATCAAAAACGTGAGGTGATGATTCCTATGCGTGATGGTGTACGGCTTTTTACTGCCATATACGAGCCTGTCGACAAATCTGTGCCACATCCGGTGCTTATCTACCGCACATGCTATGGATGTGCACCTTATGGCGAGGATCAGTGGGAAAACTTCTCAAGCCCAACATGGGCGCGCTACGTCCAAGACCAGTATATTCTCGTCTTTCAGGATGTCAGAGGTAAAAATATGAGTGAAGGTATTTTTGAGGACATACGCCCTTTCATTGTAGATAAGCGAAAGAAATCACAGACCGATGAGGCGAGCGACACCTATGACACCGTTGAATGGCTTATCAAAAATACAAACTCCAACGAGCGAGTCGGGGTTTTCGGTATCTCATATCCTGGTTTTTATGCGATGATGGCGGGATTGTCAGCCCATCCGGCTGTCAAGGCGGTATCGCCGCAAGCGCCTGTCACGGACTGGTTCCGGGGAGATGACACCCATCATAACGGAGCCCTTTTCTTGCTCGATATGTTTTCATTCGAATTTTGGTTTGAACATATAAACAAGTCTTCTTTCTGGAGTACCTATCGTCTGGATGAAGGGCAGGTGAATCCCACCGACGTTGTCCACTCAGATGTGTACAACGATTACCTTAGACTTGGCACTGTCAGCAACATGATGCGGCTTTTGGGCGACAGTTGTAAGTTTTGGAATGATGTGGTTCGGCATCCCGACCTTGACCAATGGTGGGAGGAACGGAATATTGCTTACCACTGCCAGGATGTGAAACCATCTGTAATGATTGTCGGAGGACTATTCGATGCAGAGGACTGTTTCGGTGCTTTCACCACTTATAATGCCATTCGATGCCAGTCTCCGCAGACGGAGCTCTATCTTGTGGAAGGCCCTTGGGCACATGGGGAATGGAGCAGGGGAGCTATGGGCTATCTCGGCGACATTTGGTTCGGCGACGAAGCCAATATGTTCTACTATATCGACAACATCGAATATCCTTTCTTCTCTTATTATCTCGATGGGAAAGGAGAAAAACCAAAACCTGGGGCAAGGGTGTTTCAGACGGGGGAGAACCAATGGAAATATTTTCCTGAGGGATGGATTTCAGATGCCAAACGTAAACCTTTCTATCTACAGCGGGACGGTGGTCTCGGTTTACCGGAATATACGGATTTAACTTCCACATACACTTCTGACCCTCAGCGACCCGTTCCCTTCATGGGCAGACCCCTTGCCCAACGGCCTACTACCTATATGACTGCTGACCAGCGATTCGCGTCAGCAAGGCCTGATGTGGCTGTGTTCTCCACTGATGTGCTCTCAGAACCACTTGTTCTCGACGGCTGCGTTGAGGCAGATCTCCATGTAGCAATTTCTACAACCGACTGTGATTTCATCGTCAAGATTATCGATGTCTATCCGGATGACTTCAGATATCCTCAAGAGGTTTACAATTTTATCAGCGATAAAACAAAATCTCGGTTCAATCCTCTTATGGCTGGTTATCAGATGCTTGTCAGATGGGAAGTTATGAGAGGTAAATACCGTAATGGCATGCAGCTCGACTCCGTGGCTTTCCACACTACTGACCCGAAAGCTTTGAATAACTATCAATTTCTTCCGAAGGCTCCTGAACCCTTCGTGCCGGGGCAGCCAACAAATGTTAAATTCAAATTACCGGACATTGCGCATACATTCCTGCCGGGACACAGACTCATGGTGCAGGTGCAAAGTTCTGCTTTCCCGCTCATCGACCGCAACCCGCAGACTTTCTGCAATATCTATGAATGTGGAGAAGATGACTTCCGCCCATGCACTGTTCAAATTCTTCATTCCAAGGAACATCCAAGCTGTATTTGGCTTCCGGTAGCCAATTAGATTGTTTTTGATGTATTCAACTTGTTTCGCCTTTATGACTTCTATTTAATTAAGGTAATTATACCAACCTGCCTATAAGATTTTTCGTGTAGGGTTTCATGGGGTGGTAAAAGCCTAAAAACTTGATGCTATAACTAACAATCGATATGAAAAAACTACTTGCTTTAATCGGCCTCGTTGCCGCTTACGTACTCCCTGCATCCGCACAGATTCAGACTAATGCCGGTGTCCAGTATCTGCAATGCATGCAGAAAGACATGTCGGCCGATTTCAATGATTTGTCCAACACTTATTTCCTGGCGGATTCAATTGTGTCTTTCGACCACATGAAAGGCGAGGGAATTCTTAACTGGAAACGCTATCGTCTCTCTCCGCGTCAGGCATTCAACCTCAACGGCTATTGGCCTGTACGTATGCAGATGCTTGATTTCCCGGATGCTGCTTATGAGAATGACCCGAATCTGAAAATCCGTGTGGAAAACATTTCGCCTCGTACGGTTCGTATCCGAATTCTGACATCCCCCATTGAGCTGACAGACAGGGATGAGGACGACCCGATGTTCTGCGACGAGTTTAAAAAGGCAAAGTCTAAACCGGCTACAGACAAACAGATGCAGAAAGCAATCAATGAATTGTGGATTGCAGGACAGACTGCGGATGCTGTCACTTATTCATCAGATTATGGAAAAATCGAGATTCGTAAATATCCATGGAGAATTGTCGTGAAGGATGCGAATGGGAGAATCCTCACGCAGACTCGACACATCATAGACAACGACTCAAGTCAGGTGAAGCTGCTTCCGTTCTCTTTCATCAAAAGGGGGGCGGACAATTCCCGAAGCATCAACCCTGTATTCACGATTGCGCCCGGTGAAAGAATCTATGGTTGTGGTGAGTCTTTCACGTCTTTAAACAAAGTAGGGCAGAAAGTTCATCTTTCTGTCACTGATCCGCAGGGACCGGAGACTGACGGGCAATACAAGCCGGTACCGTTCTTCTTCTCCAACCGTGGTTATGGCATCTTTATGCATACTTCCGCGCCTGTTACGTGTGATTTCGGTGCCAGTTACATAGGGGCTGACCGGATTTTCATGGCGGACGAACTTATGGACTTCTTTATCTTCTTTGGAGAGCCTAAGGACATTCTTGATGAATACACCAACATTACGGGCAAGTCACCGATGTTGCCTTTATGGTCATTCGGTACATGGATGAGCCGTATCACCTATTTCTCTCAGAAAGAAGGACTTGATATCGCAGCACAGCTGCGGAAACATAGGATTCCGTCGGATGTCATACATTTCGACACCGGATGGTTCGGAGTAGACTGGCAATGTGATTATCAGTTTGCGAAGGACCGTTTTGAGGATCCGGTAGGCATGTTGCGCCAACTTGCTGACGACGGATTCCATACCTGTCTTTGGCAGCTTCCTTATTTCACTCCGAAAAACAGTCTTTTCAAGGAAATCATAGACAAGAACCTGAATGTGAAGAATTTCAATGGAGGTATGCCCTATGAGGATGCTGTACTTGACTTCTCTAATCCTCAGGCGGTCAGTTGGTATCAGGAGAAAATCACAGGGTTGCTCAGGCAGGGCGTGTCCACCATCAAGTGCGACTTTGGCGAGGCTGCGCCTTATAATGGCATCTATCATTCAGGGAAGAGCGGACTCTATGAGCATAACCTCTATCCGTTACGTTATAACAAGGCACTCTGGGAAGCGGTTGAAAAACAGTATCCAGGACAGGGTATTATCTGGGCAAGGTCTGCATGGGCCGGGTCGCAACGTTATGCACTCCACTGGGGAGGCGATGCGGCAACGACCAACATCGGTATGCTTGGTGACCTTAGGGGAGGACTTAGTTTCGGTCTTAGCGGATTCTCTTTCTGGAGCCACGACATGGGCGGATTTGTAACTGCGTCTCCCGAGGATATCTACAGGCGTTGGTTGCCGTTTGGTTTCCTTAGCAGCCACACTCGTGCACATGGGGCACCGCCGACCGAGCCCTGGCTCATCAGTGAGGGCTTCACAAATGCTTTCCGAGACTGTGCCGAGATGAAATATAAGCTGATGCCGTATGTCTACGCACAGGCGAAGGACTGCTCCAACCGTGGGTTGCCTATGGTCAGAGCCCTTTTTGTGGAGTTTCCGCACGACAAGGGGGCATGGCTCGTGGAGGATGAGTATATGTTCGGTTCGCAAATTCTGGTTGCTCCGATGTTGGAGGCAGGTTCTGAGCGTGAAGTCTATCTCCCTAAAGGCAAGTGGATTGACTATCAGGATGGAACCGTTTATGAGGGAGGGTACCAAACCATCAAAGCCGGCAAAATACCAGCAGTCATCCTTGTTCGCGATGGCTCTGTCATTCCCCACGTTCCTTTAGCACAACGCACTGACCAGATAGACTGGACCAAAATCGAACTTAAAACCTACAAGGCGGATGCCAAGTCTTGCACAGGTCTCATTTTCAAGCCTGGGGATACAGATGTGCAGGAAATCTCAAAATAGCATACGCTCTGTGAGGTTTCATGTTCTTCGTTCTATTATGTGTTCTTCTCTTGGAAATGTGATATTTGAACCATACTTGATATATATATTATACTACCAAAATATTGAATTATGAAATCATTCTTTTTTTCAAAAAAACTGATTCCGGTTGCTGTTTGTGCCGTTATGTTTTTGGCTTGTACTTCTAACAACGGCAAATCTTCTGACACACCTCCGCATTCAGAGTCTGAAGACTCTACTTCTGTTACGATGGGTGAGCCACCTGCTGACGACACCTATTCTTTGGCAATCGACCGGTTCCTCATCGACTCCATAGGTGCATATTATGCGGAAGGCGAGTATTGTATTCCGACGAAGACAATTATTGACGTCGACGATAAGAATACAGAGGATATCCTCGTATATGGAGATTATTGGGTGTTCAACTATAATCTTGTAGGCGACACCCTAAAGACAGTTTCTGGTGGCGACCATCCTGGCCTTATGCATGTCAAGCAGACCTATGACCGTTTTGAGGTCATTGCTTTCGACCGGGTGGAAGATGGCAGTGATTATCTGCCGAGTGCTCAGAAAATATTTGGCGACAAATTCAATGAATTTCAGCACATCAGTTCCGACGAAAAGACACGCGAACAGAATCGTATGAAGACGATTTCTGAATATGTCAAGAAGAATAATATCCCTGCCACCATGTACCAGGACTACGGATGGGACGCTATTGCCTTCTGATGGATGATTATTTGTTATCCAATTTATCATCGACAAAATCGACAAAAAAATCACATACTCCTAATTTATTTTAGTAATCCAATTATTATTTCATTATGAAAACATATATAGTCTTAGCATCTGTTCTGTTGACATGCTGCTTTTCTGCCATATCAGTCTCTGCTCAGAACGAAGCGTCCACGGCCATGCTCAAGAAACTCCAGTCTACTACCATATATGGTGTAAAAGGCAAGAACATCATGACCATCTTTGAGGCATTCAATAAGACGTGGGAAACTGGAGCTGGTAATTCCATACTGTTGAAACACCGTAATCCGGCAAAATTTAATGCAGCCAACACTCCAGAAAACGGACCTGAGATTGAAGTCATTATCGACCTGACAAATGGTTATGTGTCTGCTGACAATGGAGGTGGCGACGGTGACTATATCGAAGCCTGTATATGGAAACGTAGCAACGGACACCTCCTTTTTGCAGTACACATGGGAGCTCCTGTTGACCCGGAAATGGACCTTGTCTGTTTCTACGACTACAATCCCTCCAAAAAGACGCTGACACCGGAAATCTCTGAAGTCAACAACTTTAAGACGTTCTTCAGTGAGGATAACGATAATTATTTCACTTATTCACTTCCGCGTGAAGGCAAGAACCTTGTCATAGAAGAAACCTTTTACTCCTGGTATGACCCTGACAATATTCTAATTGAGCCTTCTCTGCATCATATCTACACTTACGATGGCATGAATCTTCATTATAGCGCCACTCAAATAGACTGTTACGACACACTCTTGAAAGCGTTTAAAGAAAAAGCCATCTACAGTGATAATGATACCGAAATGACGAGATTTGCTATTATTGATATTGACAATGACGATGCGCCTGAGATATGGCTTAGTGACGACAAGGGTGAAAACTCCTCAGTCTATTGTGTGAAAGAAGGAAAGACTGTTCTGTTAGGTGAGAATAATTTCAAATACGGTGTCACTTTCTTTAAAGATGTGGTGCTCACTGCTGGCGGATGCGGTACTGGTTGCTACTATACCAGCTACTCACATCTCAAAGACAGCAGTGTGGACTATGTGCTTAACTGCATTGTCACCCATCCTGTTTTGGAAAACGATGAGATTGGCGAGGAATACGAATATTATTTGAACGATAAGGAACTTACTAAGAAAGAAGGAGATAAAATGGTGGAATCATTCGGAAAACCAATTGAAATTCAACCGTTTTGGCATCCGATTTTTAAATAGTTGAGTGTTTAGAGTACTCATCATTGGCATGGACCATCCATGCCTCGAAAAATAAAACAAAAGGCATGGGTTGTGGTTAAGCACATTCCCATGCCTTTTATATTAACTGAAAGTACAATTTGAAGAACAGTTGTTAAATGGTACTTTTTTATAAATTACCTTGATGGTTAAGGTTTTTCATTATTTCAGTTTGAAGATAATTGGTAGATTGAAACGCACTCGGACGGGTTTCCCGTCTTGCATACCGGGTTTGAACGGTTTAAGCAATTTGACGACACGGGTTGCCTCATCACATAATGCTTTCTGCGCGGTTGATATCACTTCTTTGGAGGCTTTTGGATTTTTGTCGCTCTTGTCACCATAACCTACCACTGATATGCTTTCCTGGCTGACTGATTCTTCTTTGAGCCCATAGCCGGAAAGAATGTTGCCTTCGGTCTCCCCTTTGTTTTCCTGTTGATTGTAGATGGCTTTTGCAATCTCAATATTGGAGCAGTTTCCGTCTTTTTCTACAATGAACTGAACATCGATTTTACCTTCAACACCGTTTTTGTGTGCAATTTCTGGATAACGGATATTCAAGAATAACTCTTGCATAAGTCCATCGAATCCACCTGGATATTCGGGCAATTGTTCACACACGTCAAGTACGGGATCATCAGTATTCGTTGAAATTGGAGACATTGTGGCTGAATATTTTACAGGAGGTACTGTATCGATGGTTTGTGTAACGGACGGATGTGAATTCATCACTTCTTTTGTAGTAGTGTTTGTGGAAAATGATATGGGGACGTTGATTTCGTCAGCAGATGAAATGCTGAAAGGCTTGATATCATCTTCTCTCTGCTTATCCGTTGTTAATGGCTTACGCTCTGATTCTGAAACACCCTCGTCTGTTGCATTTACAAGATTATCGCGATAAGATTCTGGTTCGGAAATTTTCTTATCTGGAATAATTTCCGTAACTTTGCTATCGGCATCGTTGAAAGACAGACTGTCAGATTGTTTCTGACTGCTGATTATAGGGGTGGCAAAAGCACTTAGTGCAAGCACGGCTACAGGGATGACGTACAATGCTTTTGTACGCATCAAGGGATTGGATTTTTTTCGTAACATCATAGTTATACGTTTTTTTAACAGACTGTGATTAAAGCCGTTGGCAAAGGCGTAGGAACTGGAGCCGACGGCTTTCCTCATTAATAAACTCATATATTCACGGGCGTTGACACCGCTGCGCAGTACAGTGTCATCGGCTTCGTATTCATGGATATCACGCATCGCTCCGCCTAACATCCAGACAAATGGGTTGGCCCACTGCAACAACTGGATGGCATTTACTAAGAGCATATCGATGGAGTGGTGGTGGCGGATATGTCCCATTTCATGACGGATAATCACATCGCCATTTTGTTCATAGTCTTTCTCGCTGATGACAATACAACGAAACCAACTGAACGGGGAAATATTTTCACCATGGCAGTAGATGGTGGCTACCTGATGACTGTCTGCCCAGAGAACGCCGCGGTGGATTCGTCGGTGGATTGTTATCAGTTGAACTGCTTTCACAAGTGCTGTGATGATAATTCCTCCGGCGTATATCCATACAAGCACTGTCCACCAGTTGATGTTGTTGGCATTCGCTGCTGTTTGGGCGGTTGGATTGCTCAATGGCCCACCTTCTATGCCTACCACTGTCGGCATACCGATGGCTATCTCCGGCTTTCCTGCAAACGGATGTATTCCCATATCTAACAAAGGAATATCCAGCAAGGGTAGCACGAACGAAAGCGTCATAATGCCTAACAGCATCTTGCGGTTGAAACGGAAAAATGACCCTTTACGCAGCAATAGCATGTAGGGCACATACAGCAGAGTTAATACTATGATTGATTTGATGATATACGTCATTATTTCCATCTTCTTATCTTAAAGAGCATTTTTTTTCAAATACAGTTTTTTGCCTTTCATATCAATGATGATGTTGAATTGTCGCCATACTTTATTGCCGACTATGGCAATATATGGTCGGTCTGACAAAGCACCTGTTTTGTCTGTGCTGTAGCGTACAGAGTCATTATTAACAGACATTCCACCTATTTTTGCGTTTTCAATTTTGAAATCATACCCGTCGGACTGTCCACCTATGCCGCCGTTGTCATAATGGAACGGAGTCTTGCCTTCAATGTTATTCATTCCATAGTCTGCCGCTGTTTTACTGGTAAATTCAATGCTTTGGCCGGAACCTAAATCCATTAAGGCCTTACCAGTAACAATCATATTTGATTTGATGGTAACTTCGATTGGCACAAGAATCCTTTTTGATGAATAATCTATAGGTATCATCGTATAGCCGTTTCTCATTTCTTCAGATAGGGCGTCGCGAAATGCCATCTTTGAGTCTTTGAAATCAATCGTGACAACCTTGTCGGCAATGCCTTTCAGGCCGAATAGCCCGTCTGCTTTGTTGCCAAGAATTGCACGAAGATTTATAATGGGGGTGTATGGCGGTTTGTATGTTTGGCCTCCAAGTTCAAGCAATACTTCTTTTATGATAATCTTCACGTTTTGTCCTCCGGTTCCAGCGCCGCCCATACGGGCATTTTGTGTGTTTTTAAATTCAAAATCACCACATGCCAAATAGGTGCTGTCTACATATAGGAAATCTGCCCCAGAATCGAAAACAAGATTGACTGGCTTGCCATTAAGCATACCATTAAGATAGATGTTGTTCTTGTAGAATTCAAAATCTTGTTCTTGTGCATTGATTTTTGCTGTACTCAAAAACACTATCAAAAAAAACATCAACAAACTGTTAATTATCCGCTTCATCTTGTATCTATTCAGATTGTTATTTAAATGTTTACAAACGTTTCACTTTTTACTTCAACCGACTCTTCATGGGCTTAACCAAATCTTTTCACCATTGCATTTAGTGAATTTCCTACGCCTCACATAGAAAGAACAAGTTCTTCCGCTGTCTTCGGCTTAATCGGAAAATTCGGCAATATTTAAGTAAACTAAATTGCACTCGCTGCTCCAAGGTTTCTTCATTCATCATTCATCATTCTTCATTGGCTTCGCCGAATCAACTCACGCTCGGCATAGTGAAAACAAGTTTTCCCTCTACTCTCGCTTAATCGTTGATTTCTTCATTCTTCATTTTATAAGATTCTTCATTCATCATTCATCATTCTTCATTCATCATTTTATAAGATTCTTCATTCTTCATTCATCATTCTTCATTTTATAAGATTCTTCATTTAAACTCCGTTCTTATCATTTCCATCAACTCCTCCTTTTCCTTTTCCGACATTTTTTCCTCACGTACAAAGAAACTGACCAATGAACTCAGAGAACCGCCAAAGAAACTTTCCTTCACATCATTCATCACCCTCCGGCGGTAATCATCACGTGATATCAGTGGACGAAAAAATAGAGTTTTGCCGCCTCCCTCATGCTTCTTTGCTTCTACAAATTGCTTTTGGGTTAATATCTTCATAAAAGTTGCAACTGTCGTGTAGGCTGGTTTCGGCTCTGCGTAACGCTCCTGAATGTCGCGAACTGTCATGTCCTTGTCTTCATTGTCCCAAAGGCAGTTCATGATTTCCATTTCTGCTTTCGTCAATGTCCGTTGGTCTTTGTTTCTGTTCATCGTTTCTTTTATTTTGATTGATAACGCAAAATTATTACTAAAATTTTAATTATCGAAAAATTTAGTAATAATTTTTGCTGTATAAACCAAAACTTTAACGTTTCTTTTTAGTAATGCAATAGTAGTTTTTAGTAATTAACAATTTTGAACCAGGACTTGTTCGATTCATTGTCTACTATGTTCTTCTTATTCCATAATTTTGACTTCTAATTCCGCTAAAAATATATATGAGAAGTCTTGACGTTCATATAGACTATGACGCATCGCGTCCATGCTTGGCTTTACTTTCTTATGGTATATCCGTTTCCCGTTTTGATATACTGATATAGGTTTGTTGAAGTCAACGGCTTCGGCTGTCAAGCCAATGCGAAGTGTGGAATAATCGCAAGAATCTATATGAAATTCGTTTCCTTTGTGATGAATCCTTAATTCTTTACCTCGGACGGCTTCGTCAGACGGACATGACAAGTAGTAAAAATGAGTATGAGTGACCTCCTCCTGCCGCCAGATTATCTTGCCGGGGTAGGGTATTCTGCGGTTACGGCTCATCCATTCCACTGCCATTGTGTCCACCCTGTCCATCCAATGCCCCTTGCCGGCTATGATGTGACCTTCGTGGATATATCCGTCCGGGTCGGATTTTTGAAGAGAATCAAGCTCTGCTATCCGTTCTATGCATCGTTTGTTTCGTTCGTAGGCTTTGTCTTCTGAGCCGCACCACACCATAAACGGCACATTCCGCAAGTTCAACAAAGACACGTCTCCTGGATGGCCTGCCATCATTGAGGCACCGGCCCAATGGTCGGCAAGACGAGGTGCCAGACGCCATATTCCGTCGCCACCGGCGGAATATCCCATGATATACACCTTGTCGGGATTCACGTTGAGAAACGCAACCATCATGTGAATTAACTCCTCGTAATAACGGTCGCTTTCTGGACGAAAATGCAAGTCCCAGGTGTTAAATGGTGGTCTGGGACAGATATATACTCCCTCTGTGGGTCGGTAAAGTCGCCACTGGTTCTTCCATTGGCTGTCGTTC
>JAEEGL014782863.1_pt1 | contig 13528 bp, 3 predicted proteins | sample 9134231 | NCBI WGS metagenome assembly JAEEGL01 (sample SAMN16246548, study PRJNA631951) | gut metagenome | biome: gut microbiome; feature: rumen; material: fiber-attached | host: Bos | place: Iran: Karaj | collected 2018-10
ATCTGAAGAAGGCCATCAAAGAGTATAACGGGAAAGTGGATGAACTGCTGGCTCAGGTAAAGATTGACATGATCACCCCAACCCGCCTGAGGCAAGAAGTGGAAGTTGCGCTGGGCAAGCTTCTGCAAAGCGAGGGGATGAGAGAGGCTTACAATCACATGGCCGAACTGGTGCAAAAGGAACGTCCTCTGCCGCCAGCACTTGAAAGGCTGACCGGGAAATTCTTCGCTGGCCATGGCGAGGCGATCGAGCTTAGCGAAATGATGGATGCCGTCAGGCAGAACAGGCACGCCCGGGCAGAATATATCGCCATGGCCTTCGACCATAACCTGGATTTGCAAACCGTGATGGAGGCTTCCCTGCGCGGCATCCCGCCGGACCAGCTGGAACTTGAGGCCGGGGACGCTGTCTTGAAGGAAAGCCACAACGTGGGGCAGGGCAAGGTCAACACTGTGGAACTCTGCACCTATCGCGGCAGTGACGGAGAGAACAAAGTTCTGGTCTTCAAGCCGGAGCTGGGAGCCAGGCGGGGGCTGAACATGCTTAGCGCAGGGCAACTGGGCTATGATCCCAGGGTACGGGCCATGCAGCTTAACGTGGCAGCCTACCGCTCAGCCGCGGCGATAGGTTGCGGGGACGTCATCGCCAAATCCAGCATAGGCAGCCATAATGGAGAGATCGGTCTTTTCATGGAGGCCGCTCCCGGCATGACGCCATACGGCATGCGGGAAAAAGGGTACCTTTGCGAGACAGCGGACGGAAGGAAACTCAGCCATATTGAAGCCGTGGAGTATATGACTGAAAAAGGCACGCTGCGTGACGTGCGCGCCAACCTCATGCGCGAATGCAACAAGCTGGAGTGGGCAGATCTGCTTTCCGGACAGGTAGATCGGCATCAGAAAAACTACCTCGTGCGTATCAATCCGGACACAGGCGAAGTGAAGGTCACAGGCATCGACAATGATGCGTCCTTCGGCTTACGCAGAGTCGGCCTGAACAAGGTGGACGTGTCTGGATTTACTCAGGACGAGTTAGATGTCACACGCGATACGGGAAATCCCAACCTAGTGGATCTTGCCGTCCTGTCCGCCGATGAAATGGCAACGATGCAAAGAACCTTCGGTTTCAACCAGGCGTCCCTGCCGACCTGTATCGACAAGGAGACCTTGCGACAGCTTGAGCTCATTAATGTGGGCGAGTACCGCCAGGCCATGCTTTCCTGCATGGGAGAGGCTGCTGCAGATGCCGCCGTGTCGCGTCTGGAGGCCGTGAAGGCATATGCCGCCACACTCCCAGTGGTAGACGACTGGACAAGCCAGGCTGCGAGCTCTCTGGTCTGGGGCGGGCGCGATAATGAGTGCCTCATCAGGAACGGGTTTTACAATCGTGATTTCGCCCCATATTTCGGATATTGAAGTCATGCTAGAGCATCGGTCCTCATGTCCACTGCCCGTGATGTATGTCCCTGAGCTCCTGAGGAAGAGGAAAAAACAGCTCCGGAACAAAGCGCTATCCTCATAGTGCCCGCGATTCCTCATGACAGCGGTGCGTTGACAATGCGCCTGCCCAAAGAGTAGGTATCAAAGCCAAGTCCGTGCCCCTTTCCCCCGAGGGCGGGCACGGACCTGCAGGATGCAGGCACCCATTAAAAAAACGACCACAGGAAGGCGGAGGCAAGCCATGCGATCGATGGAAGAATATAAGGAGTTTCTGGCGGCGGTGCGGAAGGATACGGGACTGGACATGCTCATTCCTGACGATTCAGGGCTTGTCACGGTCCGGGTGGAGGATAAATACAACCTGAGCCTCCAGTACATCGAAGCTGCGGGCAAGGTGCTGTGCTTCATCGAAGTGACCCAGCTTCCCAAGGACGCGCCCAAGGCCGTCTACCGCGACTTGCTTGCCGGCGGGCTGTTCGGCCAGGAAACGTCCGGCGGCTACTTCACGCTTGAACCCGAGAGCGAATCCGTCATCTACAACTACTTTTTCGACGGCGAAGAAGCCGCCCGCGACACCGAAGACTTCGTGGCGACACTGGAAAAGATGCTGCAGCTCTGCGACATATGGGTCGACCGCATCAATAGCCTTCTGCAAACCAAAACAAGCGAGCATAACACTCCAGCCAACGTTGCCATCTTTGCCTAGGAGCTTCCATGGCACTCACGTTCGACAGCTTTCACAGGATCGCCAAATCTGCCTGGTTCGGCTCGCGAGACATCGTCGTCAACGAGAAGGAAGGCAAAGCCAAGCTGGGGCATCTGATTTTTTCCTCGGGCGCAAAGCGAAACGATGCGACCATGGAAGCCTTCCGCAGCGCCATATCCCATAAGGCAGGCGTGTTCGGCGAGCATGCTTTCGACACTGTTCTGAGCGGCCGGCAGCAGCTGCACAAGTCCCTGCGCGCCTGCGACGTGATCGCCGTATTCTCAACGCTGGAGCACATCAAGAAAAACCGCTTCATCGGAGAGCTCAACCGCCAGCTTGACACCGACCCAAAGATGCTTGAGCTCTCGAAAGGCCTGCAGGATAAGGTCCGCAGCATCCTTGTCCAGTCGCCGCTGGGCGGAGCCGACCTGAAAGGCTGCTCATCGCAGGAAGAACTGACGCGCATGGTAGCCGAGCGCATAGCCTCGGCAATCGAGGGAGCACGGTTTGAAGCCGATGAGCACAATGCCCTCGGCGGAGATCAGATCGACACCTCCGTGCATGATCTCGGCCCCCGCAGCACCGTTGAGAAGCCGGTCAAGGACGATGAGCCCACAGGACTGCGCAACCTCACGTTGACCTTCGGGACGTACGCCAATACGGCTACGTCGGTGGAAGACCGGATAAAGAAAGGCCAGCTCGGCGTGGGAATGACCATCAACCGATCAGTGACGAACCCCATGCTGCTGGACAAGCTCAAGACGAACGGCGTGGAGCCAGGCTTCATCTGCAAGCGCGACTGGTCGCTCGATGATACGCGGAGCATGATGGATGACATCGATTCCGTCGACAGCCGCAAGGCACTGGATGTCTTGAAGCTGAAATATCCCGGGATCGCCGCAAAAATCGGCGACCTGAGCCAGCGCGACCAGATCCTGGCGTTCGGCCGCGCCCATCCGGCATGCATGGCCGCCGTCGCGGAGCTTCTGCTCGAGGAGGGCATGAATGATCCGGACAGCGCCATCTATAAGGCGTTCCGCGACAAGTTCCCTCACCAGCCTCCTGCAAACTGGGCGGACCTGCCGCTGGACGCCGTCAAGAAGGAACTCTTCCTCGAGATCCGCGACGCAGCCATGGCCGTGAAACCCGGCGACGCAGCCTATGCGAAGTCTCCCGTCTTCAAGCAGTTCGGCGAAAGGCACATCATCAAGCTCGACTATAACGAGAGCGACCGCGTCTTCACCAAGAAGGCGGCGTCGGCGGGCTCATTCATGAGGCCTGAACGCGTCAAGCTGGGACGATCTCCCCTTTACCGACTCAAGACGGCCAAGTCCGCCGACGAGATCTCCGCAGGCGCAGTCACGGAGGCTCTTGCCAACGATCTGACTCGCATCGCCGGCGTGCCCTCGCAGGAACTGACCATCGTGCGCGGGCAGTTTTCCGACGGACATCCCAAGCTGATGCTGGAGGCCAAGTTCGCCACCGGCTACAGCGATATGGAAAGAGGCTACATCAAAGACGGCCAGGTCGTTCCGCCGCAGGGCGAAAACGTGGAGCCGCTCGGCAAGTACAAGGCGTTCTTCCTCGTTACGGCCGACCGCGATGCCGTGGGGACCCGAGGCCAGAACAAGGGCTTCATCAAGGGAAAGGACGGCCAGCCCAGCACCTTCTTTGCCATCGATCCCGGGCATACGCTTGAAGGCAACAGCCGTGACCTCGTTGTGGAGGACAACTTCGCCTACAAGGATACGCACGGCTATTCAGACAAGCCGCGCTTCAGGAATTTTTCGGTCTTCGACGACGACACGCGCTTCGCCAAATTCCAGGGGGCGCTTAATCTGCGCACCCTGAGGGATTCCGGCAAGGTCAAGGAGCTGTTTGATTCCTACCGCGCTGCCTTCGACCCGAACCAGCAGGGTATTAGCCCCGAAGAAAGGGCCCTGCGCCTCAAGATCCATGCCGACATCAAGAAGAAAGAAGACGAATTCTATGATTCCCTGGCCAAGGTACTGAACGTTGCCGACAGCCAGCTCCACCTGTATGATGACCTTGCCGCCGAAGGGCCGGCCGTACAGGAAAAGGCCATCGAGGCCATCGAGAACCTGGAAAAGCTCACCTCGCCCACGACATGGGTCAGCCGGAAGGGGCAGGTGCCGCTCAAGCACCTTTCCGTCATTCCCGAAACGCGCGTTCCCTGGCGCGCACATGTCAGCGGCGACAGCATCATCTACCACTGCGACCAGCCGCTTTCCCGTGCGGCGCGGGACCAGCTCACGGCTTTCTGTCGGGACGCCGGCATACAGTGCATGATCGACGCCGACGGCTGTGCCATGGTGACCATCTCCAAGTACGGCGCAGAGCAGAAGCTGGACGCTCTGTCGGAATCGAACGTGGCCTCAGTCACGCACAGCGATGAAGCCGCGGCGCGCGCCTCCGGCGGAACAGGACTGGAAGAAGCGAGACACTATGTCTCCCCGCTTTCGGCTCCCGCAGCCGGCAATCCGGCCCCGGCGCCCTTCGCCCTTCCCGAGACTCTTGAGGTCCGCATCGGCAGGGACAGGTGGACCTTCCAGAAACAGCACTACGAAGCGATGGTCGCCAACGCGCCGGTTGCCGAGCGTCCCAGGAGCGTCGAGGAACTCAGGGCCAGACTGGCTGCCCGCATCAAATTGGGGCGCACCATACTCATGGCCGTCTTCAGCGGTAACGGACACCGCTATGCCGCCACGCCGCGCAACGCCGCCTGCGTCACGCTGGCTCTGCATGCCCCCACAGTGGCGAAAGGCGAGCTCAACACGCGCGGCGCCTTCTCCGTTGCCGACCCCGATGGCTATCTCTACCGCTGGCTCGACACGAGCAAGGAGATCTACATGCGTACGTCGACCCACGCCAACGTGTTCCATCACCAGCAAATCGACGGGCACATGAACATGCCCCGCGGCTTCGACATTCCCGAGGGCATGGGCGGGCTCATGGGCGGCATGAGGACCTTCCACTATTTTGCCCTGCCATCGCAGAACAACCAGCCGCGGCGCCTCTACCTGAAATGCGAGACTTACGGCATCTACCGCAGCACCATCTCGGCCAAGGAAGAAGAGGATTCCCGCGCGCCGGGCATGCAGACCCGCAAGTCGCGCTGGGGAGACACGGCAGAATCCATCAAGCACTGCATGTCGCTCGCCACAGTATTCTCGCGCATGGGAGAGAGCAAAGGCAACCGGAAGGAGAACATCCCCGCCTCTGTCAGGACAGCCATGGAAACAGTCCAGCGCAATCTGCGCAGGGCCGGGCTCGGCCAGCTGGCAGACAGACTCGCCAAAGATGTCGACAAGGCACACGGCAAGTCGCAGGGAGGCATTCGCCAGCTTATGGAAAACCTTGGGGCAATCCTTGACGCCGCGCCTGGCAACAGAGATGTCGGCAAGGCTGCCTCTGACATCCTAGACGCAGTGGGGGATTACATCGGCGAACGGACCGGCGAAGGCTCAGCCCGTATGGGGAACGAGGTCATGCTGGAGCGCGAGGAAGTCATCTGAAGCATTTTCCCTGCTGGTTGCAGCGCGTCCATAAGCGCTGCAACCAGCAGCCAGCAAAGCCTCTGCCGGGCAATGCCCTTAAAAGGGCACGGCAAAAGAAGCAGAAAGAGCGGTCCTGCGACGAACCGCTCTTTCTATTTCTACGAGTGAGCCATCTCATCATTCCGCTGGCAGGCGCCCTTACCGCCTGCGATGGACATCACGAGTGGCTTTGGGTTCAGGAAAAAGCGCTGCCGTGCCCACTACCGGTGGACATGCCGGTCTGCCCTGTCCCTGAGGGGTGCATGCCGCCCCTAGATCTTGCCGAAGACGGCGAACTTGACCGCAGGGACGACGCCGATCTTCCATGCAGCCGCTCCCCTGTTGGCCCTGCAGACATCGTTCACCACATCAAAGAAGCCCTGCGGGGCGGGACCGTACACCGGGTCGGCGTTGATCTCCGTTTCAAACTGGGAGAGCGTATCCTTGGTGATCTTCAAAAGCTCCTTTATGATGGCGACCTTCGCCTGGTCGCGCTGCTCCTGCGTCAGCTCCATATTGGTGGCGTTGTCGATGTTGGCATCCCATACGGCCTTGGCCGCGGGGAAGGGCTCGATGTTATCTGCATAGAACGCGCCCACGGTGGAATGTTGCATGGCGTAGATGTTGAACTCCTGGATCACGGTGGAGAGCATCTCCCTTCCCTTTGCCTTCTCGCCGCCTTCGGCGAATTCCTGCGGCAGGCCGGCCTCCTCGAAATCGCCGTTGGCATCGTAGGTGATGCCCGGGACGTCAAGCAGTTCCATGGCCCAGTCAGCGCTGTTCTTGCCTTCGCTGATATGGTTCAGCAAAGTCTGCTGGCTGATGTGCTGAGCCATCCCCTCCATGGCCTGGTTGGTATAGTTGTACATGTCGCCGGTCCCTTCCAGAGCGAGGGAGCGTGCGCTGTCCAGGGCCTCCACGTCCTCCTTGATCTCCTGCATGAGCGAGGCCAGTTCCGCCACCGAGTTCTGCAGGCGCAGCTCGCTGCTGGAGAAGTTGAACAGTGACGAGGGGATGGACACGCCGTACTTCTGCAGCACGGAAAGGATGGCGCCGATGCGCGTGCCGGTTTCGCCGTCGCCTCCCTTGCTCATGACGATGCGCAGCGCTTCGCGCAGGTCATCGTACTTGGCGTCGAAGGTCTGCTGCGCCTCGGGCGTGAGCAGGGGGCGCAGCGCATCCATGAACTTGGTCGTCTGCTTCGTCCCTGCGGCGATCATCATGGTGATGACCTTGCTCTGCTGCTCGGTGCTCAGCCTTGTGGCGTTGCCGAAGTCGATGGCCGTGAGGGTGTTGCCGTCGGACATGATGTTCCCGCCGTGCAGGTCGCCGTGGAAAAAGCCCTGCTCGCCGAAAATGCCCTCCTTGACCCAGACCTCGGTGAGCGCCAGCATCTGGTCGTAGCGCCGCTTGGTATCGGCATACAACTGCATGAGCTCGTTCTTGGTGTCGATGATCTCCTGCCTCTGGTTCGGGCTGGCCGAATACGAGACGGAAGTGCGCACGCCCTTTTCGTCGAATTTTTCATCCGCGCCGAAACGCATCCCGATCTCGGCCAGCCTGGCCCTGGTGTTATCGTAGAAGCCCACGAGCGTGTCGCCGGGGGCGATCTCCATGGCCATGTAGGAGGAGGAAGGAGGGATGTCCTCCACCACCTTGACGCTCTGGATCTTCCTTTCGCCGTTGAAGGGCGAGTCGTAGAGCGCGCCCATCTTCGCATTGGCGTATTCGATGGAGAAGTCCAGTTCCTCCATGATCTTGTCGTACTGCCCCTTGAAGGTGCCTTCCATGCCGTTGACCTGTTTCGCCGCATTCAGGAATATCTCCTTTTCGCGGGCGGCGCGGTTGGCTGCGTCGGGGCGCAGGATCTTGATGATGCACTCGCGGCTCTGGCCCTTGCTGTCCGTGATGCGGCAGCGCAGGGCCTGACCGACCGAAGCAGCTCCCATGGACTTGATGACTTCGATGTTGGCGATCTTGCCGTTCGAGCGCTCAACCATGTCGAGAAGCGTTGCCTGGATGATCTCTTCCGGTATCGGTGCGAGGTTGCTTTTCATGTCCTTGAATGCCACGCGGAGCGCCGGCGGCAGGGACGGTCCGTCCAGCCCCTGGAGGACCTTCTGCAGGATGGGGCCGGCGCCCTTGAGCAGGGCTCCCAGCATTTCGTTGGAATCCGCGTTCTCAGGCGAATAGCGTATGGCTGCTGCGAACATGGATCGCTTATCGGCCATGCTGACGGTCTGGAAATAGTTGAGCATGACGGTCTTGATGAACTTGCCGTAGCCGTCGCTGTTGAAGTCGAGGGCGGCCTCGGCGGCGATGCTCTCCAGATCCTTGGCGCGCAGTTCTGCCACCATCTTCTGCTGCGCAGTGAGATGCACCGCGTTGGCTGGCTGGGCTCCATGAGCGTCATCGGCCTCTTCCGCGCCTTCCGCGCCCGCCGGAGCCTCGGGCTGTACAATGCCCAGCAAGGCGTCAGCATCGCGCCGGGCAGTCTGCGCCGCGATCTCGGCCACGTCCGCCTTTTTCTTCAGGACGTTCTTGCGCTCCACGGCGGAGTTTTCCGCTTTCTGCGCTTCCAGGGCCCTGGCACTGGCGCCGTTGAACGCTTCACGCGCGACTGCCTCGCGCGCTTCCGCCGCTTCCCTGCGGGCTTCCGCCAGGGCGACGGAGTAGCGCTGCGCTGACGCTTCGCGCAGGTATTCCGGTGCCTTGTCCAGCGCCTGCGTGCGCACCTGCTTCGCTTCGTCAAAGGCCTTCTGCGCATCTGCAAGGACTTTCAAGGCATCGTCATAGGCCTTCTGCGCATTTGCTTCTTCTTCAAGCAGACGGAGAGCCTGGCCTTCCCTCGGCATGTTGCGCACGGCATCGGCAGACTGCTTGGCCTGCGCCAGCTTGTCGCCCAGTTCGGTGACGTCATGGCTGGCAAAGAGCAGCGCCACTTCCTTATGCGCCAGGTCCTGCTCGAACTGCAGCAGCTGCTGGTACTGCGCCTGGTCAAAGGTCGTCTCGAGGCGGGTCTCCGCCAGGGCCACGGCGTAGCGCAGCTCCGTGGATTCCGCGACATAATCCGGAGCCAGCTCCAGGGCCAGGTTCCGCTCCTCGGTCGCCAGGGCAAGCGCTTCGCGGGCGCTGTCCACGATTTTCTGCTGGTCGTCGAACTGCTTCTGGGCAGCGTCGATCTCCTGCTGCTGCGCCGGGACCTTTCCCTTCGCCTCATCCAGCGCAAGCTTGAGCTGGGAGAGCTTGCCCTGCGCATCGCGCAGTTCCACATCTTTCGCGGCCATGTTCTTCTCGGCCTGTTGCACCTGCAGGAACTGTCCCCAGGCATTGTCCTGGGTCAGGCGGCTTTCCACGTCAGCCTTTCTTTCGGCGTAGTCCGCAGCAGCTTTGGCAAGCTCGTTCTTGATGAGCTGCGCCGCATTGTCATCCACAAGGACAAGGGCCTCGACCTCTTCCTTCTTGCCTGCGTAGTCCGCCACGGCCTGCGCATGCTCCTGCCTGGTCTGGGTGATCTCCTTGCGCACGTTGCCCAGCTGGTCGCCGGCCTCCTGCAGCTCTCCAAGTGCCTTCTGGATATCGTTCATCCTTATGCGATGGGCCGTTCTATCCGCTTCATCGGCCTCAGCCTTGAGCTGGACCGCGTTTTGTTGCGCCTGCACGGCCTCCTGGTCCATCTTGACGAAATCATTCAGAGTGGACAGGGCCATCTTTTCCGCAAGCCGGCGCTTGGTTGCGTCGCCTTCCACGCCGGTTATGGAGCCGGCCAGGGCGTTTATGGCATCGGTGATCCCCTGCGGACGGGGAACTTCCGCCATGACCTGCTCGATGTTCTCCTTGCTGAGGGGCAGGTTCCTCTCCGCCAGCACGTCCCGTATGGCGCGCGCCGCAGTCTGCATGCCCGGCTTGATGGTGGCGTCGAGCATGAGGATCATGGTGGACATCTCATCCTGCAGCCCTTGCGCCATCGTGTTGATTATGCTGTCCAGCTTGGCGGCGTTCTCGCGGATCATGGCCTTGGCCTCTTCCGTTTTCAGGCCGAGCTCTATGACGGTTGCGTTCGGCGGCTGCCCCTGCTCGATGAGTGCATCCTTCAGTTTGAGCAGGGGGGCCTTCAGCGCATCCGTGCCCTCTCCAAATCCGTCAAAGCTGATCAGGCTCTTCTGCATGCCTTCCGGAAGGTCGGAGAATTGGGAGAACTTGTGCGGGACGGCGACGTCGAACTGCGCCCCGGCCTTGCCGAAGGTGATCTCTGTCTCCGGCAGTGGCTCGGCGAAGGCCAGTGCGATGGCGTCCTCATCGTTCAGCGCCTGCACGTAGGCCTGCTCAGCGGCCTTCGCCGCCTTCTCGGCGCTTGCCACGGCCATCTTGGCCATCCCCTCCTTGAAGAGGAGCAACACGTTGGTCTTGCTGCCCTCCTGGGCCGTGGCGAGGTCTGCCTGCGCTTTTTGCAGGGCCGCCTGCGCTTCGGAGAATTGCTTTTCGGCTTCCGCCGTCCGCTGCTTCGCTGCCCCTATCTGTCCATCCGGGGAGGCGAGGTCGAACTCCTTCTGCGCCTCGTCCACGGCTCTTTGCAGGACGGCCAGCTTATCCTGCGCTTCCTGCAGCTTCCTGTCCGCTGCGTCGATCTCGGCATTGACGGCCTGGAGCTGCTCCTCGCCGGCGTTTGGCGGTAGGCCGCCCAGGATCATGCTGTTCACAAGCTCCTTTTTCTTCACGGCGTCGCTTCTGGCTGTTTCCGCCTGCGTGATTGCATTGCGCAGTGCGGGCCCGTCCGTCTGCAGCGCGGCTTTCGCCTTATCCAGCTTCTCCATGGCAGGCAGCACGTCCGTGGCCCGTGCCTTTGCCTGCAGGACGGCCTCCTGTGTCTTCAATTCGCTGAGCTCCGCCCTGGCCTTCCCGAGCTGCTCGTCGAGCGCCTTGAACGCTGCCTTGTCCTGTTCGCTGGCCGTGGGAGAATGCGCCTTGGTGCCGGCCAGCCAATGCTCGTTTTCCAGCTTCCTGACCGCTTCCTCAGCCGTCTCGATCTTGTCCTTCACCTCCGCGATCTGGACGTCCAGCCTGGCGCTTTTCATCTGTGCCAGCGTTTTCTCCATCTCTTTGCGCGTGGCGTCAAGCTCGGCACTGACGTCCTCAAGCTGCGTATTCAGTGCGGCAAGCTCCCTGCCCTCCTTGCTGGCAGGGGCAGGCTCACCGTTGGCGCGGAGCGCATCATGGCGTCTGGAAAGATCCTGGCCCCGCAGTACGATCTGCTTCTCCCTGGCCTGCAAGAGTTCCGCTTTCGCCTCGAGCATGGTCGCCCTGGCGGCGGCCTTTGTCTGGGCTTCTGCCCCGAAACCGAGGTCATTAAATGCGCCCTCGGCGCGCAGCGCCCTGGCTTCGGCGCGCAGGACATTGGCTTCAGCCCTGGCTTCGGCGGCCTCCGGATCATCCTCGGCTTCCAGGCGTATGGCCTTGGCTTCGGCCTTGTACGCCTTGGATTCCGCGATCCAGTATTCGCGTTTTTCGCTGTCCGGGACGAGGTCGAGCCGGTTGCCCAGGAAGAGCGCCTCATACTGCGCGGCATTGGCTTCGGCGCGCAGCGCCCTGGCTTCGGCCTTGTCGGCGGGACTAGCGTCCTCGGCGGCGGCCTTCTGCTCGGCAGCCACGGCCTTCTGCTCGGCCTTGACGGCATCTACGCCGGCTTCGGTGATGATCACGTCCGCGATGACCTTGGCATTCTTCTCCATGACCTGCTGCATGCGCTCGCCGGGTTTGCCCGCGTACTTATCCTCGTCTGCGATGTTGCCTGCGTAGATGAGGTCCGCCATCATGCTCTGCACCTGCTTCTGCGTGGTGTGCTGCGGCTTTTGCGGCAGGATGGCCCGGATGTTGACTTTTTGCTCCACGCCGCCGGGGTTCTCCTGCTCTTGCCTGTCCATGGCGTCGAGCAGTTCCTTGGCGTCTTCCGCTGCCACGCGGTTGGTCTTGGTGATGGTCAACACGTGGTCGAGAAGAGACGAGAGCGAACCGTAATAGCCATCCAAGGCATAGCGCACCATGCGGTCGAGATAGCGCGTGTTGCAGGAATGCAGCTCGCTCGGGTCGAGGCCGACAATGGACTTGAGCGCCTTGAGGCAGAGGTCGCGGTGGCGGGAATCTGAGCCCGTCCTGTCCAGCACGTCTTTCTTATCGGTGATATTGATGTCGCCGACTTTGCCGAACAGATCGCTCGCGGCCTTTTTCCCGTAAAAATCAACGTGGCTGACGATGTCGTCCTCAATGATCTCGACCATGTCTTTGGCCGTGTGCTTGGCTTCGACCACCTGCCGGTCGATGAAGGCTTTGATCCCGCCGTTTTCGGTCTTGTCCAGGATGATCCGCTTGTCGGACATGTGGATGACCTGCCTTTCCGCATTGGGATCGTCGGCAAAGCGCTTCAGCGCATCTTTGAGGCGCAGGGCATCCTGGGCTGACTTGCGCTCCATCTTGCCTTCCTTGCTGCACATGATGGCCGGAGCGATGCCCAGGGTGAAGATGCCCGTGATGATCTTTGCCGCCAGGGACCAGCGCTTTTTGGAGGCCGCAGAGCTCACGCTGGCTCCGTCCGCCATGATGGTCTTGAGGTCGTCCGCTGTAAGCGTTTCCATACGCACGTCAGGCGCGTGCTGCTTCATGTGCTGGACATGGGGCTGATCATTGACGGGCTGCTGGACGAAGGGCTGCTGTTCCCCGAGACCGTTGATTTGCGACATGGAAGACCTCGTATGTTACAGATTGATTTTCTTGGCAGGTTGGTGACGCGGCATTGCCGGAAAAAATCATTGCAAAAGCCATGCCAATGGAAAAAGGCCGTGCACTTCAGGCTTGTATCTGTATTTCATTATAGAATTTCAGGCGGAAATGCAAGTCGATAAAGGCAGCTGCGGCACAATTAAATATTTGTATATTACGTAGTTAGAACACTGTACGGCACACGCTGCACGGCATGGCCGGCAAAACGCGCCATGCCAGCGTTGTTGCACGCGCAAGCTTTATCAGGCAATGATGTTGGAGGTGTTCAGCGCTGAAAAAGAGACCCGGCGGAGGCATGCCAGTCGGCCATGATATCGCTGCGTTGCCTGCTTGACACGTATTTTTTCCATTCCTACAGTTTCCTCCCGTGTCTTGCCTTTCCATGCTTGTGCTGCCTGATCACATCTTCTCAGGCGGTTCCTGCTTGCATTAAACGTGGCAGTCACAAAGGATTTCCCATGCCCGCAGCGCGCTTTTTGCTGAACATCCTCCTTGTCCTTTTCCTTGCGTTTCCGGCGGCCGCTGCCACAACCAGCGCACACGGAGAAAAGACATGGCGCATCCTCTATGTCGAAGGCGGACCTTTTGGCAACTATCAGCAGACGCTGGCATGGACCGCCAGGGGCCTGGAGCGGCTGGGGATGATCGATAACGGGCAGGTGGAGATACCGAAAAATTCGGAAAGCGCCCGGGAGATGTGGCAATGGCTGGCGGATCACGCGAAGGGACGGGTCACATTCCTCAGGGATGGTTTTTACAGCGCGCAGTGGGACGCCGCAGCAAGGGAGCTCGTCAAAAACGCCATCAAGGAACGCGTGCGCAAACGAGGTGATGTCGACCTGATCATCGCCATGGGCACGTGGAGCGGTGTGGACATGGCCGAGGAGGATCTCGGCGTCCCCGTCTTCTCCATGAGCGTCACCGACGCTGTTGCTGCCGGCATCGTCCATTCCGCTGAGGATTCAGGAAAAGACAATGTCCATGCACAGCTTGAGCCGGGGAGATTCAAGAGGCAGCTGATGCTGTTCCACGAAATTTTCCACTTTAAAAAG
>JAEEGL010098075.1_pt1 | contig 13527 bp, 10 predicted proteins | sample 9134231 | NCBI WGS metagenome assembly JAEEGL01 (sample SAMN16246548, study PRJNA631951) | gut metagenome | biome: gut microbiome; feature: rumen; material: fiber-attached | host: Bos | place: Iran: Karaj | collected 2018-10
CTTTTGTATTTCTCTCTCATATTTGTATCTTTGCCATATAAAAAACACTGTTTCAACAAATAAATCAACTATTATGAAAACAAAATTACTAACATTACTTTTTCTTGCCATGACAGGTTTGGCAGATATTAATGTAGCGATGGCACAGCCGCTTTCTATTGCTACTGCCGAGGACTTGAATAACTTTGCACAACTTGTCGAGATGGGTACCGAAGTGGACGGCGTGCTGACTGCAGACATCGACCTGAGCACAAGCGACTATCCCAACCTGATGATTGGTACGGAAGCAAATCCCTTTAAGGGCACGTTTGATGGCCAATGGCATACCATCACCTATCATTATGAGGAAGTTACAGAAAAGTGGCGTGGCCTTTTTGCCTTTGTCGAAGGAGCAACTATCCGTAACCTCCGTGTTGAGGGAAGCGTTTACGCGACGAATATTCACTTTGGCGCCCTCATTGGTCGTGGAAAGGGTAACATACTTGTGGAGAATGTAGTGACGAATGTTGACATCACAGGAATGTCCAACACTGGTGTTCAGGGCGATGCGGGTATGATTGGTGCCAACTATGCCAACATTACCTTCAACAACTGTGCCACACTGGGTCCGATGGGATCAGAAATCAGCTCAATGTACAGCAGCTATTCTGGTTGGTCAGACGGAGCCAGCAAAACAACGCTGAACAACTGTTATTCAGCCTGTGCGTTTAAGGAAGGTACAGGAATCGACGGGAACAGCGGAACTTTAACTCATGGCAGTGGTACGAACACCTTCAATAACTGCTACTATCTCAATTATATTGACAAGAAACAAGGTACGCAGATAACCGCAGAGCAGATAGCCAACGGTTCCCTATGCTACAAACTCAACGGTAACCAGGAAGACATCGTATGGACACAAACCATAGGTACTGACCCGTACCCCATGCCTAACCCGGCAGGGAAGCGCGTTTATGCATCAGGCACTGTCCGTTGTGATGGTGCAGAACTTGAAGACAACCCTCTTACTTTCAGTAATACAGAAAGTTATCCAAACAAACCTGACCATCAGTTTAATGCTGACGGAATCTGTGTTGTTTGCGGTCAGGCAGATCCCGACGCAGTAAAGAAGAACGCAGAGGGTTATTATCTTATTGGCAATGCCAAGCAGTTGAACTGGTTGAACCAGAAGGTTCTGGAGGGTGATGACAATATCAAGGCGCTCCTGACAGACGACATCAATCTGACCGAATTCGACAATCCTGACTTGATGATAGGTTCGGCAGACAAACAGTTCAAAGGTATCTTTGATGGTGGCGGTCACACCATTACCTATAGCTACATGGTGACAGAAAACTACGGTGGTCTCTTCGCATACATGGACGGCGCTACCATCCGTAACCTGCGTATTGAAGGTGAGGCCGTTGTAACAGCCATTCACTTTGGAGCCCTCAATGGCAGGATGCAAGGTGATGTGCTCATAGAGAATGTCGTTACAAATGTAAATATTACAGGTGAACGTAGTGGTGTTACAGGTGATGGCGGTATGACTGGCGCCTTGTATGGTAACGTAACTTTCAACAACTGCGCTACGTTGGGTGAAATGGGAAACGTCGGCAGTTCGATGTATTGCGGATTTGTGGCTTATGCGGCAAGCGGTACTCTTTCTGTTCTGAACAATTGTTATACAACATGTAGTCTTACAGAAGGAACGGGACTTGATTACTGTTACACATTCTGCCGAGGTGAGTGTACGCTGAACAGTTGCTTCTATCTGAATACTGTTGGAGTGGCTCAAGGCACGCCCTTTACAGAGGAAGAACTCTCTACTGGTGAACTTTGCTATAAATTAAACGGTGACCAAAGTCAAATTGGCTGGTACCAGAACCTTGGCGAGGATGAAACGCCTGTGCCTGATAACAGTCATTACAGAGTTTATGGTGCCGGTCAGACCTTCGTGAACATTCCAGACGATGCAAGCTTCAAGGCCTTTGTGGCAATGGTCATTGCAGAGGAAACAGAACGTTATGGAGAAATCATAGCTCAGAAGAGTCTGGTTGAATCTTACCTTGAGGCTCTTGAAAACCTCCGATCATCAGCTAACATTGATGCTTTCCTGGCTGGCTACGCTGATCTGGACGGCCTGCGTCAGAGCATCAACAGTTGTGCAGATGCATACGCTGCTTACATAGCCAAGGTAGAAGAGACCAAGCAATACCTTGAAGAGCATCCTGAACTTGACAATGAAAAGGTTGAAGCACTGAGATCATACCTTACAGAATATAACGACCCGACCGAGGATTATCCGCATGGTTCGGCTCCCACCATTCTGGAGGAATGTAATCTCAGTGAGGAGGAAATAATTGCTGAAACGACTTTTGTTGGCGAGAAACTGATAGAGGCTCTCACAGATGCACCCACTGTAGGCACTGATGTAACCATGCTATTCATCAATCCAGACTTGAGAGATAAGTTCGACGGATGGGAAGGCAAGCTTCCAACAGGGTGGGGAACTTCTGAAACCAGCCCATTGTATGCAGCAGAATGTCTGGTATCCACGATGGATATGTACCAGACAGTTACAGGTGTGAAGAACGGAATCTATGAGTTACGGATAAACGGAGCTTTCCGCCCAACTCCTCACACCGACTACTACAATACCAACTATGCTGCCACTCTGTATGCCAACGGCATCCACAACTATTTCCAGACCAATATCGAGGATATGATTAGCGTGAATGATGCCATTGATGGCGAGAATTGTAACATCAACGGCCCGATTGCCGATTTTGCTGTGCCAGACGATAATGGCGAGACCATCGGTTACACCATGCAGGGTATAGTAAGCTGCTGCAACGCCTTCCAGGCAGGACGTTATCCCAACAGCATACTTTGCAACGTTACTGACGGCACGCTGACCATTGGCGTCCGCCAACCTGGTACAGGTCTTTCTCGTGACTGGCTCGGCTTCGGTAACATCAAGGTGATTTATTTTGGCGAATTGGAAGATGCCGAAGAAGGCCTTGACCATGTGCTGGAATCACAGGCTGCCCGTGCAACCACCATACTTGACGATTACAAGTTCGATTACGCGGAATACGCTACATATCCCAACTTCAGTCAGTCACTCAAGGATGAACTCCGTGAGACATTGGATGCTGTAGCTACAACTACTGAGCCTGATGCTAAATACAAACTCATCGAGAAGTTCTCCAGCATCTTCCTGCAAATATACGAATGTAAGCAGGCTTATGTAACACTTATGGATAAGGCAGAACAGGTAAGCAGTTTGCAGAGTGCATTCTCCGAGATACTTACTGATGATGAAAACGACCAAATGGATGACCTCTATAATATGCTTACCAATGCCTATGTTGACGGTACCATGACTGCAGAGGAGGCCTTATCGATTGACTTGAAGAAAGAAATCAGTTTCTATCCCGACGAAGAGGATGGCTATTACCTTATTCGTAGTCTGAAAGACTATATCGTATTTGCCAATCTGGTCAATGCTGGTAATACCGATATCAATGCCAAACTGATGACCGATATCGACCTTCGTGTAGAAGAATTCCCCAACCTGATGATTGGTACTTCCGATGCTCAGTTCAGCGGAACATTCGACGGTCAGGGACATACAGTAACATACAGCTATGAGGTGAATGATAACTATTGTGGTCTTTTCCGCTATGTTGACGGAGGCACCATTCGTAATTTGCGTGTCGAGGGCGATGCTACAGTAACAACCATCCATTTCGGAGCACTTGTTGGTTGGGCCAGCAATACTGTACTCATTGAGAGTGTGATAACCGATGTAGATATTACTGGAGTCCACAGTGGTGTAACAGGTGACGGCGGTATGTTCGGACGCCTTGAAGGTGATGCCACCTTTAACAACTGTGCTACGTTGGGTGCTATGGGATATGAAGGAAGCTCTATGTATTGCGGCTTCGTAGCCTATTCCGGTAGCGGTTCTTCTACGCTCAACAATTGCTACACAGCTTGCACTCTCACCGAAGGTACAGGAACAGACTATTGTTACACCTTCTATCGTGGAAACGGACAACTAAACAACTGCTACTACCTGAACGCAATAGGAGAAGCTCAGGGTACACAAATGACCTTAGAACAGTTCAAGAACGGCGAGGTTTGCTTTAAACTCAATGGTGACCAGAGTCAGATTAACTGGTTCCAGAATATCGGTTCTGATGAATTCCCTGTTCTGGATGATACTCATCAGGTTGTCTTTAAGAATGAGGATGGCAGTTATGAGAACAGTCTTGATCCTGATGGCATAAGCCTCACCCCAACCCTCTCCGAAGGCGAGGGAGCTATTTACAACCTTTCTGGTCAGCGTATGAGCCGTCTGCAGAAGGGTATTAACATTATTAATGGAAAGAAGGTATTATATTAGTATTAAAGTCGATATAATAATGAAGAAATCATTTTTAACTATCATACTCTGCGCCGTAGCCTCTGTGGCTATGGCACAGAGTTTTACTGTCTATGAGAACGATGGTAAGACACACGGGTTTAATGATGATGAGGTTGATAGTATTGTATTCAGTACAGGTAAAGCCCAGGCGCCAAGTGTAGAACCTCGCAAGGTAAAGGGACGTTGGTGCTCTTTGGGGACCTCTATTTCCTGGCTTAACGATCATACAGATTCGTATCCCATAACAAAGGGTTACCAGACGCGTGTAATGGAAAAACTGCAGTTTACTGATTTCAAGAATAAAGCTGTAAATGGCGGAACGCTCTCTTCTACAACTTCTGAAATCGTGCTTGCCGACTACTATACCATAGAACATGGTATCAACGATTGGGGGCATTCTACGCCCGTTGGTACACTCGAGGACTACATCAAGAATAAAAAGAACGGAACCTTTGCTGCCATCTACAGACAAGTTATTGACCGTATCTTTATACGTAATCCTAAGGCACGTGTTATTCTCTGCACACCTCGTAAGGCATACGGATTCAACGGTTATTTGCCAGATCATTGGTATGATCCTTATAATGGTATCTATCTGGAGGACTATGCAAAACTGATTCGCGAGATAGCTGCATACGAATCATTCCCCGTTGCAGACTTCTTTGCTGAATGCGGCGGACAACGTCAGCTTTCGTATCTTAGCTATGATTCTGCATTGCATCCCAACGATGCAGGCTTCCAGATTATGGCCAATGTCCTAATCCAAGCATTCGAAAAAATACTGGCTGAATAAAACACCATTACAAAGAAAGAGACTGTGTCTTTCGGCACAGCCTCTTTCTTACCATTTTACGTGCCCGTGTTTTTCCTTGTACCATATCTGCCAGCCGTTGACCAGATTCTGCCACAGAACATACGCACCTGGTGAAATGGCAGCAAGGGGGTTAAGGAATGTCAGCGTAAGCCATATTCCCACAACAGTATTCTTCTGTCCTAAAGCCTGTCCGGCGCTTATGCTGTCGTTCCAACGTTTGCCTATCAGCTTACCTAAACCAAACTGAAGAAGACACACACCCAAAGGAGCCATCATTAATACCCAAAGCACCCTACCGGTAATGCTGCTTCGTTCTATGTTATGCATGGTAATTCCCGTTATAATGCTAAGGTTGAAGCACCAAATGTAAAATCCGAGGTCATTATGCTTATTAAGACGGTTAACGAAGTTGGGTATTATATGTCGTGAAAGTAGGGCCAGGAATAGGGGAGCCACCAATACCGCCGTTACATTCCTTAATACCAATAGCATAGCAGAGAAAAAGGTGATGTCTGCACCTCGTTCCACCATAGGGAAAAAGAATGGGATAATCAACATGGTAACGATATTGGCTATAATCGTGAATGTGGTTAGGGAACCTATGCTACCGCCCAACTTCTCTGTAACCACTACAACAGCTGCTGCAGTAGGACAGATAAAACAGATAAACATACCCTCAAGAACCAGCTTTACATCGGCATTATCACCAAAAAGTAAGATCAACAGTACCATAAAAGCAGAAATACCTGTACGCACCAGCTGAATAACAAAATGCCACACACGTGGTTTCATTTCAGATATTCTGATTTTGCAAAAAGTAGCATATAACAAAAGGAACAGACCTATAGGGAGCCAGTCTTTAAGATAAGGCCCTAGTATTTCTCCAGAATCCCGCAAAAAAGAAATATGTGCAAAGGATTCATAAACCAAAGCTCCAAAAGCCATGGAAATGAACAACGCATTCTGTTTTACAAGAGTCTTTAACCCCATACGAATAATAGGTGTTATGTTTAGAATAATGTTTCAAGGTTCATAGCCACAGCGAGCAGCAAAGCAAAAAGGAACATATTTCTGCTGGTAAGGCCAAGTATCTTATTTAATGCTTTACCACTACGGATTCTATTCATTTGCATCCAAGAACTAATATGTAAGGCAAGATATACATAGGCAGCTATCTGGAAGTATAGCAAGCATCCATCCAACAAATATCCGAAAAAAATACACATAGTAGCCGATACAAGTCCAATAAGCAGATACAGATAGCGACCGAATCTTTCACCGCCCCATACTATGATAGTCCTTTTGCCGGAAATAAGGTCCTGTTCTCTGTCGCGGTAATTATTAATGACTAACAAAGCATCTATGCTGATACCGGCGATAAATCCCAACAGTATTGCAGGTGTGGTAATCTGATGAGCCTGTATGTAATAGGTTCCGCATACAGGAATCAAGCCGAAGAATAACAGGACTAACAAATCTCCCATTCCCATGTATGAAAGCCCGTAAGTGTATAGGAATGCAAAGATAATACAGAGCACGCCTGTCACCAACAACTCTATCCCATGATAAGGCAAATCTTTCCAGCAGAGCCACAAGGCAGCCAAGCCGGCCATAGATGCTAAACATAATACCACAGCAATGCCTCTGCGCATAGCCTTGGGCGTAATCCAGCCCTGTGCACAAGCTCGTTCAGGACCCAATCGGTCTTCACGGTCGGAACCTTTCTGATAGTCGTACAGGTCGTTTATCATATTAGCGGCAATCTGCATAAAACCAGCAAAAAGCGCACAGCATACCACCAAAAGCCAGTTCAGCACACCGTCATGATATGCCAGAGCACTTCCTAAGATCACGGGAATCATAGCCCCTGTCAGCGTCTTAGGACGGGCAGCAAGAATCCACTTATTCATAATCTGTTTATAGTGTCTATTAACTTATCCACATTCTCCTTCTTGGTTGCCCAACTGGTGCAGAAACGGACTATTGTATGGTCAGTATCTACACGGTCCCATACACTTAGTACATATTTTTCCTCCAGGCGTTTCAGGTCATCGTTGGGTAGCACAAAGAACTGCTGATTGGTAGGACTAGGCACAGCCATTTTATATCCTTTTTGCAAAAGAGCCTTCTGGATACGCTCAGCCTGTTCATTAGCATGACGGGCAAGTGTCAGATAGAGGTCGTTCTGCATAAGTTCCTCATACTGAATGCCAAGTAGCCTACCTTTAGCCAACATTCCACCACCTTGCTTGATAAAGTAACGGAAATCTTTTTTCAATGCAGGATTTGTAATGACTACTGCCTCACCGAACAGTGCACCCTGCTTGGTCCCGCCAACATAGAAGACATCTGCCAACTTAGCCAACTCAGGTAATGTTATATCCGACTCCTTGCTTGCCAATCCATATCCTAATCGGGCACCATCGATAAAAAGCGGGATATGGTGTTGCAGACATACATTATGTATATCCTTCAGTTCTTGCTTGCTATATAGTGTACCGTATTCAGTTGGATAGCTGATGTACACCATGGCAGGTTGTACGGCATGTTCCGGTCCGTCTTCGCTATAATGATTCTGCAGACATTGTTTAATCTGTTCCGCCTGTATTTTACCATTTGTGGCAGGCTGTGCCAATACCTTGTGCCCGCCATGCTCTATAGCTCCTGTTTCATGAATGGCAATATGTCCCGTTGTAGCTGCTATTACTCCCTGATATGGCCGTAAAATGCTGCTAATGATGGTAGCATTGGCTTGTGTACCACCTACCAAGAAGTGTACATCGGCCTCAGAAGCCTCGCATGCCTTGCGAATCAACTCTCTGGCATGTTCACAATGCGGATCTTCTCCGTATCCGATGTTCTGTTCGAGATTGGTCTCTGATAAACGCTGTAAAATCTGAGGGGCGCAGCCCTCGTTATAGTCACACTGAAATTGGATTTTTTCCATTATTATTGCTTTTCGTTTCTATGATCAATATAATTATAATCCGCAAAACGGTTTTTGGGGAAGATGAATGCCTTCTCGTCTATACCGCCACTGTGGAAGTTTGATATCTGTACTGTTGTCGTTATAAATGCCAACTTTATTGTAAGAGAAACCGGATGCAGGTTACTCTTCTTAACGAGGGCAGTAACATATCGAATGCCGAAGAACTTGGAATTTTTCACCTTGGCCGTTAACTCGTAATTCTGTCCTAAATCCTTATAACTATAGACAAAATTGTTAATATCGTACTTGAACATTGCCAGGTATTTATCCTTTTTTTCATCGTTAAAGTCATGAATGTCCACCTTCTTCTTCTCCTTGTCCACCATATAGGCAACTTTACCGTCTTCCCAAGCACCGTAACGTTTCTCTTCGTAGCTTATTTTCTTGTCTTTATACACAACATCGCCATGTGTCTTGTACAATCCGACAATATTTACAGAATAGGAAAGCGACGATCCTTCGGGTCCGAAGACCAAATTGAACACTTTGTCGAATAACTCTTTTGCCTCAGTTCCCCGATGTTCCTTTTCTGCCGTCATACTTTTCCCTGACAGCGAGAATAATAACATTATTATTACATATAGGTATTTCATAATTATTGGCTATTTGTCTGGTATGATGTGAATATATGTTTTGCTACTACGTATCCCATGCTCCAAGCCGCTTGCAGGTTAAAACCACCCGTTACGGCATCTACGTCCAGCACCTCGCCGGCAAAGTATAAGTTGGGATACTGCTTGCTTTGCAGTGTATTGATGTTGATAGCTTTCAGCGAAACGCCACCGCACGTTACGAACTCCTCCTTGAACGGATATTTGCCTGTAATCTGATAATTGTCGGCAGTCAGCAGACTCAGCATCTTGTTCAGATGTCTGGTGTTCAGGGCTCCCCACCGTTGTGTCAGGGGTATGCCCATACGGGTAAGCAACAGATTCCAGAGTTTACTGGAAAATTGCGGTGGATATACATTGGTAATAAGTTTCTGAGCATGTTGTCGCATCATGTTCTGAAGCATGTTTTTTACTTCCTCTTCAGCCATTCGGCCCATCCAGTTGATGCCCAGCGCACTTTGATAGTTATGTTCTGCCAAATAACGGGCAGCATAAGATGAAAGGCGCAGAATTGCCGGTCCGCTCATGCCCCAATGAGTAAGCAATAAAGCACCCTGACTGCGGAACTTCGTTCCTGGAAGAAACGCCTGTACATCCTCCACCACTGTACCCATTAAGAGTTGGTTCCAGTCCCCCTGAACACTAAAGGTAAAGAGCGATGGAACAGGTCGCTCGATGGGAATATCCAGACCATCCAGCATGCCGAATCCAGCAAGTGTGGCATGTCCTCCTGCAGTTACCACAATCCTCCCCCATTTGTTTAATAAAAGTTCCGTAACTTTCTCATTCAAATGAAGTTGTATATTATGTTTCTTTATATTATAAAGCAATGTGTTCACTATCTGCATAGCATCTTGCGACTGTGGGAAGATGCACTCATCTTCCTGAGCTATCAGGCGGACGCCTTCTTTTTCGAACCACGCACAGGTATCTTCGGCACTGAAAACAGAAAGGGCCCGTCGCATCAATTGCTCACCACGCGGATACACATCTTGCAGATTCCCAACCTGACGGAAGGTATTAGTCAGGTTACAACGTCCCCCGCCTGTTACGGCCACTTTCGCCAGCGCCCTACCCTTACTCTCGAAGATATGGATATCAGCTTCGGGCATCATCCGTTTCAGGTTAATAGCGCAGAAACATCCTGCCGCTCCTGCTCCAATTATTGCTATGGACAACTTATCTTCCATTTTCGACTGCGAAGGTACGGATTTATTTTTAATACACATACGATTTACAGTATTATTCCATCATAAAAATGCTAATATAGCATAGTTATACACTATTTCTGACATGGATAACTTTCACTTATAATAGTGATAGGTGTTGTCATGCTTTGAAAAGGGAAAAAACCTACAAAAATTTGCAGAGGATGAAAAAGTTCATTAATTTTGTCGGCACATAAGTTAAATAACAACAATGAAAGAACGTATCCCTTTTGTAGATTGGTTGCGAGCCACAGCATGTTTTATGGTCATGCTGGTACATTCTGCTGAGCATTTTTATGGAGTAGTAACAGAAAAAGCCATTGAGAGCATCCCAGGAGGTGCTGAGAAACTGGCTGGCTTTGCCACCAACACTGGTGGTCTGGCAGGTGACAAGGCTGTCCTGCTGAACGAGTCAAACCGATTCTGGGTTGCCTTCTACGATGGTGGAGTTGCCCGCACCTGCGTACCCCTGTTCATGGTAGTATCTGCCTTCTTGCTGGTACCCATGAAGCCAGGTGTAAGTATGACACAATTCTACAAGCATCGTTTCTTGCGTATCCTACCCCCCATGATTATCTTCATGCTGCTATATGCAACCTTACCCGTTCTGTGGGGCGAGATGACATGGGACGATACATTGCGTATGCTGCCTGCCCTACCCTTCAATTTTCCCGAGAATGCAGGACATCTTTGGTTTATGTACCCACTCATCAGCCTGTACCTTATTATACCTGTTGTCTCTCCTTGGTTGGAACGGTCTGGCGCAAAAGATGAAAGAATTTTCATTGGTCTTTTTGGCCTGAGCACCCTCATACCTTGGCTACACACTTTTGTAACAGCAGAGCTGTGGGGCGAGTGTTTCTGGAACCGTTATAGTATGCTGTGGTATTGCTCGGGTTATCTGGGTTACCTTGTATTGGCACATTACATACGATTCCATCTTGGCTGGTCCCGCAGCAAACGTCTGAACATAGGAGTACTGTGCTTCCTGACTGGCGCTGCCTTTACTGCATGGTCGTTTTGGTGGAAGGGAGAACCCCTCTGCCCCATTGCTACCCCCGAGTTGGAATGGTCATGGGAGTTCTGCACCCCCAATGTAGCACTGGCAACTTTCGGTGCATTTCTGCTGTTTAGCTGCATAGGTACCAATGCCGATGGATCACCAAGCAAAGAGTACAAGGCTCCTCGTTTGATAACAGAACTGGGCAAGCTTTCGTTCGGTATGTACCTGATGCATATCTTCTTCCTTAATCGCATAGCCTCTATCATTGTACAGGATAATCCTGCCGTTCCCTTAATCCCTGTATGGGCAGCTATTCCTTGTATGGCAATAGCTTGCTATATCTGCTGTGCTGTAACAACCAAACTTATCTCCCAACTCCCAGGCAGCAAGTGGGTGGTGGGATAGAGACCCCTAACCCCCGTCCCCTCTCCGGAGAGGGGAGATATGAAAAGTGAAAAGTAAAGAGTGGAGAATAACAGATACAATCATATAAAACAAGTCCTCTTAAACCAAGTTCCCCTCTCCTCGGAGAGGGGTTAGATGTAAGGCTAAAGAATGAAAACAATAAAGGAAATATACAAGATAGGAATGGGGCCGTCATCGAGTCATACAATGGGGCCCAGAAAAGCCGCAGAGCAATTCATATCTCGGCATGCTGCAGCAGCACGTACGGAAGTAACATTGTACGGTTCCTTGGCTGCTACCGGTAAGGGGCACATGACGGATGTAGCCATCGAGGATGCCATACCGGGAATTAAGATTATATGGGAGCCTAAAGTTTTTCTGCCCTTTCACCCCAACGGCATGGAGTTCCGTGCCTATGCACAGGACGGCAAGCTGACAGACAGTTGGCAGGTGTTCAGCATCGGAGGCGGCGAACTGGCCGAGGAGAGTCAGAATAGACTGGCATCGCCAGACATATACAGGTTGGACAAAATGACAGAAATCCTGAAGTACTGCGAACGTTCGGGTAAGAGCTATTGGGAATATGTGGCTGAATCAGAAGGGCCTGACCTCTGGGATTATCTGCGAGAGGTATGGCAGACCATGAAAGCTGCCGTAGAACGCGGTCTGGATGCCGAAGGTGTGCTGCCGGGGCCCCTTAATCTGCGCCGTAAAGCTGCTGCCTATTATGTAAAAGCAACCGGATACAAGGACAACCTGCGTACCCGTGGTTTAGTCTTCTCGTATGCGCTGGCCGTAAGCGAGGAGAATGCTGCCGGCGGTAAGATAGTTACTGCCCCCACCTGCGGTTCCTGCGGAGTATTGCCCGGTGTATTATACCACATGTGGAAGAGCCGTGATTTCAGTGAGGCTCGAATCCTAAGGGCATTAGCAACGGCTGGACTCTTCGGTAATGTTGTTAAGGAACATGCAAGTATTTCGGGGGCCGAGGTTGGCTGCCAGGGCGAAGTGGGAGTAGCCTGTGCGATGGCATCCGCTGCGGCCAGCCAGTTGTTTGGCGGTTCACCTGCCCAAATAGAGTATGCAGCCGAAATGGGACTGGAACATCACTTAGGCATGACCTGCGACCCAGTATGTGGAATGGTTCAGATTCCCTGCATCGAGCGTAATGCATACGCTGCTGCCCGAGCTCTGGATGCTAATATCTACAGCACCTTCTCTGATGGTATTCACCGCGTTTCATTCGACAAGGTTGTAGAGGTTATGAAACAAACGGGTCATGACCTGCCTTCCCTCTACAAAGAAACGGCCGAAGGCGGCCTGGCCAAAGACTATAAACAAATGTAAAGCCTCACAAGGGGAGCGGAGAGTGAGGGATTTCATGATAAGTCGAAATCATTAACCTTTGCACTTGTATTAACAACATTCATTCAAAGTTATGACACTGATTGCAGACAAAGTTTACAGGAATGCCAAAGTTTATTCCATCGCATTGGATGGAAAGGAAACGCATGCAGAAGCGTTGCTATCAAGGACGGCAAGTTCGTATATGTAGGTAACGAGGCTGGCATAGCAGCGTGGATAGGCGATACCACAACGATAGTTGATTGCCACGGAAAGAGCGTTCTCCCCGGGCTTGCGGACGGGGAAAACAGTATTCAAGAAAGGAAATCAGAAATAAAGAGCACCATTAGTGAATCGTGGACTTTTCAACGAGTTTGCCTTTAATAAGGTGAAGAGAGGCTATGTAAGAAGTGAATACTTTGAAGAGTCTGTCAAAGCCAATTTTTAAAGTAATTCTTTCTAATGTTTGAAGAATTGGAAAGGTTGAAATATGGAATATAAACGGTTAGGCAACCCTTAAAAAGTGAGGTTATAGACGTTGTTCTAGGCCTCTACGATGCACGTGTGTCATTTCTGATGTTGTTTTACCAACTCTATCGCTTCTTTACCTGTCAGATGCTCGATGTCGAAACGGATGGCCAACATACGAGACAGACCATTTTCAATCTCTTTCTGCAGGGCTTTGTCTTGGCTCGGATTGTAGCGATTACCAAGCATGCGTGCCGCTTCCAACTTCTCA